>Ga0116148_1004903_pt1 | contig 11428 bp, 9 predicted proteins | sample AD_UKC055_MetaG_FD_89786 | JGI IMG/M metagenome (GOLD analysis project Ga0116148, IMG submission 89786) | Active sludge microbial communities of municipal wastewater-treating anaerobic digesters from USA - AD_UKC055_MetaG | ecosystem: Engineered > Bioreactor > Anaerobic > Digestate | place: USA... | reverse complement strand
CGCTTCAGTTTTCAAATTTTCCGAAACGAGTTCGAGCGCCCGGTCTCGGTTGTAGAACTCGGAAGTGTATGCCGCGGCAAAGCCTTCCAGTATCGATGCAAGGTCGCTTCTTCCGCTGATTGTACGCTTGCCGATGGTAAACGAGCCATCCGCAAACAAAAGTTCCGCGTAGAGCGCTTCTTTTGCATAGCGGGGAATGATATCCGTCAGCCCTTCGTACAGAGCTATTGACGATTCGCCGAAAACAAGCGCGTGGTAATCGGTAAAAAATCCTGCCTTGCCGATCGGATCGGCAAAAAGGAGCACCAGATTCCCGGGCGAGCGGTCGCAGCCGCGCCCTGCAAGTTTGTCCGCAATTGTCGGGAATGATTTTTTGTTTTTCCAGTCAAGCGCCGCCTGTCCGAAGAAAAGCCACGTTTCGTCCGTGCCGTCGTCAGGGTGGATTCGTTCAAACGGAATATCTGCCGGCAGGCGTTTTTCGATATACCGGGCAAAGAGTGTGTTCCGTTCATGCGCGTCGAGCGAGCGTACCAGAGTACTGCTCAGGGTGTCGCCGCTTTCGATCATGTCGGTTTTATAGCGTTCAGCTTCTTCTTCTGTCAGTCGGAGTTCCTTCCGTATCATCCAGAAAAAGGCTTCGAGGTTTCCCGAAACCTCCGTATCCGATCGGTACCGGTTTTCTGCTTCCGAACGGAAAAGCGCATCCATCCGGGTAAAATCGGGATAGCGGAGGAGGGCGGCCAGTTCGGCAACCTTGCTGTGACCCTCTGCAATAGTTGCGAAGCCGGGACCCCCTGCGAAGCCGGGGCCCCCTGCAAAGCCGGGGCCCCCTGCGAAGCCGGGACCTTCTCCTTCTGTCTTGAAACCGGCGATTTCCCGCATGAGCGCTGCATCGGCAGACGGTTCTCCGGTGCGTTCGCGGGCGAGCCGGTCGAGTTCGTCGAGCGCATTTTTGAGCCGCTGCCCGTAACGGTTCGTGCGAATTTCGCTGAGCGCTTCGTCGTAGCGCGCGGCGTATTCTGTGTACCGGAGGTACGCAGCTGTGTCGGGCTCTGTGGCAGCGCTCCCGAGTTCGGGTGCTATTCTGCTCGCCGGTGCTATACTTGCAGCGAGGTACAACAGATCCGGTGCTGCGGTTCGCAGGTGATCTTCTTCTGTGGTGCCGGCTTCGCTTTGGGTAAGCTCGATGTAGTAATAGGCGTCCGAGCGCGACGCAAACGAAAACGCCCGGCGATAGCCTTCGTCCGCATACGAAACAAAGGTTGCCGCCGAAGGATCGACCGGATTGTGATACCGGAATACGATGTGCTCATCCGATTTGAAAGAGTCGGCAAAGGTGTCGAGCGTGCCTGTTTCGCGCCCCGCGATTCCGAAGCGAATGTGTGTCGCGATTCCCGGATCGCTGCGGGAAATTCTGGCATCGAATGCGTCGCGAAGCGAGGCCGCGTCCTGAACCGCAACGAGAGCGCTCTTGCTCGCTTCGATGTCGATCAGTACCTGGGGCGCACGGATGCGCTCGATGGCGTCCGTCTCCTGTTCCCATTCGATCCTGACCGGTCCGAATATTCCTTCAATATACTCTTCTGCCTTGAGCAGACACTGAGCGGTAAAAGCTGCGTCGGCAAGCGCGTAGTCCCTGCTTTTTTCGCGAAAGGTTTCGAGTACCGGCATCAGCGCGCTTTTATAGTCGAGCGGAAGGGTTTCCATGAACACCTGCACGCCGTCGGTTTGGAGGTGCGCCCGATATTCGGGGAAGGGCACGCATACCAGGGTTTCCGGGCCCGAACCGCCGTCCCGTGCTTCTCGTCCGTCACGCCCGGACGCAGTTCCTGCTTTCTTCTGTACCGCGCGCGAAAGATCTATTTCGGCTTCCACCACAAAGGGGTAGAGCGCCACATAACGGTTCTTGCCGGAAGCGAACGACGCAATAAAATCGATATCGTAACGGGCAACCTTGAGTGCACCGGCGTCGGCGTCGGTGCGGGCGAACAGGCTTGTGTCCCACGTTTTAACTGCGAAGGGCGTATAGGGGAACAATCCCGCCGCAATAAGCGCAAGGCAGGCTGCGAGGGCAAAGAGCAAAAGCGCGGCGGCGAATGAAAGGAGCTTTTTCATGGTGCGTCTCCGTATTCGATAACAAGCCCCTTCCAGCCGAATTCCCGCGCGATTGCGCCCATCCGCTTTTCAAAGCGCGCGCGGTAGTACTGCTCCAGATCGTCCCGCTTTTCCGCCGTATCGCCTAGAATTTCACGCGCAATAAGCGGGATCGCCGCGTGCAGCAATTCTGCCTGCTGTGCCGGTTTTTGTGCGCTCCCCTGCAGTGCGGCGATAAAATTGTCGGTAAAAAGATAGGCGGTTCCCGCGGCAAGCGTTCCGCCTGCTGCAGCTCCGACGAGTGTGGACAAGCCTCCCGAATAGCCGATAACCGGGAACCTGGAAAAAATGCTTTTCGAACCCTGATCGAGAATCGAACCTGCAAGAGCTCCCGCCCCCGCGCCTGCCGCTCCCGTGACGAGTGCCGCTTTCTGCTTCAGGCTGTCCATTTCTTCGGTAGTGTATTCTCTGGGCGCCACCGATTCCACGAGCGTGATGCCGTCGGGTTCGATAAAGACGTCCACGTCGGAAAGGAAGGCTTCGCTGCTGCGGACGCATTCGAGGACCAGCACCCGGTTGATCCAGTCGGTCGCGCGCTTGTCGATGGCAAACGGCGAAAGGTCGAACCTGATGTCGGCGCTGCCGCGAACGAGGTAGATGTCGAGTTTGGCAAAATGCGCTTCGGTTTCGGGGATGGTGCCCTGGACAAGATATTTTGAAAATGCGACACGCTGAAAGACGAGCGAAGGATATGCGTTTTTCAGGCGGTCCCACGAACGTTCAAGTCCGATCCGGCGCGCAAGAAGCGCGGCTGCGGAGACAAGCGCGATGGCCAGGGCGCAGGCGGCAAGTACGGCGGCGGCTGTGTACGCACGGGCGGCGGTTTTTTGCTGGTGGTGTGCCGGCAAAACGTTTTTATTCATGGGAAAAGTGTATCACGAAACTGCCGTGCGCGCTTTCCGGAAATTTTGTGTTGTGAACATCGGGTGAAACATGGTATACCGGTAAAAATCAGTTCACAGGAGTTTCTCATGGCACGACCAATCATCCGGGTTGACGAGAAGGTAAGCCTCGCAAAGGGTATTCCCCTCAGTTTTCAGCACATGTTCGCTATGTTCGGCGCGTCGGTTCTTGTTCCGATGCTGTTCGGCATCGATCCCGCTGTCGTTTTGTTTATGAACGGAATCGGCACGGTGCTGTTTATTTTCGTCGGCAAGGGTAAAGCACCGGCTTTCCTCGGTTCCAGCTTTGCGTTCCTCGCCCCGACCTTTGCCGTCATGAAGGCGATTCCCGACGGGGGCTTTTACTATGCGTGCGCAGGATACGTGTTTGTCGGTCTTGCGTTCATCGTTGTGGCGGGCCTCATCAAGTTTGTCGGCATCAAGTGGATCGATGTCGTGCTTCCTCCCGCTACCATGGGGCCGGTTGTCGCGCTGATAGGGCTCGACCTTGCAGGCAATGCGGCCGGCAACGCAGGGCTTCTTCCCGCCGCCGGCGCTTCGATGGACCTGAAGGTGGTAACGGTATCCATGATTACGCTCGGTGTGGCCGTTATCGGTTCGGTTTGCTTCCGCAAGTTTTTGTCTGCGGTACCCATTCTGATCGCTATTGTGGTGGGCTATCTGGTTGCCATTCCCATGGGGCTTGTCGATTTCTCTCCGGTGCTTGCAGCTCCGATATTCCGTCTGCCCACGTTCCATCTTCCGTCCTGGCGGTTCGACATGATTATGGTTATCATGCCGGCGACCCTCGTGGTCATCAGCGAGCACATTGGGCATATTATTGTGACCGGCAACATTGTCGGCAAGGATTTGACCAAAGATCCGGGGCTCCACCGCACCTTGTTTGCCGACGGTTTTTCGACTTCCATTTCCGGTCTGGTGGGTGCGGTTCCGACAACCACTTACGGTGAAAACATCGGTGTTATGGCGATTACCCGCGTGTACTCGGTATGGGTTATCGGCGGCGCCGGCCTCCTTTCGATTCTGCTCGGATTTTCGGGAACGCTCGCTGCGCTCATCCAGACGATTCCGACCGCTGTGATGGGAGGCGTGTCGATTCTTCTGTTCGGCGTCATTGCAGCAAGCGGTCTTCGCGTGCTGGTAGACCAGAAAGTGGACTATTCCAAGTCCAGGAACCTGATGCTCACCGCGATTATCCTGATCGTCGGCGTTTCGGGGGTCAGCGTGCCGGTCGGGCTTTCGTCCCTTTCGGGTATGACGCTCGCAACTGTTGTCGGCATGATTCTCTCTCTTCTGTTCTGGCTTCTGGAAAAGGCAAAGCTCACGAACGACTTCGACGCCGAGTAGTCTCCGCATGGCTGGTTGCGCGACGTGCCGCTGATTTGCTGGCCGCGCAACTTGCATTCTACTGGCCGCGCCGCTGATTTGCTGCCTTGCTTTTCCCCTCGGGATTCATTATTTTCTAAAAGAGAGGTGCATACAAATGGATAACAATATTCAATACAAACAATTTGGCGGTTCATCCGCAGAATCGAATGCGGCCGCGCGAGCCAAAGCTCAATCAACCTTCATGTCCGGCGTGTATCAGTGGATGGCGCTTGCTCTTGGCCTGAGCGGCCTCATAGCCTGGCTCACCGCAAACAGTCCGGTAGCGCGAACATTTATATTCCGCAATCCGATTGTCCTCATTGCCCTGTTCATCGGAGAAATCGCTCTGGTTTGGTGGCTGTCCGCCTCCATCCGCAAGATAACAGTGCGCGCCGCAGTTATCGCGTTTATCGCATACTCCGCCCTCAACGGCGTCACGCTTTCGTCAATTTTCCTCGTGTACACCGGCGCTTCAATCGCCCGCGTATTCGGAATTACCGCATTCATGTTCATAGCGATGAGCTTCTACGGCATGAAAACCCGAAGCGATCTTTCATCCATGGGTCGCTACCTCATGATGGCAGTCATCGGCATCATCATCGCAGGCCTCGTAAACTTTTTCCTCGCGTCCTCCGCCCTCGACATAGCACTATCCATGATCACCGTCCTGGTCTTTACCGGGCTCACCGCCTACGACAGCCAGAAGCTGCTCGCTGCCGCCCGGAATGCCGACGGAAGCGAAAGCTGGCGCAAACTGGCCATTATCGGAGCACTCGAACTCTACCTCGACTTTATAAACATCTTCCTCGCACTGCTGCGCCTGTACGGCCGCAGAAATTGACCCTCCCGCACCTTCCGGCACCGGATACTACAACCGGGAATCAGGAAAATCGCCAAAACTGAGGCCGGGAGCTGTACGAAACGCGAACTATCCAGCCTCGCAGCCGCTCGGGCGAACTCGTCTTGAGCGGCGAAAGGCCGATCTCTCCGCAGACTGTTCATTCTCTGCTAATCTTCATTGTATTTTAACAATCGCATAACGGTATTCTCATTAAAGCCCTGTATATTCCCCCTAACGGAGGATTCAATGAAGAAACAAATTGCTGTGATTGCTGCCCTGTGCGCGGTAACCTCTTTTGCGGTTGCTGGCGGAAACAAGGAAAACCCCGCTGCTGAAGCATCTGGTGTTTCCGGTACATTCACTTTTGGCGGATCGACAACTGTCGCTCCGATAGCGTACAAGGCCATCGAAAGCTTTCAGAAGGATAATCCCAATGCAAAGATTTCCTATGAAGGCGTCGGCTCTTCAACTGGCATCAAGCAGTTGCTCGCTGGCGTGTACTCGCTCGCCGGTTCAAGCCGCGAAGTAAAAGACAGCGAAAAAGAAACCGGTGCCGTACCGGTTGCTATCGCACTCGACGGTTTGTCTGTTGTTGCGAACAAGAGTGTAAGCGTCAGCAACCTGACCATGGATCAGCTCGGTAAAATCTATACCGGCGAAATCTCCAACTGGAAGGATGTCGGCGGCGCTGACGAAGCTATTGTGGTAATCAACCGCGATGAAACATCCGGTACCTACGGCGCTTTCTGGGAACTCGTGTGCGAAAAAACCTACGGAAAAGAAGTTAAGTTCCGCAAGGACGCACTCGTTGCCAAGGAAAACGGCGAAGTAGCCGCAAAAGTCGCTTCTACTCCCGGTTCGATCGGGTATATCGGCATGGCCTTCATTGCCCAGGTTACCCAGGCCGGCGGAAAAGATTTGTTCATCGATGGAATCGAGCCTACAATCGATAACGTACTGAACAAGAGCTACAAGCTCTCCCGCTACCTCTACCTGGTTACCAAAGGCGAACCGGTTGCCGGAAGCGCAGAAAAGCAGTTCATCGACTTTGTTCTGAGCCCCAAGGGTCAGGCTATCGTCAAGTCCGTCGAGTATATCCCCCTTAAGTAGTCTTCAGTAGTTGCACTTGCTGGCTGGATGCCCTTCCGGGAAAAGCTCTCCTTCTACCCGGTACGGCATCCAGTTTTCCGCAAGGCACCCCGAAAAACTCGGTTAGTTTTGTCCGGTGCCCTACAGTCCCTCTTATTCTGTTTGTAAGGATGCCTTTGTGAATATGTTCGGGTCTTCTGCCAAACGCGTACAATCAAAAAAGATACGGGAACGCAGTTTCGAAATCGTCATTCTTGCGAGCGCCCTTGTATCTGTTATAAGCGTTCTCTTTATAACCTGGTTTATTTTTCGCAGCGGACTTCCGCTGTTTTCTAAAGTAAAACTGTCCGAATTTCTGTTTGGATCTCGCTGGGAACCTGTCGCGAATCCGCCTTCGTTCGGCATTTTTGCTTTTATCGTCGGTTCGTTTTATGTGACCGGGCTTTCCCTTCTTATGGCTGTCCCCATCGGCCTTGCCTGCGGAATATATCTTGCGGAGTTTGCGCGCGGAAGTATCGCCGGTTTTCTGCGTTCCGTTGTCAATCTGCTTTCCGGAATACCGTCGGTCATTTATGGATTGTTCGGTATCGTGTTCGTTGCGGGGGCTGTGCGCGTTCTGTTTGGTGGAAACGGATACAGCGTGCTTTCCGCTTCGATTATTCTTGCAATAATGATTTTGCCGACTATTATCAACATTACCGAGGTATCGCTTCGCGCGGTTCCTTCAGAATTAAAAGAAGGCTCTCTCGCAGTGGGTGCAACTCACTGGCAAACCATATATAAAGTGTTGATACCCGCTGCTCGTTCGGGTATCGCTGCGGGAATTGTGCTTGGCATGGGCCGGGCGATCGGCGAAACCATGGCCGTCCTGCTTGTGGCGGGAAACGCGCCGATCATGCCCGACTCGCCCTTGTCCATGACCAGAACTATGACGATGAACATTATCACCGATATGAGCTACGCCGAAGGAGACCACATGACGAGTCTGTTCACTACCGGTATCGTTCTGTTTGTGTTCATCCTGTTTCTTAATCTGTGCGTCCAGTTGTTTCTGCGCCGCATGAACAACGAGGGTAAGTGATATGGGCAATCTCGCCAGCCGTCAACGGGCGCAGACCGCGGCAAAGTTCCTCATCAGAATCGCCGCAATTCTGACTATTGCTATGCTTTTTTTGATCATCGGTTTTATCCTGTACCGGGGATTCTGGTCGAGCAACCAGATGGAGTATCCGGTGATATCCATAAGCGAAACGAATATGGATGGATGGAAGGCAGTTGCCAACAGGAAGAACAAGGCAACCGAATTGACTTTCGACCAGCTGCGCGGGTTATTTACCGATAATTACATCGACTGGGTAAATATCAGTTCTCGCGACTACGACGTTCTTGCCCTGTATCCAGCGGATTTTCCCGCGCCGATTTTGGGTATCTCCAGGGCGGATTTCGGCGCATTTACGCAGGAGTGTTCGGACTGGAACGAAGCGCTCGCAATGTGTGCTTCCACGCCCGGAGCCGTAGCAATGATTCCGGTCAGCGCCGAATTGCCTGCAACCTGCGAAGAACTGCCAGTACGCCGTACTATTTTTGCTGTTCACCCCTCGGTTACCGAAATGTTCGACAACCACATGCTCAGAAGCCTTCCCGAGACCGATATGCATTCAGTGCTTTCTGGAAAGGTTCGTTCCTGGACCGAAGTAGGCGGCCCCGATCTTCCTGTTCGTGTGGTCCTGCCTCCGGAAGGTTCTCCGCTTGCTCAAGCTCTGGCCTCCTATGTGCCTGATGCAGCCGAAACGATCACAGCCGGCGTGAATGATGCCGGTTCGCCTGAACTTTTTATGCATACCGGCTCTATGGTTGAATACGAAACCGCATTGCTGTCCACTCCCGGATCTGTCGGTCTTTCCTATTCCGGTTCTCCCGTTTCCGGGAGCCTTTCAGCAATTCGCGCGGTCAGAACAGAACAGGGCCCGAATCTATCATTCGCATTTTTATACGAAGCTCCAAAAATGTCAGGAAAAATCGGTGGTATTTCGACTATCATGATCAATACGCTGGTTATGATGCTGGTCACGATCCTGGTATCCGGGCCGTTAGGGATTCTCGCCGCCGTGTATCTGGTCGAATACGCCAAACAGGGAGTCTTGGTTCGTATTCTTCGCCTCAGTATCGAAACGCTTGCAGGAATTCCCTCGATTATTTTCGGTCTGTTCGGCATGCTTTTTTTCGTTAACATCCTGGGCTGGGGCATCGGATTGATCTCGGGAGTGCTTACGCTGACCCTTATGATTCTGCCGACAATTATTCGGACCAGCGAAGAAGCGCTCAAAACCGTAGCTCAGGGATTACGGGAAGGAAGCCTTGCCCTTGGCGCGACCAAGATGCAAACTGTTTTGCGCGTGGTGCTTCCCGCTGCGTCTTCCGGAATTCTGACCGGTTTGCTTTTGGCCATGGGGCGCGCCGTTGGAGAAACGGCTGCTCTCATCTTCACCATGGGATCAAGTTACGACCTTGTGTCCGGTTTGACGTCGTCAACGCGGACTCTTGCAGTGCACATATATTTGATCATCGCGGAAGGAATTTCTCTCGGCCGCGCCTTCGCTACCGCTACTGTTCTGATACTAATCATCCTGTTTATGAATACAGTGGCAACCAAAATAATCGGTCGGTTCAATTCCAGGTCCGGGACATAGGAGAATTAACATAATGAGTACCAGCACACCGAAATTTTCGGTATCGAATCTGGATTTGTTTTATGGTCAATGCCAGGCCTTGTTCGGCATTTCTATGGATATCGATCCGAACAGTGTTACCGCACTCATCGGCCCTTCCGGCTGTGGCAAGTCGACTTTTTTGCGTGTGTTCAACCGTATGAACGATTTAATCGATGGAGTAAAAATCACCGGTTCAGTGTGCTACGACGGTATGGACGTGTATTCCGATTTTGATCCGATCGATTTGCGGCAAAAGATCGGCATGGTTTTTCAAAAACCAAACCCTTTTCCGATGTCCGTGCGCGATAACATTGCCTACGGGCCTCGCGTCCACGGCACTACCGGAAAAAAGGAGCTGGAAGAAATTGTCGAAACGTGCATACGGAAAGTCGGCTTGTGGGACGAGGTCAAGGACCGCTTGAATAAAAGCGCGCTCAGTCTCTCGGGCGGGCAGCAGCAGCGATTGTGCATCGCCCGCTCTCTGGCTGTCGCTCCCGACGTTCTTTTGATGGATGAACCGACGAGTGCACTCGATCCAATTTCAACCGGCAAAATCGAAGATCTTTTGCAGGAACTCAAGAAATCGTATACGATTATTATCGTGACACATAATATGCAGCAGGCTGGCCGCGTATCGGATAAAACAGCCTTCTTTTTGAACGGAGTGATGGTAGAAATGGGCGAAACGCGCCAGATCTTTTTTACCCCAACCGACAAGCGTACGGAAAACTATATTTCCGGAAGATTCGGCTGAGTTTCGAACGTCACAGGAGTATATATGCCAGTATCCCGACTGCATTTTGAAGAAGAACTGAACCGGATTCATCATGATGTTCTGGTCATGGGAACACGGGTTCGCGAGGATCTTGAAAAAGCCGTTACCGCCTTGAGAGAACGGGACGAAACTCTTGCTCAGGCCGTAAAGGCAGACGATCCGGTTATCAATGCGATGCAAACCAAAATCGAAGACCAGGTTGCAATTCTGATTGCGACTCACCAACCGGTTGCGCGCGATTTGCGCGAACTGGTCGCAACGATTAAATTGCTGGATCACTTGGAGAGAATCGGCGATTACAGCGTTCATCTGGCAAAAGCTGCCATTAAATTCAAGGACTCGAAACGAATTCGCCAATTCGAAATTCTCGGAAAAATGGCAGATATCGGTTGCATTATGCTTTCAGATGTAGTGGTTGCGTTCCTCAACTATGATCCTGAAGCGGCTCGTACGTGCGCCCTTCGGGATACCGAAATCGATGCTCTCCACAAAGAACTCGTCAAAGGCGCTTTCGGTAATACACCCAGGACAGAAGAAGAGTTTACCGAAATTACCAGGCTGATCCGGGTTTCGGCCTTTCTTGAGCGCCTTGGCGATCACGTAACGAATATTTGCGAATTAGTAGTGTATATGGTCGAAGGGTTGCACGAAGAGCTGAATGCCTAAGGAGCTGAATGTCTGAGCATACCCGGTCATTTAGTTCCGCCTCAGGTGTTATACCAGATATCTACTGTCTGCGATTGAATACCCAAACGCTGGATGGTATGATAGCTTTACTGGGCACCTTGAAAAACTCGGTTAGTTTTCCTCGGTGCCCTACTATAAAAAACCGCGGAAGGTTTCCGGTATGCAGTATGCTCCACAAATTTCTGTACATAGAATCGCAGCTTTATGCATCTGTGCTGTTGTATTGTCCGTCTCGGCGTTCGCTTCCGAACTTCCCCTTGCGGGAAAACGCGATGCCGTTCTGATCGGCATTAACGAGTACGCCGACCCTGCAATAGTTCGACTTTCCACGCCCCGAAACGACGCCTCCGATATCGGGGCACGCCTTTCTGCCGAAGGATGGGACAAGGTTTTTGTGCTCCGCGATGATGTCGATTACCGTAATCAGGATTTTCCCAGCAGAACGAATATTGAAAACCGCCTGCACCTTTTATCTTAACTGGTTACACCCGAAGACACAATTTTCTTCTTTTTCAGCGGACACGGTGTTACCACTGCATCCGGAGCGACTTTGCTTCCGGTCGATGCGGCCGTAACGCGTCTGTCCGAAACGGGAATACTCCTTCCGTCCCTGCTTTCTGTATTTACCGACAGGGGCTTGCACAAGGTCGTAATCGCCCTGGACGCATGCCGCGAACACCTGTCTACTACAAAAGGACTCTCGATTGTCGGCATTTCTGGAACGACCGGAACACCCGCAACGGTGGAAAGCAATCCTGCGGTTAATGCGTCCCTTGCGCTGTTTGCCACAAAGGCGGGCTGGTACAGTTACGAAGATGCAGGCGGACGGAACGGCGTTTTCACCCGTTTTCTGCTCGAAGGTCTTTCCGGAAAAGCAGACCAGGGCGCCGATGGCATCGTG
>Ga0116148_1004899_pt1 | contig 11433 bp, 14 predicted proteins | sample AD_UKC055_MetaG_FD_89786 | JGI IMG/M metagenome (GOLD analysis project Ga0116148, IMG submission 89786) | Active sludge microbial communities of municipal wastewater-treating anaerobic digesters from USA - AD_UKC055_MetaG | ecosystem: Engineered > Bioreactor > Anaerobic > Digestate | place: USA... | reverse complement strand
TTGGCTCAATACAATGCAGTATCTTTGTGACCGCTTTAAACACCCTGAAAAATTATATAAAAAAATGCATATTGCAGGATCCAAAGGCAAGGGTTCAGTTTCTACATTTGCAGCATCTATCATTGCTGAATACGGTCTAACCTGCGGCTTATACACTTCGCCCCATATCATGTCATTTTCTGAACGTATAGGAACATCACAGGGCACATTGCCGGAGGAAGTGTATGAAAAAGCGGTAGAGGAAATAATTCCGTTAGTTGAATCAATTATTCCCAAAAATCTTCCGAATGAAAGAGAACCTACATGGTTTGAAATTGTTACTCTTTTCTCTTTTTTATGCTTCAAACATCTTAAAGCCCAATGGGCTGTTTTTGAAACAGGTATGGGCGGCCGGCTTGATGCAACAAATGTCATTGATCCTGAAATTTGCATCATTACTCCCATAGAATTGGAACATACTGAATACCTTGGCGATACTATTGAAAAAATAGCCTTTGAAAAAGCAGGCATTATGAAAAGCGGTATTCCTGTTATAGTATCTGAACAAAAAACTGAGGTACTGAAGGTTTTACAGGAACATGCAGAGAAAACAGGCTCTCCCCTATTCTCAATTTCCGATTTTACCCTAGACACATCGTATTCGTATGATCATACCGGCATGAATATTACTTTAAATTTTAATTCTCTTTTCAAACGTCCCTTACATACAAAAATTCACCTGCTCGGCGATTTTCAGGTAAAAAATGCAGCGCTTGCCTGCATTGCGGTAAAAAAGGTAATTCCGGATATAACAGAAGAATGTATAGAACGGGGATTATCAAAAGCGTATATTGCAGGCAGGTTTGAAATAATCAAGCCGGATTCTTATTTTCCTTTGTCTGTAATGGATGGGGCGCATACAGTGAACAGCATTTCATGCACCTTAAAAACATTTCATGAGATTTATAGCAACACACTCGAACAGAGCAAGGCGCATCTTTTATTTGCCTGTGCATCAGATAAAAACAGTAAAAACATTGCAGAACTTTTTTTTGAGCAGGATACTTTTTCAAAAATAACACTCACCCGTCCGGGATCAATAAAAGAATCCAATCTGCCTGTTTTACATGAGTCTTTTTTGACGGCAAATAAGGAACATACATCAGTAATAAATCTTATTGATGATCATGAACGCGCAATTACTCAAGCCTTTGAACAAGCCAAAAAGGATAATACCGTACTCCTTATAACAGGTTCTTTTTACTTACTGGCAGAAGTTAAAAAAATATTATCAAAGCAGCGTGAGTCTGTGCTGTAGTGTACGTTGCTTTGAGTAACAGGATCTTTAAATTCCAATGAATCAGCGAAAAATAACATTGGTACATTTTTATCATGCGCTGTAAATTCGTTATTAACGCCATATACGTCATCACCAAGTATAGGCAGCCCTATCCATGACAGATGACAGCGTACTTGATGACGAAAACCTTTAGTAATTCTGCATCTTACACGAAAAATGTCATATTCCCTGCCGACAGATGTCATAGAAAGTAATTCCGTGTCATATTCATGCTGAACAGATTTGATTTTAGCATAATAACTCATTGTATCTCTTACAACAGGCCGGACTTCTTTTCCTTTTTGTCCAAATTTTCTAAAAGAGCTGCGGATGACAAGAGGAAGCTTGCTTAAATTATACGGGCAAAAAGGGAATCCTTTTTTTTCTTTAAAAAAAATATCCGATTCTGTTGTTTTTCTTACATAGGCTGAATAAAGCTTAACAAATTCATTGTCAGTCTGCTGCTGAATGAGGTTATTATATGAGTTTTGATTTCCGGCAAGTAAAATTAATCCGCTCGTGGAAGTATCTATTCTGTGAATTAATCCCTTTTCTATTTCTTTGTATTTAGAAGTAATGGTAAGCACCGAAGGATAGTATTCTGCAGCATAATAAAGCGCGTTAACTTTATCTCCTTCATGAAGAGGAGCAGACGGCATTCCGGAAGGCTTAAAAAAAACCGCATAATTCTCATCAGCATAAACAAGGTGCGGTTCTAAAAGACTCATGTATTATTCCTGATAAAAATTGAAGTCCGCTCATACGTTTTATGTAGTAACTGCATTATTTTTTTGAATCGGACAGGAACTGAAGATTTAAACTCTGAAAATTCTGCAGTTCCGGGCAGCCTGATTCCCAATTTATATGAATGCAGCATGAGAGTCGCTGTTTTAAACTGGGAATCCCGAATTCCATACATGGGATCACCAAGTATAGGACAGCCTATATGTTTCAGATGAACTCTTATTTGATGTGTTCTTCCGGTTTTTAAGGTAATTTTCATAAGGGAATACGGGCCATATACAGCGATGCAGGTATATACGGTATGAGCAAACTTTCCCTTGGCAGTATCCATGGTCGTTGTAAATTTTTTACGGTCTATAGAATCGCGTACCAGATTGGTCTTAATTGCACCATGTTCTAATGGCGGATGCCCCTTAACAATCGCTATGTACTCTTTCTTTACCCGTCTTTTCTTAAATTGATCCTGTAAATAAGCTTCTGTTTCTCTGTTTTTTGCTGTAATAATAGTACCGGAGGTGTCTTTATCCAGTCTGTGTACAATTCCGGGTCTTCTATTTGCAACAAAAAGAATATTTTTATCTTCGCTGCTGACAACTGCTTCTTTTCCCCAATGAAAAAGCAAGGCATTAACAAGAGTTCCAGTCCAATTTCCGTTTGCTGGATGAGTTACCATACCCTGCTTTTTATTCAGGACCGTAACATTTTCATCCTCATAAAGTATATTTAATGGAATATCCTGAGGAATTATTTCCTGGGGAATAGGATCTTCCCATTCTAATACTACAGTATCGCTGTGTTTAATCTTTGCAGATAATTTTGCATTTTTTCCGTTTACAGTGAGTGTTTTAAGCCCCGCTTTTAATCGCGAACGTGAAATATTCTCAGGTATTACAGAAGCAGCATACGTATCCAGACGCACTGCAGTATTATCCGGATTTTCTACGACAAAGGTACAAATTGGCATTTAATCTTCCATTTCCTGTTGAATTATTTGTTTTTGAATAGTAACGGTATCTGGGACAACAGCTCTTTCATTACTCTTTTTTTCTCGATCGTTCTTTATAAGTGTTATAACTAAATCGATGAGTCCTACAACGACACTCACTGTTACAGCCGAAATAACTATATTTTTTTGCTCATCTTCATCCAGATTTGCTGCAGACGATGACTTTGCCAGGGGGTTTGGAATATATTCAGGATTAAAATTATTTTTAACATAGCGGAATAATCCGTATATTGTACTTATGCCCAATGTTGTAAACGGAAGTGATCCTATTGTAATTATCTCGGTTCTTCGTATCTGCCTGGCCCAATCTGGGAATTCATCAGAAGTATAGGGAACCGGTGTAACCTTATTCGGAGGAGGTGTCTGCGAATAAACGAGACAGGCTGTGAAGCAAATAAGAATTAGCATAGCGGTTATCCGTTTCATGGGGCTAATTATACCATAAAGTTGTATTTGAAGTCTATTCTCGCGAACCGAATAGAGCTGTCCCGACTCTTATTAGGGTAGAGCCTTCTTCGATTGCTATTTCATAATCATTGGACATGCCCATAGAAAGTTCGGTAAGACATAAATGTGAAAACTTCTTTTGTGATTTTTCCTGCATCGCGCGGAGTTTTTTGAATGAACTTCTTATTTCTTTTTCATCATTGCTAAAGGGAGCCATTGTCATAAAACCCTTCGGCCTTACATGGGTAGTTGTACTTAATACTTCAAGCGCTTTATACACCTGTTCCTCATCTGTAAACCCCGATTTTGAGGCCTCTCCCGTATGATATTCCAGCAGTACATCAATTGTTTTATCATTTTTTTGTGCTTGTTTTTGAATTTCTTCAATCAATTCCAGCCGGTCAACAGACTGAATACAGGAAACAAGGGGGATTATGGCCTTTACCTTATTTCTCTGCAATGAACCAATCATATGAAGCTGAATTTCAGGATGCTTTAAAAATATTTGAGGAAACTTTTCACAGGATTCCTGCACACGGTTTTCACCAAACAGCACAAGCCCTGCATCAAAGGCGGTAAGAATTTCTTCAACGGTATGAAATTTACTGACAGCCATCAATTTAAGCGAATCCCGTCTTCGTCCGCTTCGTTCAATTGCTCTATTTATTTTTTCCTGTATTGCATTAAGGGCATCTTGAATTTTTAAGGTATTAGGCATCACAACGCTCCCGAAAGATAATCATAACTGCAGTCTGATAAATAAAGAAGTTCTTCTAAAGCCAGTTTTTCTGCACGAATTTGAGGATCTATGCCGGCTTTCTTAAGAATTAATTCTGCTTTGTTCATATCGTTATAAAATGTTCCTAAATTATTTTTAACGGTCTTTCTTCTTGAAACGAATAAGGATCGCTGAATTTTCATAAAATGTTCAACGCTTTTACATCGCGGAAAATCTATCTTTTTAACCATTTTTACGGCTCTTGAATCTACATTGGGTTTAGGCCAAAAACTGCCTCCTGAAAGATCCGCAATGGTTGTTATTTCATATGCCCACTGACATAATACAGAAAAGGACGAATAATCTTCTGAACCGGGCTTAGCCTCCATTCTTTGAGCTACTTCTTTTTGAACAGTAACAACCGCTGTATTAAACCGGGCGCCGCAGCTGATCATATCTGCAATTATGGCTGCAGCAATATTATAGGGAAGATTTCCAAAAAAATAATCAGGCAGTCCGTTTTCTGTAAATTCTTTTTTCCATGTTTTTAAAACATCACCTTCAATAAGACAGAAGGACCCATAATCCGGGAAGTTCGATGGAGTAAACGCTTTTTTTAGAACCTGAGAAAACCCTTTATCAATTTCAAATGCTGTTACCCTTGCTTTTTTTTCAAGCATCAATGCTGTCATGCATCCTAAACCGGGACCAACTTCCCAAATTGTCGAATCTTTAATATCTCCCAAAGATTGAATGAGTTTTTCGCGTGCATGCTGATTGATTAAAAAATTTTGACCGAATTTTTTCTGCATAGCCATTCCCCGGTCTTCAAGAAATTGTTTAATGGATGAAGGAGCATTATAATCGGGTAAAAATTCAGTATTCTGCATAAAACCTCATAAAGATACAGGGGGTATTTGTGAAAATAATAATACCAGAAAACGTATAGTTTCATAAAGCCCCCCCAGTAAACTTGCAAAAAAATTACTAGTAAAAGGCAGGAACAAAGATATGATAATTCCGCACAAACCAATTACCAAAAAAATACTTATAAGAGGGCTGACTATAACAGAAGCAATTATTCCTACCGGGGTAATTGAGCCGAATAAGACAAGAGAAAAGGGAATCGTACAAAGCTGAGCACCAATGGAGGCTGAAAAGGCACCGCATATTTTCGGCGGCAGGTATGGAATGAGCACTTTATACGAAAATGTTCCAATTGTGGTAATACCTATCAAGGCAGAATATGACAGCAAAAAGGATATACACGTACCATCCTGAGGCGAGAGGCAAATTTGAAGCATAAAGCATAAGGCTAAAATGCTGGTAATCTTCGGCTTTAAATATAAAAAGGAACATAAAAGGCAAAGTAATGAACACAAAAATGCCCGTAATAGAGATGGAGAAAAACCTGCAAACCAGACGAAAATCAATACTGAAAAAAATGAGAAATATATGCTTATTTTTTTTCCTGCAATTTTCTTTGAAGCTGCTTCACTTAAACCGGCAAAAAATGATAAATGCATTCCGGAAAGGGCTAAAATATGAGATAATCCTGCATTTTTAAACCCAGTTCTCACACTTTGTTCCAAATATTCCCGGGATCCGCAGAGGAGCGCAAGAAGCAATGCTCCTGCAGCATTCCAGGCATACATGAGCCTCTTAAACTGAAGGCGTAAAAGCGCTCTTACATATGCTGTCTGCGATGTCCAGCCAACCTGTTCGGCTTCATCAAGGGTAAAAATATGTGTTTGAGACTTTGAATACATATAATGAACAGAACAGTACAGAATTGAACCCTTTTCAAAAACTGCCTTGTTTGAAGTTTTTGAAAAAAGTCTTCCGGGATAGAGTGATTCAATAATTTCACAGGGTACATATAGTAAAACATTGCCCGAGGCATCGCAGGAAAAATTTGAAACAGGAGTTATAGTGAAATTCCTCCTGAGTTGAGCAGTTAAGAGATAACTGTCGCCTCTTTTTTCCGGATTGCTTATACAGACAAACTCTGCATGGGTTATTTTTGAAGGAGATATTAAGGAAATAAAAGGATGTCTTTGTGGTATAGACGGCGACAAACAATAATATAATAATGCAGTTATTAGAGCACACAATTCAATTGGACAAAATATTTTACGTACTTTACCAGTTAAGTTTTGCCAAAGCTTCTTTTGATGCGGAAATAATTTTTTCAGAATACCCCTGATATAAAATAACATAGAGTAAATTGTCAAATGCAGATTTTTCACCAAGTTTTCCTATTGACCTGATTACCGATAAAAGCAAAACCTCATCATAGGTTCCTGTTTTTTCAGTCATGCCGTTAAGAATGCCAAGATAATCTGTTAAAGCTTTTCCGGTCTCGCTCGTTGCCAAAGAAGTAAGACTGTCAATAATCTCAATCAATTCTTCCCTGGTGATATAAGATTCTCTGTACTGATCCTGGGCAAGTGAAAAATACTTAGTAATAAGCAACGAAGATCGTGTCCACTTTACATCCCTTATCACCCGCATTGAATCAAGTTGAAGATTTATAACATCTCTGGAAGAATCTAAGGCATCCTCACTGTTATTTATAGTACTCGATAGGGTGTTTTCTGCTATTTCTGCTTTAAAAAAATCATCAGAAACAGTACTTTTTTCTGCAATATCAAAAACCAGCCGCTTTTCGACTATATTGTTGCCTGAAATTACTTTTATTGAGTCTGCTTTGTAGCGCTGTATATTTTCCGAAAGAATTGAAAAGATTAAAGAAGCAACATCACTGTCAAGGTCCATTAAAAGACAGGGAAAAAGATTGTTAAACAAATTACTATCATGTACTGTGCCAAGCGCTGTAATTGAGGCAATCAGCAGTTCATTGGATCTCTGAGAAAAATGTTTTTGCGTTTCCTCTTTTACGATAGAATACATATCCTGCACTATTGAAGCGTCAGTTATTTCAGACCTGGAAAGGACATGAAAAAGCGCTATGGTAACGTCTTTTTCCGGAAAAACTTTGTAAACGTTTAATAATACCGGACTAAAATATGAGGGGACATTATTTTTAAACGATGAAAGGGTTTTGAGTAAAAGGCTGTGCAATTCTGGAGATTCAGCTAATACGCTCTTACTTTCTATACAGAACTTAAGCGAAAGAAGCAGCAGTTCATTATCTACATCTGCAGCATCAGAAACACTGGAAATTATTGATGTTTTATCAGCAATGCTTCCGAGTATAAATTTTTTCTGATTATCTGTATTTTGGGCCTGCAGCAGTGAAAATACCAGTATAAGCATTAGTATTAAGCAGTTTTTCTTCATTGATTTTCTCCTCCCGGAAGATTTTCATCCCCCGATTCCATGACAGAACCGTCTTCTTCTGCAAGTTTAATTGCATCAATAACATCCTTTTCCTCTTGAGGCAGAACATTGTAGACATAACTTAATACTGCATTTTTCATTGGAGGACTAATCTGTGTACATTCAAAATGCAGAAGGGATTGCTTTTTTTCATCATCATAATCAAGTCCTCTTACAAGACCTGCCATGACAATAAAAGAATCTGCAATGGTGAATTGAAGTTTTATCTTCATATTTTTAACACCCTTTCCCCCAATTCTAATTAATGCACCGTCTTCAGATATATCTTCAAGTAAACATTTTAACCCCGGTTCAGTTTCTACAAGTGATAAATCTGCAGTTTCTGACCGTACAACATACATTTGTGCATACATATGACAGGCGCATCGAATAGACCGTCTCTTTTGTGTACGTAAAAGCTCCGAAGTATGCGCAAGATACAGAACATTTTCACCGTTATACATACCGCTTTCTTTTACAACAGTATCAAACACGTAAGCAGCATCATTTTTACGCCAAAAATATAAACTTATGGTCTTCCCAATCCAATCCACGCCGGAAATTAAAATTCTTCCGTCTTTTTTTGGAAGCGATATAACAAGATCTCTGGAAACAGCGGCAATTTTTGATGAAAATACACCGCTTCCCCGTAAAATAATTCTAATCTGCTGACCGGAGTCTAAATTTTTTGTTGATTCAAGCCCTTTTTTACCTGAATTTAACTCAATTTTAGTTCTAAACTGATACAGCTTTGATAAAAATGTTTGAAAAGCTGATGATGATAAAGTACCCTTCATTTTTTCAGCTGTAATAAGCTGTGTTATTGTTTTATCCAAAACAGGAACAGACCAAAAAAGAGCCGTAGGATCGGTTAATTGAGAACTTTTAGCAAGTTTCCATAGCAGTGATATTTGGAAAGGCTTAAATCCTGAGTCAAAGCCGGAAATATAGAATTTAATGTTATCTTTAAATATAGAAAGTATTCTAATCAGACCAAGCAGCAGCAGAATACTTATTAGAATAATAAAAATGCTGTACACAACATAACCTCTCTAAAATATGATACCATAAATACCATGAATATTCATCCTTTTTTTGTGACATTTTTTGAATTATTGCTCGTTTTAACTTTTTTTGTCTTCCCGAGTTTTTCATCAAAACCTCAATCTTTTATTTCCTTTTCTTACATGACAATAACCATCGTTTATTCTTTTTTGAGCGCGTTATGCATTATAGCACTTCATAAGAAACAAATTTTCTTTGCATATATACTATCTAAAAGAACTTTTTCACTAAAAAAAATACCCGCAGTTTTTTTTGCCTTTGTACTTCTAACAGCAGCCTCTTTTCTTTTTTCTCTGTTTGCTCAAGGAGAAGTATTCATAACTTTGGAACATGCATCCGGACTTCACCATTATGCAATACTCCTTTTATGGATTTTTTGCCTATCTTTTTTTGAAGAATCACTTTATCGTTTCTATTTACCGGATACCTTTCTGCAGCTGCTTATTTTTTTTCCTGCAATAAATAATAAAGCAGCTCATCATCTTTTTTATTATGGTATACCAATACTATTATTCAGCCTTGCTCATTCTTATAACGGCATATATGGAATTCTCTTTGCAGCTGTAAGCTGCATATTTTTCTTCATGCTTAAAAAAAAATATAACAGTCTTTTATTAAACTCAATAGTACATTGTGCTTACAATGTTTTTTCCCTTTACCTCATGCAAAAAAGTATCTAGACAGCAGTCAATAAACTTGTTATTATGCGTAGAATTAATGTAATTTTTTTTGTATGTTAATAATTAAGGGGATTGTTAATGAATATTTTTTTACTTACTCTGCTCATAGCCTTTTTATTGTCAGCTGTTTCAATGCCGATTATTATAATTTTTTCAAATCATTTTAACCTTTATGACAGGATTGATAATCGAAAAGTACACACCGGACAAATTTCCCGTCTTGGAGGAATAGGTTTTACGCTGGGTTTTTCTGCTGCATTAATTATCCTTTTTTTCCAAGGAGCATTCAGCTCTATACAGCAGAACATTTTGTTTTTACTTCCTGCAGCTGTCTGTATAACAGCGATGGGAATTATTGACGATATAGTTTCCTTGCGCCCGCGGTTCAAACTTGCAATCCAAATAATTGCATCCATTTTAGTTTTATTAGGCGGTTTTAAATTTACCGGTTTATCGGTCGGTTCGGTATTAAATATAGATTTCGGATGGCTTTGTTATCCTATCACTTTTGCATGGATAATCGGTGTAACAAATGCCTATAATTTAATTGACGGCATTGACGGTTTATCCGGTTCATTAGGAACAATATCAAGTATTGCCTTTGCTTTTTTCTTTTACAAAGCAGATAATATGCCTGCTATTTTTGTATGCCTTGCTCTGGGGGCTGCTGTTTGCGGGTTTTTACTTTTCAATTTACCGCTTCCTAAAGCAAAAATATTTATGGGAGACGGCGGGAGCCAGTTTATAGGCTTTGTACTTGCTGTGGTTCCCTTATTAAGCAGCAAGGGATCCCTCCCAACAATAACACTACCCTATGCCGCTGCAGTTCTAATGATTCCCCTTTTCGATACTATTGCTGCTATATGGAGAAGACTTCGGGAACACAGACGAATTGACAGTCCTGACAAATTCCATCTTCATCACAAACTAATGCTTCTGGGCTTTTCATCCCGTTCTACCCTACTAATTGTTATACTTTTTCAATCTGTTATATGTATTTTCATGGCGTGTTCAGTATGGCTTGGCGGATACGTTTCAATGGTGCTCTTATTTGCAGTGTACTTAATGGGAATTCTCTTTTTTACAATTATTCACATCGGCAAAGCGAGAGCTATTTCAGAACTTCCTCAGGAATAATAAGACTTCCCTGCCTTATTATTGAAACACCCTTTTGACCAAGTGAAATTATGGTAGATGCGGTTAAACTTGTACTGTTTCCGTCATCTACTATAAGATCAACATCATCCTCAAATTCATCAATAATATCGTCAATATTTCCTAGGACAGGCAAGCCGCTTCTATTAACACTTGTTGAATAAATGGGAACACCGCATTTGTTGATTATCGACCTAAGCCACTGATCACCGGGACATCTTACTGCAACTGTTTTTTGAGTATTTTTTTCGGGAACAATAATTGTTAAAGGACCGGGCCATAAGGAAAACAAAGACTCAGGTATAGAAATGCCGGTAATTGAATAAATATCAGACGGATTTCCAATTAACACAATAAATGGCTTATCTTCCCCCCTGCCCTTAATGGTTCTTATTTTGTCTTCTGTTTTTACAATGATTCCGGAGAAGCCGTATACAGTATCTGTAGGGAGTATAATTACCTTCTCCTCAAGAAGCATTTTTACACAAATATCAACTGCGCTATTGTCTTTTTTGATTACCTTCATATACAAACCTCAGTAAATGCATTTTTGTAGTTTTTCTTGCGAAGAGACGATAAAATCGATATTACAAGAATTAACAGGAAAAAAACAGATCCCAGGCATTTACATATCCATTCAGGAATAAACTGTATTTCACTTTTTAAATATTTTTTTCCTATAAAAAGATTCATACTTGTTCTCGATGGAATACCGCTAATTTTTACAATTTTTTCATTATCCTGAATAAAACCTAACTTTTTTGCATAAGCTGAAATTACTGCATGATCACTGAGTAATGCAGTTTTTCTAATTGTAAGCTCATCATTAGTACTTTGAATGGTATCAATATTAACCACAAGCTGCTCTTTTTGCTTAATCAGCTGCTTCTCTGCCCATAAACCGCTCTCTCCGCAAAAAAACGAAATTAAAACATAGACTAAGGTACCTGCACAAATT
>Ga0116148_1004871_pt1 | contig 11486 bp, 9 predicted proteins | sample AD_UKC055_MetaG_FD_89786 | JGI IMG/M metagenome (GOLD analysis project Ga0116148, IMG submission 89786) | Active sludge microbial communities of municipal wastewater-treating anaerobic digesters from USA - AD_UKC055_MetaG | ecosystem: Engineered > Bioreactor > Anaerobic > Digestate | place: USA... | reverse complement strand
GGATGAATCGATACCGAACGGCATCAACATGTGGGTTGTCTCGGATAACATACGAAAGGGGGCTGCGCTCAACGCGGTCCAGATTGCGGAGCTCATGATTCAAAAAGGGCTCATTAAATAGCAGGCATACCATGCAAGGTTGAGCAGAAAAGCCCTTCCCGTGATTTCGGGGGGGCTTTTTTTTATGGGATAAGTATCCCGGCGGTTGAGGAAGCTCGATAATCAGGCAAAATCAGGTTATTACGGGCAGTTACGCGATTATTTCTGCCTTTTTAGCCTTCATTTGCTAATTTATTTTGCCATTTTATACGAAAATGATATTAGTTGAATTAATGGCTCACGTGCGCCGGCAATTCAGCAAAGGGAAATGCGGGACAATGCGGAGTAACATCAAGCGGTATCGCCTACACGAATATATATGAAGAAGATTATTTTATACTTTGATCCCACGGTCAACAAGATACTGACCGAAAATATTACCGAAGAGGGCGAAAAGAAGCTCGTACTTTCCTCTCCGAAGAATTTCGTTTATGCATCCGAAATAGTAGCACGGGTTGTCACGGTTGACACCGAAGAGCAGATACCCACGCGGCTGGACCCCGGGAACGATTATTACAATATCATCGATTTCCAGACGATCAAGGCGGACACCGGCATCTACTTTGACGAACAGAACCAGTGCTACAAGTCCTCGGCATATGGGTTCGTGGTTTTTGACGGTCAGAAGATCAGATGGCTGTCTCCCCTGACGATTAGCAAGGATAAATCAAAGGCCTATTACTCTGTGTACCCTACCAAGACCGGCAAGCTGCCGTCCTATACCGACATAGAGGAAGCGCTGCACGGGTACAAGATCCTCGCGCGTATTGAGCAGCAAAAGATCGAGGAGCAGCTGAAGGCCATCGAGCTGGGAAATCCACGGTTTACCCGGATACTGGTCGCGCAGGGAAGGGAGCCGGCGCACGGGCACGAAGAATACTTCCTCCCGCTTATCAATCTGAGCAAGAAAGCCGGTGAGATCAAGTCCGATGGAAGCATCGACTTCAAGGAAGTCGGGTCCATTATCGAGATAAAAAAGTACCAGGACATTCTCAGAAGGGTGCCGGCTGTAAAACCGGCAGACGGGTATGATGTCTTCGGCGATAAGATATTTGCCGAATTTCTCCGCCATGACGGTTATTATAAAGGAGACAACATCGAGCAGGGCAAAGAAGACGAGAATATTTTCGTTTCATCTATCGACGGCTGCGTGGACGTTGACGGCAAAAAAATATCCGTTCTTCCGGTTGCGTACATACACGGCGACGTTAATTATGACACCGGCAACATCGATTTTGACGGGTCTGTTCACATTACCGGCTCGGTCCTTCCCGGGTTTACGGTTAAAGCGAGAGGCGATATTATTATCGAGAAAAACGTGGATGATGCCTTCATAGAAGCTCAGGGTGATATCACCGTTAAAATGGGGGTCGTGGGCAAGGAAAACGTCAAGCTGACAGCGAATGGCAAGATTACGGTCAAGTACCTCCTTAATGCCAAGGTCGAGGCTGCCGGTGATATTGTCATTGAAGATTCGATCATAAACTCGGATGTGTTTTCGAATTCGAAGATCAGCGTAATCGCGCGCCAGGGCAAGATCATTGGCGGGAAGGCCACGGCGCTCTACGAGATACAGGTCAATGTATCCGGCTCTCCCAACGAAACCGAAACGCTGCTGAGTGTCGGCAGAAATCTCTTTATTGAAAAAGAGCTGGCGGCAATCCATAAGGAAATTGCAAAATGGCGTAACGCTGTCGACGAAACCATGAGGAAGCTGAAGGTCAGTTTCGGAGAGGCAGTATTTGATAATCCGAAAGAATTTATATCCAAGCTGATTCCTGCAAAGCAGAAAAGCTGCCTCCTGATGCTCAAGGAGCTGAGCGCCAACAATAAGGAACTTAAAAAGATGATGGAGCAGAGCAAGGAGATTCAGGACAAGCTCAAGCTTGAGCGCGAGCCCTGCATTATCATCAAGAACAAGGCATACCCTGGAACCATTATCAGCATCAAGAAGAACACCAAGCGCCTTGAAAGCCCGATTGATAACGTCAAGTACTACGAAGATCCGGATGAGAAGATCATACGGTTCAGCCCTGCCGTTTGACGCGGAAAAACCCACATTACCTGTAACGCCCCGGAATTTAATTTGACAAAGACAATATTGTAAAAGTTAATGACTTAATTTTTCATATTCTTGGCACTTGCTAGTGCGGAGGTTTTGTCATGATACATGCACCGGTTAATCTTGCAATTTTCGGCCCCATAGGTACGCAGGAGCTGATAATCATCCTCGTTATAGTTCTGCTCGTATTTGGGGCGAATAAACTGCCGAAAATAGCAAAAGATCTTGGCCACGGGATCAGGGAGTTTAAGAAGTCCATTTCCGGCGAGCAGGACGAAAAGAAGACCGAAAAAACAGAAAATAAAGAGGAAAAAAAGGACTGACGAACAGTCAACCCCTTAGTATTGCCGGCGCTTCCCGGGTCACACACGGGTATTTAATGCCATTAACGTGATCATATGAACCGGTACAAATCAGAATGTTCCGGCCGGGATAATGCTCAAAAATTACGCGTTATCCCGGCGAAGGAATACCGGCAACAATAAGGTGGATTTGACCTTTCGAAGCCACTCTATGCTTCTAATACTCGATTCCACCGACAACTCGATCTCAGCCTATACCCCTGGAGTTACGTTCCACTCAATATTAAAAGAGTCCGGTCCTGTTGAACGGACGGTTCTTGACCGACTGTCTTCTGCTGACAACGCACATATCGAAAAGGTCATTAACGATTGTAATCCGGATATAGTCCTGAATTGCATTGAATACGGCGATATCGACAGAGCCGAATATGACAGGGAAACAGCTTATTGGGTTAACGGATTTCTAATGAAAAATCTTGCGTCTGTATGCCGCGAACGGGATGCACTGCTGGTTTCCCTTGGCTCGTCATCCGTGTTCAGCGGCCGGAGCGGGGCACCGGGACGCGAGGAAGACCGGCATGACCCGGTTAATGTATACGGCGATTCGAAAAGCCTGGGCGAGAAGCTCGTTGCGGAATCGGGATGCAGAAGTCTTACGGTGCGTTTGCCCTATCTCTACGGCGACGGTATCCCGCTGTTCAACCATGGCATCGGGCCTGGATACGGCCAGCAGGGATTGACGCTGCTTGATGGACAGGTGATAGCACCCACGAGGACAGCCGATGCCGCCATGGCGGTAGCGGCACTGATAGCCTGCAGAGCGACCGGCGTGTACCATTTCAGCGCGGGCGGTACGGTTGTGGCGGCAGATTTTGCCGCGAAGGCTCTCGAACTAGCGGGCCGGAACGGTGGATGGGGAGAAAAAGTTGATATTAAACAGGTCCGGGATGATGAATTTCTTGCTCCCGCCGATCGTCCGGTGTATAATGTCCTTGATACGAAAAAATATGAAGATTGTACCGGGTTACGGCCAAACCGATGGGAAGCCGCGCTCGAAGAGTATATCGTGAATAATAAAGATTCGATTCATTTTACCGTCAAGGAGAATGCCCGATGAAACCGTATAAAGTCGATGAAACCGGCGAACGTATTCTTGAAATATTATGCAAGCATGCAAAAACCGACCTGGAAGAGATTGCCAAGCAGGTTGACATCCCGGCCGACAAGGTCAAAACCTATATAAAAAAATTTGAGGACGACAGGATTATTCTCGGGTATCACACCGACATCAACTGGCAGAGGATACGCCTCAACGAAGTCAAGGCGATCATCGAGGTAAAGGTCATACCTGAGCGAAAGGTTGGGTTTGATTCGGTTGCCGAGTCGATTTACCGCTTCCCGGAAGTGACATCGGTATACCTGATGTCCGGAGGATACGATCTGCTGGTTCAGGTTGAAGGCGAGAGCCTTCGCGAGGTGGCGCTGTTCGTCTCTGAAAAGCTCGCCACCATTCATGGCGTGCAATCAACGGTCTCACACTTTTTGCTGAAAAAGTACAAGGAAGACGGCGTTATCCTGGTTGACCAGCAGGATCCCAAGCGCATACCAGTCAGCTGACGATGCGGGCAAAAAAGTCAGCGCCCGGTCGCGAACTATCATCCGGACGGAATGTGGATAATGCAAAACTGCTTCGCGCTGTTTACCGGCGTCTCCTCTCGTTTCACGGACCGCAGGGCTGGTGGCCGATAGTAAACCCCCGGCTCGGTACCGGCGAATACCACGTAGGGGCCCCGCGGTCCGCGGCTGATTTCTTCGAGATAGCCGTCGGGGCGATACTCACCCAGAACGTGTCATGGAAGAACGTTGATTCGGCGCTCGCCGTGTTAAAAAAGAAAAACCTCTTAAGCCCGGAAAAGCTCATGAGGATGCCGCAGGCACGGCTGGCCGGACTGATAACGTCGACCGGGTATTATAACCAGAAAGCGAAAAAAATAAAAAATTTCATACGCTGGTATGCCACCCGCCGTTTTGACTGGTGTATGCTCAGGGAGATGGACCCCACGACGGTGCGCAGCGAGCTCCTGTCGGTTAACGGGATCGGCCCGGAGACCGCTGACTCGATATTGCTGTATTCGCTCGGTGCGAAAAGATTCGTCGTGGATGCGTATACCGTGCGCATGTTCACGCGGCTTGGCCTGCTTACCGGTGGTGAGAAATACCATGCCGTACAGGAGCTGTTCCATCTGTGCTTCAAAGGGTCCGCGGACGAATATAATGAATTTCACGCGCTTATCGTGGCCCACGGGAAAGACTATTGCAAAAAGAATCCCGCATGCGATGCATGCTGTCTCGCGAGAATCTGCTCCTGGCACGAGATGCATGCAGGCGGAGATTAAATTCTTGACTGTTGAATTTAATGAATGTACTATACGCTTGGACGGCGCGGTATGGCGCAACCGGGGGATGATATGTCGCGAAATCGTTTGATGAAAATGAAGGAATGGCGCCTTCTGCAGAAGCATTATGAAAAAATGCGGTCTGTAAACCTCCGTGGGCTTTTCGATTCCGATCCGGGCCGGGCTGAAAGATTTTCCATAACGGCAAACGGATTCTTTTTTGATTATTCGAAAAATATAATAACCGGGGAAACGATCAGGCTCCTTACGGACCTTGCTGAGGCCTGCGGCCTCAGGGAAGAGATCGACAGGATGTTCAGAGGAGAAAAGATAAACGAAACCGAGGGCAGGGCCGTCCTTCATACGGCCCTGCGCAACGTCTCGGGCACACCCGTGTACGTGGACGGTATCGATGTGATGCCGGGGATCTTTTCCGTCCTTGACCGGATGGGGCGCTTTTCCGATGACGTGCGTGGCGGCACATGGAAAGGGTACACGGGACAGCCGATCCGGCACGTCGTCAATATCGGGATCGGCGGCTCGGACCTCGGGCCCTGCATGGTAACGGAGGCATTGAAGTATTACTCGAAGCGCGACATGGAATTCTACTTTGTTTCGAACGTCGACGGGACCCATATCATGGAGACCCTGCGGCGGCTTGATCCCGCCTCGACACTGTTCATCGTGGCATCGAAGACCTTTACCACGCAGGAAACGATGACCAATGCCGGTACGGCCAGAAGCTGGCTGGTCGAGAAACTCGGGTCAGAGAAAGCCATACCGTTCCATTTTGTGGCTCTGTCCACCAATGCTGAAGAGGTCGGGCGGTTCGGCATCGATACGTCGAATATGTTCGAATTCTGGGACTGGGTCGGCGGCAGGTACTCGGTCACCTCGGCCATAGGCCTCCCGGTAATGATTTCGGTGGGACGCGAAAACTTCCAGTCGCTCCTCCGCGGTTTCCACGAAATGGATCTGCATTTCAAAAGCGAGGCGTTTGACAGGAACATACCGGTCATCATGGCGATGCTGGGCATCTGGTATAATAATTTTTTTAACGCGCAGTCGTATGCGGTGCTCCCGTATGACCAGTATCTGAATCGATTCCCGGCCTACCTGCAGCAGGCGGACATGGAATCGAACGGCAAGGGCGTTGACCGTTCCGGGCGCGCCGTGGACTACCAGACAGGCCCGGTGATATGGGGCGAGCCCGGCACGAACGGACAGCACGCGTTTTATCAGCTGCTGCACCAGGGCACAAAGCTCGTACCGGCAGACTTTATCGGCTTCACGCGATCACTCAACGACGCGGGCGACCACCACCGCAAGCTCACGGCGAACCTGTTTGCGCAAACACGGGCGCTTGCATTCGGAAAAAGCGCGGAAGAGCTCAGGCTTGACAGGGTGCCGGAGCGGCTCGTCCCGTACCGCACCTTTTCCGGCAACAGGCCGACCACTACGATCATGGCCGATGAGCTGACGCCCTTTTCCCTGGGCGGGCTGATCGCCATGTACGAGCACAAGATATTTACACAGGGAATTATCTGGGACCTCTACTCGTTCGACCAGTGGGGGGTGGAGCTGGGGAAAGCGCTGGCGGGGAAAATATTGCCGGACCTGGAGCCGGGGAACGGCAATGGGCCAGCGCATGACAGTTCGACGAATGCTCTCATACGGTATTTCCGGGCCAGGCAGAAACGGACCTGATCTGCCGCAGGAGCGTATGAACGATAACAGCGTGTTTTCAAACGACGATCGGGAAAAACTGAGGCAATTCGGGCTCCTTGATGCCGAGGCGAACACTATCAGGGACAAGGACAAAATACTCATCAAGGGTCTCTTCCAGAATTTTTACGGGAAGAAGCTCAACGTGGGGATCGGGTTTCAGCGTGCGCATGGTGCGGTCCTTTCGGGCGATTATTTCGACCTCATCCAGCTTCCAGACGGAAACTACCTGTTCATATTCGCCGACATGAGCGGGCACGGACTACCCGCCTATACGAATCTGGTGCGCCTCAGATCGGCCGTAACCATTGCGATCGGCGAGGCGCAAAAGATATACGAGCAGTCCGGCTCAGTAGATTCCGAATTTTTGGTCCGCACCATCAGTACCATGTTCACCGATATCATGGAAGGCGCGAACTCCCATGATTTCGCCTGCGTGATTTTCACCTTCATCAGTAACGCCGGTGACCGCTTCCACTTGAAATTCTACAACCGGGGCATGCTCTTCCCGATCATACTCCGAAAATTCGAGAAACAGGTCGTGGGGATGTATAATCTCAACAGGGAAGAGCAGGGCTGGCGCCCCCTGAAAGGGAACCTCCTGAGCAGCGACCTGAGGATGCTGCTGGAAGACAAATACAACGAGACGCCGCATTGTGATTTCATCATGTACGAGGGCGATTCGATCCTGTATTACAGCGACGGCATCATCGAGGCATGCCATCATGACAGGCCGACAGACGAGTACGGCGAGGAGCGGATAAAACAGATCCTGCTGGACCACGTAAACCTCATGCCGCAGCTCGTGGTCCAGGAGCTGTTCGAATCGGTATACGGTTTCATGGGAAGGCGGGAGCAGCAAAAAGATGACATGACGGCAGTCCTTATTGATTTTCCCCCCGTGCGTTATTAAAAAAGTTGACACCCACCATTGCTCTGACTTAGCTGTTCTTATGTGACGCAAGGAGCAGGCTTATGGACAGCATCATCAAGAAAATAGAAAAACAGACCATGCTGAATGACTACCTTACCCCTGCCATCATCAGGGAGAAGGACGTCAAGCTCGGTCTGCGGAACCCGGACGGTACCGGCGTTGTAGCCGGAATTACCACGAAAGGACGGGTCGATGGCTACCAGAAGATCCTGAAAGATCCCGTGAAAAGGACCTACGAGGTCAGGCCGGTGCCCGGCAAGCTTTTTTACTGCGGGTATGACGTGGAGGACATAGTAGCTGCTGTTGAAAAACAGAAGCGCTTCGGTTTCGAGGAAGTGGCCTATCTGCTCCTGGCGGGCGAGTTGCCGAAACAGGCCGACCTCCGGAAATTCATAAAGGAGCTCGGGAAGAGAAGGGCTCTCTCCAAGGTTGAGCGCCAGATCATCATGAGCGAGGTCCAGAATGACAACCAGATGTTCGCGCTCCACAGCGTAATCTCGCACCTGAACCGTTGCGACGAGGAGGCCGATTCCACGGCCATCGACGTGGTATGCCGCCAGAGCATCAATCTCATAGCAAAGTTCCCGACCATCGTTGCGGCAAATTATAACGTCCTGCGCTACAGCAAGGGCTTTGACCTGAGAATCATTCGCCCGCGCCAGGAGCTCTCAACGGCCGAGAACTTCCTCTACCTCCTCCACGGGGATGTCCCCGACCCGGAAGAGGCGCACCTTTTTGATATAGCGCTGATCCTCCACGCCGAGCATGGCGGCGGTAACAACTCCACGTTCTCCGTACGCTCCGTTTCTTCAAGCGGAGCGAATACATACATGGCGATCGCGGCTGGCATCGCTTCCCTGTCAGGGCATCTGCACGGGGGTGCGAACGAGTCCGTGAAGCTCATGATGAAAGAGCTCAAAAAGAGCGTCAGGGACTGGGAGAGCGACCGCGAGATCAAGGCATATCTGCACAAGATCATCGAAGGCAAGGTGGGCGACATGTCCGGCAAAATTTACGGATTCGGGCATGCCGTGTATACGATTTCCGACCCCCGTGCGATCATTCTCCGCGAATATGCGCGGAAACTGTCCGTCAAGAAAGAAATGCACGACGAATTTTTGCTCTACGAAAAGGTTGAAAAACTGGCGACTGAAATGCTGAACGGACGCGGCATGAAGATCATGAGTGCCAATGTAGATTACTATTCGGGATTCATCTACGAGATGTTGGGCATACCGCGGGAGCTGTACACGCCGATTTTTGCCATGGCGCGGGTCGTGGGATGGTGTGCGCACCGGATCGAGCAGATCATGCAGGGTAAAATCATACGACCGGCATACATCCAGGTAAGCTCGGACGTGAAGCAGTACCAGAATCTCAGGGACAGGAAGTAAAAACCGGCACGTGGAGGACGGGCGGTTATCGTGCATTCCGGCGGTCCGGTATCCCTTACCTCCCGAGCATCCGCTTGTAATAGCCGTCTTTATAAATCCTCGTCCTGTCAATGAACCCGCGGTAACGCCTGGCCACGGCAGGGTGTTCTGCCGAGATATCCTTTTTTTCTTCCGGGTCCTTACCGAGATCATATAGCTCTTCAGCCCCGTCCGACGTTCTGCGTATGTATTTCCATTGCTGGTCGACAATTCCCATATAGTCGTCTTTCCATGAGGTGTGGAGAACAGCCATCTGCTCGGCATGTTCCGAAAGGACCGGAACGCCTTCCTGCTCCGGGCGTTGCGGTATTCCAAGTATGTCAAGTATGGTCGGGAGCACGTCTATGTGGCGGGTGATTCCCTCGAAATACTCCGGCGCGTCAAACAGTTCTTTGTTGTATATGAGAAACGGCACGTGCACATTCTCGTTATACAGGAAAAGAGGGTGATTATAGTTCATCTTGTGCTGGTAGAAAGCCTCCCCGTGATCGGCGAAAATGAACAGCAGCGTGTCTTCAAGGCAGCCCGCGCGTTCAAGCTCGTCAACGAGCATTCCGAGTGATGCGTCCGCATAGTGAAGCGAGTTCAGGTAATTGACCCACGTCTTTTTTTTCCCCGCTGCTTCAGCCGAATCACCCGCAATTCGAAAGGAGTTGTCCGGATATGCGTAAGGATGGTGCGGGTTTACCGGGAGGAACACCATGAAGTAGGGGGAATCACGCTTTTTCGAGATGAATTCGATCGCCGGTTTTATCATGGCGCGCTCGTCAACCCCCCATCCGATCTGCCGGTTATAGGGCGGTATCCCGATAAGATCATCGTATTCGACGATCGCGTCAAACTTCCTGTTTTTAAGAAAGCGCTTCTGTCCGGCGTAGCCGAGTCCACCTGTATGTATGAGGCAGGTGCGGTACCCCCGGTCCTTGAGGATCTCCGGCAGCGTGCGCAGGTGTATGTCGGGGTATTTCTGGATTACCATGTCCTTCGAGTTAAGGTCATAGGCCGAGGTGAGCACAGACATCAGTGCGTTCGCTGACAGGGGATAATTCGCATAGTGGTTAAGAAAATTGATGCTGTTTTTTTCAAGGCGGTGCCATGTTTCAACAACATATCTGCCGTTGATCTTCATGTCGTAATACTTACGGGGCGTAGATTCGAAGAAATAAAGTATGATGTTATAGCGCTTGTTGCGAGGGATGGACCCTATCCGTTCATGTCGTTTGACGGTTTCAAGTGACGCGGTATCAAGCCTGAACCTGAATTCGGTTGATGGCGATGTTCCCGGTGAATCCTGATTAACGGGCGAGGCGGCTCCCGAGCCGAAAAGGTTCAGGATCGGATTTGCCGTAAATTCATGCAGAAGAGATATGTTTCTGGATATCTGGTCCGCGCGGTATCGGCCTGCAAACCGGTTGCGTTCGATTGAAGCGTCGGTAGATGCGCTGAGCAGCAGAAAAACGAGTACCAGAACCGGGACTGTCAGCGCTGCGAGCCGTGTCGTGAGCAGCCCGGACCGTTTCATTCTCAGCCTGTTGCTGATGCGTTCGCGATAATACAGGAATGCATGGGATGCCGCGGAGATGGCTGAAAACAGGAAAAACATGAGGTAAAATTCACCGGAAAATTCGGCCATCGCCGAGTCAAGGACGTTGCCCAGCCCGGAGAAATGTTCCCGGCCGGCAAAATTAGATTGAAATGCGGTCTGGTACACCCTGAAAAAATCCATGCTGAACAGGATGAAAAAGATAAACAGGACCGAGAAGGACGCAAGAATGACATGCAGCGCGCGCCGGGCACCCGCAAACACCAGGGCGATACAAAGAACAAGCAGGATGGCGGAAACGATCAGTATGCTGTCATGGTGCAACGAAAGCGAGAGGAACTCGTAAATGCCGTTCAGCTTGAGGTCCGGATAGATCTCCGTGACAAGAGAGTACACCCTGACCCTGTACAGGATGTTCATGAGAATTATGATAGAGCCGTGCAGAATGAGCAGCGGCACAATCGACGAGTAGCGGGGTTTGATTATTGTTCGTATCCAGTTCATTTCACGTTAATCCCGGTCTTTTGTGGTACAGGAAATACAGATACGGGTGCGGGTCAAGCACTTTGCCGGTTCAGGAAACACGGGTCGGGGAGCTGCCTTTCCGGGCATATACAACCATGGAGCTTGTAAGCGCGAAATCTCCGCAATGAATCTTGCTGAGCCCGTGATATGCCGCGATACGAAGCCATGCGCGGTAATCCCATACGGAGGAAAAACAGCCACGCGATTTTTTAAGTTTGGGCAGGAGCCCGAATTCGACCGGGTGGAATACAGTAACCGGGTTAAAACCGCAGCCCCTGAGGGTCATGACGAGGTTTCTGCGGGAGAAATATGACAAATGGCCGGGCATGAAATATGCATAGCGCGCACCGTAATACCGCGCCTGGAGCCCCTCCATGTTGGCGGTCTGAACCATCAGAAGGCCGTTGTCATCGAGCAGGCGGTAGCATTCCCTGAGCGCTGCAGCCGGATCGGGGAGATGCTCCAGG
>Ga0116148_1004857_pt1 | contig 11517 bp, 9 predicted proteins | sample AD_UKC055_MetaG_FD_89786 | JGI IMG/M metagenome (GOLD analysis project Ga0116148, IMG submission 89786) | Active sludge microbial communities of municipal wastewater-treating anaerobic digesters from USA - AD_UKC055_MetaG | ecosystem: Engineered > Bioreactor > Anaerobic > Digestate | place: USA... | reverse complement strand
CAAGATAATTTCCCCCTTTTGTTTCAACTCTGCAGCCAAGACAGGCGCCGATTCCGCAGCCCATTCTTGCTTCGAGTGAATGATAAATTTTTATCTCTTTATAAACTGAAGCAGTTCTGTGAACGCTCTCCATCATTATTTCCGGTCCGCAGGTGCATATCAGATCAGGTGTTTTTTCATTATTCAGCATTTTTTCAAGCTGCTGATGGGGATAGCCCTTTATTCCGCAGCTTCCGTCATCAGTACAGAGAATCACACGACCGTATTTTTCAAAAAATTCTAAAGCTATTACCGCTTCATCATTCTTAAAACCTAAAAAGAACACTTTGTTTTTTGCTTTTGAGTTCTTTGCCGCATAAAGCAAAGGTGCAACACCGATGCCGCCGCCGACATAATAAACAGTTCCATCCGTGTCAGGGAAACTGTTGCCTAAATGCCCGACAACTCTAAGTTTTTCGCCAACTCTCACTCTTGAAAGAAGCTCAGTTCCGCGACCGACAATTTTTATCAGAAGCGATAAAACTCCGTCATTCCAGTCAAAAACCGAAATCGGTCTTGGAAGATACGGATCCGTCCTTCCATCCACCATGCTCAGCATGACAAACTGACCCGGAGCCGGCTTTTCGCCAAATGCAACTTCAAGCAGAAACGAGTCGTGATTTAGAGATCTTGTAGAAACTATCTCAGTTACGAGGTTGATGCTCATTGTCCCTCCGTTAAAAAATACATGCAACTATATCAGGAAATTATTTTTTGGCAATTTGATTACTTCACTGAACATTTCCTGAACATTTCCTTGTAAAATTGAAGTACGGATATAAAATTCAACTTTATTCTGTTTTCCAGCGAGTAAGAAAATCTCATCCATTTTCCTGCATATTTAGCTGAATTTCTGCATTATCGATTTAGCGTTAGATTTTTTAGTTGCAGATGATTCGATTTTTGCGTATAAAGCGGAATGATCTTTAAAAATGAAAAATTTTCTGAGGTGTTGAATGACTAAAGAGACGGCAATTAAAATTTTTGAGCAGAAAAGAGTTCGTTCTGCATGGAATGATGATGAAGAGAAATGGTATTTTTCAATTGTGGATGTTATCGGAATATTAACGGAAAGTCCTAATCCGAATAATTATTGGAAAGTGCTCAAACACAGATTAGTAAAAGAAGGGAACGAGTCGGTTACAAATTGTAACCAACTGAAAATGATCTCTTCTGACGGGAAATATTACAAAACAGATGTGGCAGACACAGAACAGTTGTTTCGCCTGATACAATCAATACCTTCGCCAAAAGCTGAACCATTTAAAATGTGGCTGGCAAAAGTAGGTCGAGAAAGAATTGATGAGATTGAAGACCCTGAAATCGGAATTGACCGCTTGATGGAAACATATTTAAGGAAAGGATACTCAAAAGAGTGGATAAATCAGCGGTTGAAAAGTATTGAGATCAGAAAAGAACTTACAGACGAATGGGAAAAAAGAGGAGTTAAAAAAGGGAATGAATTTGCAATCTTAACAGATGATATAACTGAAGCATGGAGCGGATTTAAAACAAAAGAATATAAAAACTACAAAGGTCTGAAGAAAGAAAATCTTCGTGACCACATGACAAATCTTGAACTTGTACTTAACATGCTTGCAGAAGCCACCACGACTGAAATATCAAAAGAGAAAAAACCTGAAAATTTTGAAGAGAACAGAAAAATTGCAAAACAAGGTGGAAAAATAGCAGGAAACACAAGAAAAGAAATCGAAAAAAAGACAGGAAAGAAGATCGTTTCAAAAACAAATGCCAATGAATTGACAAAAAAAGAAACTAAGCAGCTTTCCAGCGATTAAAACAACCATATCTAATTTCAAAAAAAGAATCTATCTTCCGAGTTTAGACCATTTGGGTTCAAACATCAGTTTTACTTCCTTGCCGGTTTCGACCGATTCATAGATCGCGTTTATGAGTTCGAGCGATTTTCTTCCCTCAAGTCCGTCAACGAGGGCGTGAGTGCCGTTTTGTATTGAATCTATTACACTTTCAAGATATCTGATGTGGCCGAATCCATATACACTCGGTGGATTTTCACTATATTTTTGAAGAATTTCATCTCTTGTTTCTTTTGATTCATTCTCAAAGTTCCATTCTTCCATTCTGTTAACTGAAAAACCGCCGATCACGCAGCTCCCTTTTTCGCCGAGAATGGACAATGACCCTTCAAGATCTTTCGGTCTGGTCGCCGTTGTCGCTTCAACAATTCCGATAGCCCCGCTTTTAAAACGGATTATTGCGGCACAAGTGTCGTCAACTTCAATTTTTGAAAGATATGTTCCGTTCATCGCCATTACGCTGACCGGTTCACCGAGCATCCATTCAAGAAGATCAATGTGGTGACTTGCCTGATTTGCGATCACTCCGCCGTCAAGTGCCCATGTTCCCCGCCACGGATCTGAATCGTAATATTTCTGAGTTCTGCACCATCTGACTCTCACTGTTCCCATGACAATTTTTCCAAACCCGCCTTCTTGGATCTTTTTTCTTAATATCTGAACCGGAAGGTTGAATCTGTTCTGCTTGACAATGAACAGTTTAACACCGTTGATGTCGCAGGTTTTTATCATTTGATCAGCATCTTCAAGTTTAAGTGCCATCGGTTTTTCACAAACAATGTGCTTTTTAAATTTATTAGCAATATCAATTACATGCTCAGCATGCATTCCGCTTGGAGTCAGAATTGTAACAACATCGGTTTCAGGGTGTTTTGAAAGCATTTCATTGTAGCATGTGTACCACGGCACATTTGCGTTTTTGCCTGCAATTTCAGCTTTTTCGCTGATAATGTCACAGACTGCGACAAGTTCCGCCTTTTCAATGTCACGGATTGCTTCAAGATGTTTTTTTAAGATCCTTCCGCAACCGACGATCGCAAACTTAACAGTCATTTATGAACCTCTTTGGCTTCTGTAATAAAATCAGTGGGTTCCCTGAATTCTTTATAGACCGATGCAAAACGGATGAAAGCAACTTTGTCTATTTTCTTCAGCTGCTGCATTACAAGATCACCGATCACGGAGCTTTCGATCTCCTTTTTTTCAAATCCCTGAACGGTTTTTTCAACCGTATCTATGATCTGATCGATAACTTCAGCTGAAACGGGTCTTTTCTGACAGCTTATCAGAAGTCCTTTTTTGATCTTGTTCCGGTCAAACGGTTCCCTTTCTCCGTTTTTCTTTTTTACGATCGGCATAACTTCTTCGATCCGTTCGTAAGTTGTGTATCTTCCGCCACAGTCTTCACATTCCCTTCTTCTTCTTATCTCTGAATCATCTTTGGTAGATCTGGAGTCAATAACTTTGTCTTTAAATGAGCCGCAGAATGGACATTTCATGGTTTTTTCCGCTTTTTAACAGTTACTTTCTGATGAGAGGATATTTCTGACAGATCTTTTTAACTTCAGCGCGCACTTCTTCTATCACGGAATCATCAATTACAGACGAATCAATGCCGATCTTAGGCGAAAACTCGTTTGTTTTGATGTTCATTATGATCTTGTCCATAAGCCGTGCAACAAGGCGGACATCTTCTTCGTTAAGTCCTCTTGTTGTCAGAAATGGTGTTCCAACCCTGATACCGCTTGTAATGAATGGTGACTGATCGTCAAAAGGAACCATGTTCTTGTTCACTGTGATATGTGCCTTGTCGAGTGCTTTTTCAGTGATCTTACCTGTTTTACCTTTGTTGCGAAGGTCAATGAGCATCAGGTGGTTGTCTGTCCCTTTTGAAACCAGGTGATACCCCATTTTATTAAACTCATCTGCCATGGCAGCTGCATTTTTAACAACTTTCTGCTGATAAACCTTGAATTCTTCGCTCATCGCTTCTTTAAAACAGATCGCTTTTGCGGCAATTATGTGCATCAGCGGTCCGCCCTGCATTCCCGGGAAAACAGAGGAATTCAGTTCTTTTTCATATTTTTTCTTTGCCAGTATAAGTCCGCTTCTTGGACCTCTCAGGGTTTTATGTGTCGTCGAAGTTACGAAATCTGCATAAGGAACAGGGCTCGGGTGAACTCCCGCCGCGACAAGACCTGCAATGTGGGCCATATCGACCATCATCATTGCCCCGACTTTATCACAGATCTCCCTGATTCTGGGAAAATCAAAAACTCTCGGATATGCCGAAGCACCTGCAAGAATGAGCTTCGGTTTGTTTTCAACTGCAAGCCGCTCAAGTTCGGCATAATCAATTTTTCCGTCAACCGGTGAAACACCGTAAGGAATTATCTTGTAAAGTTTTCCTGAGAAATTAACGGGACTTCCGTGAGTCAGGTGTCCGCCGTGATCAAGGTTCATCGCAAGAACTGTGTCACCCGGATTAAGAACTGCGAAATATACACCCATATTTGCCTGAGAACCGCTGTGGGGCTGGACATTTGCATATTCAGCACCGAAAAGTTCACATGCACGGTTTATTGCAAGTTTTTCAACTTCGTCCACTACTTCGCAACCGCCGTAATATCTTTTTTTCGGATAACCTTCGGCATATTTGTTGGTCAGAAGAGATCCCTGTGCCTCCATGACAGCATTGCTTGTGAAGTTCTCGCTTGCAATAAGCTCAAGCCCCTCTTCCTGTCTTTTCGCCTCTTTTTCGATGATTTCAGCCACTTCAGGGTCAACACTTGGAATGTACTTAAGATTCAGCATATCATTTCCTCCAAAAGAAGATAGTTAACAAAAAACATATTGAGCATAATACATTAAAATTTTTTTTGCAAAAAAACACTTTTTGACAAAGGGTCGGCAATCGGTAATCTCAACATGAAAAAGGAGGATTTCCATGACCGATATTATTATCATTGCGATATACTTCATTGCGGTGCTTGCCGCAGGACACTTCTTTTCAGCCGGAAATGAGTCGGTAAAGGACTATTTTCTTGCCGGCAGGAAGATGGGATGGATGATGATCGGGATCTCCGTGATGGTCACTTCATTCAGCACACTTAATTTTGTTTCGGTGACAGGAGAGGTTTTCAGTCAGGGTCTTTATGTCCTGATTTCGGTTCCGATGTTCTTTATTGTGATATACCCTGTCCTTAAATGGTTCATCCCTTTTTATAAAAGTGCTGATGTCACTTCAGCTTATGAATATCTCGAGATCAGGTTTGACAGGTCAGTGAGAACTGCCGCAGGAATTATGTTCATTCTCTGGAAAACAGTATGGATGTCGGTTTCCCTTTATGCGGCCGGGGTTGCTCTTGCTTCGGTAAGTTCAATTCCTCTTGAAACGGTCATCCTTCTTTGCGGGATAACAGCACTTATCTATACTGTGAGCGGAGGAATGAAAGCGGTCATGGTGACAGATATGATGCAGTTTTTTGTTATAGTGATCGCCCTTTTGGGGATAATCTTCATTTCGGTTTCGAGTTTTGACGGCGGAATGTCAGAGCTGTTTTCAACAATTGCTGATTCAGGGAGACTGACACCGTTTGATCCTTTTGACAGCTCAATATTTTCATTAAGTCCAGATGTGAGGATCTCCATTTTCAGCACTTTTACCGGTGTTGCAGTGGCATTTCTTTCAAGGTACGGGGTCGATCAGGTAGTTGTTCAGAGATATTTCAGTGCAAAAAATGAAAGTGAAGTTAAAAAAGGGATAATTTTAAATGCATTTGCCGCCTCGGGAGTCATTGTTTCTGTTGCTGTTTTCGGACTGATCTTAAAGGGCTTCAGCATACGCCACGGGATAAACGGAAATTTCCTTGAAACTCTTAAAATATTCATGGCTTCACTTCCTGCCGGAGTTTCCGGACTGCTCTCTGCCGCCCTTTTTGCCGCAATGATGTCAAGCATTGATTCAGGAATAAATTCATGCAGTTGTGCATTTTTCACTGATATTATGCCGGTCATTGGGAAAGAGCGTTCTTTTTCAATTGCCAAGGCAAGGATCGTTTCTCTATTAATCGGTGCATCTGCCATTATTTTTGCATTTCCTATCGGCAGAATGGGTCCAATATTTGAAACGGTCAATAAAGTTGTGAACGGGCTCGGAGCACCACTTCTTGCCCTTTTTGTCTGCGGAGCCGTAATAAAGAAAATTGATGCAAAAAGTGCTCTTGCCGGTTTCATTTCAGGTATTATTGCCAGCATTCTCGTAATTGTTTTTGTCAGAAATGTTTCACTCCACTATTACGCAGTCATAAATTTCATTCTGACATCTGCCTTGATATGGCTGATTTATTTTTTAAGGAAAACGACGAAAACCTTGCAAATTTAATGTCAGGCGTTAAAATTACAAGGTGATTTGGAGGCTGTTTCTTTGAGGTGAAGAGATGTATTTGCATAGGATGATTGAAGAAAACATCGTAAAAGCTATCGAATTTTTTCCTGTTATTGCATTAAGCGGAGCGAGACAGACAGGAAAGTCAACAATGTTGAAAAAAATTCTGGGAGAGAAGTTCAGATATATTTCTTTTGATGACTATACAATAAGAAAAATGGCAAAGGAATCACCTTCGCTCCTCCTAAAGAACTTTCAGGAGGATCTTATCATTGATGAAATTCAATACGCACCGGAAATATTATCTGCAATAAAAATGTGTGTTGATTCAGGTGAAAAGAGACGATTCGTGCTTACCGGCTCACAGCAGTTTAATCTTATGAAAAACCTTAAGGAATCTCTTGCCGGCAGAGTTCTGATAATGAACCTTTATCCTATGAGTGTAAGCGAAAAAAAAGGAAATGGTAAAAAGAAACACTGGCTTACAGAAGTTCTTGAGAAAGGACAGCCCCCTTCAGAAAAAACTGAAACAACCGTTGAGCCGGCGGCAGAACTGATCAGAGGCGGTCTTCCCGGACTTCTTGAAAAGCCGGATGTTTTTATTAATTCTTATATTGAAAGCTATATAAAAACATACATTGAAAGGGATATTCCTGAAATGTATGCGGGAGTAGATCCGTTGAAGCTTGCCACTTTTCTTAAACTTCTTGCACCTCTTTCGTCTCAGTTAATCAATAAAAGTCAGCTCGGAAGAGATATCGGAGTTTCTTCTCCCACAGCAAACCGCTGGATTGACTGGTTTTCAGCCGGCTCAATATACAGCATGACTCAGCCATATATAGGAAATGTAATAAAAAGACTTACTCAAATGCCGAAAGGAACACTATTTGACACTGCGTTGATCTGCCACTTAATGCAGATAAGCTCCAAAGAAACTCTTATCACTCACCCCCTTCTTGGATCAATATTTGAAAGCAGAGTTCTCCATGAATTCAAAGCAGTCATATCTTCTGCAATGATCCCTGCCGACATTTATCACTGGCGGACATCTTCAGGTGCTGAAGTTGATATTGTAATAGAAAAAGAGGGGAAGCTTTATGCCTTTGAATGCAAATGGAAAAGTGATATAAGAAAAAAAGATCTTTCCGGACTCATTGCTTTCAGAGAAACATATAAAGATAAAGTCAGATTCTCAGCAGTCATTACTCCGTCAGGAGAAACTTTAGAAATAGATGATTCCATTTACCGGATATCTCTTTTCTGACATTGAAAGAGTCAACCACATCTGAAAACTTTCTTATTATTCTAATCGTTAGATATTTGCTGATTGTTCAATAATTCTATTGCCTTATAAACATTTGAATAAGGGCCGCACAAAGCTATAGTTTTTGCATTGTTAATTGCTGCATCCATTTTTGTGACGAGCTTTAGAACCCATTCTTCTTTTTCAAGAAAATGTTCTTTTTTCTCATAACTTCTCAGATGTTTGGACAGCTCATTGCAAAGTTGAGAGTTGTTGTGAAAAGACCTGTTGGTTTTAATAAAATGAAGTAAAAACCAGAATTCTATCGCAGGTAAACTGTCGCAAATTATAACATTTTTGTTTCTTTCATATTTTTTGATGAATTTTTTCAGTTTTTCGGCTTCTTTTTTATTTATTACAGAAACATCGGTGTCAAACACGCATACAACAGTCACATCGCCGGATAATAGTTTGTCAGTTGTTTTCTGAATTTCATCCAGACTTGTTTTCTCAAAAAATCTCGGTTTTACAATACACCTATAATTTTTAAGTTTTTTGAGGTGCTTAAAATAATACTGTTCAGTTATTCCTTCCCCGACAATGTAAATAGGATTTTTTGTTTCCATTTTCAGTCTATATTCGGAATTGCACCGAATTTCCCATATTTATAAGCTTTCTGCAGTGATGTTATTCTGTTTAACCCGTTAAATTTATGAAGAGGATAAAGATCAGTCGAACCATCTTGTTTCTTTTCCGTAAACCAGAAATTGTCCTTTCTAATAAGATCATCTTCATCAAAAAGGTTGTCATAATGTGTTGCAACAAAAAGCTGTGCATTGCTCGATTCCTCTAAAAACTTCTGAAGCACATATTCAATAAGTCGGGGATGAAGTTTCGCTTCGATTTCATCAATTGCAAGAAAAGCATTTTCTTTAATTGTTCTGAATAATGCACCTGAAAGTCCGAACATCCTGTTTGTTCCGTCTGACTGCATATCAACAGGTAAATTGAAGTGTTTTTCTGAGCCATCAACAAATACTGAATGTTCAAACTCGGTATTTCTATGTTTAAATTTTCTTTCTTTTTGAAGCCGGTTGATTTCGATATCAGGAACTCCGATATTTTTAAGCCGAAGAATCATTTCATCCGTTACATCTTCCTCAATTTCCTCTGTTTTTATTGAAGAAATATTAAAATCAGCTTTCTTTAGATAATCCAAAGTATTCTGTCTGCATTCCATGTTGCTGCAAATAAGATTTTCTGTAAAATTTTTAAGAGAAGTCAAAGGTGTTATCGGAGGCATCATTTTCTTTTTCATCCATTCGGCAGCTTCATTAATTTCAAAAATATTTACATTCACCTGATTATATGCTGCAAAAAACGATATGTTGGGCAGACATTTTACATTTATTTCATCTTTTACAACATCTTTAACTTTAATTTTTGCTCCGAAAGCAATCTTTGAAACACCATCCTGATATTTCCTGTCAAAAATATTAGCCGGCTGGACACCAGGATAAAAATCGAGCTTTTCAGATAAAACAATATTTTTGTGAACAGAAAGAAAATAGGTGAATTTTAAAGTGTTGTGATAAAAAATCACAGAAAATTCAGATGGTTCATTCCGACTTGAGTTGTCAAGAAGAAAAGGAATCGCTTCAATGTTTTCATCCTTGTCGTCAAATACATTAAACCAGAATTTTTTCAAGAAACCGATTGCGTTTATAAGGTTGGATTTTCCGGAAGCATTTTTTCCATAAACAATCCCGAGTTTTAAAAGAGTTACACCTTTGGCTACATCAACTGTGTGAATTTTCCTTAAGTGCTTGTCTTTTGTAGCTTCGAAACTCAAAGTTATTTCATCTTTGATTGAGAGAAAGTTTTTAACTGAAAATGAGTGCAGCATAATTTCACCTGTATTAAAAAGAAATACCGAAAACCAACAAAAGTAAACCATAAAAACTGGAAAAGTCAATCTCTATTTTTAAATTTTACAAAAAACAATCAAAATTTGCGCATACAGGGCAGAGACTGTTTTTTTGTCAACTCTTTTCCCAATCTCTTTTTAACAAATCCACCAATCTGAAAACTTCAATTCCCCGTTAAATTTATTATAATCTTTTTGTTGTGTTTAATCTGTAGGAGGAAAATGTGAGAAAATTAATACTTTTCAGTTGGTTGTGTTTATCTTTTTTTGTTCTCAGTGCTGGTGAAAAAGACCGGCTTGCAGTTATGGATGTGACGGATGAAACAGGGAAATTGAGTGAGCAGACAATTATAAATGTTACAGACTATATTTTCACAAGGTTTCAAAGTACGGGTGTTTTCTGGATGATTCCAAAAACAGATAGAGATATAGCGCTTGATGCAGCGATAGAAGAAACAAAGATCGGTTCAAGAAAAGAATGTGTTGACGAAAAGTGCCAACTGTCTCTTGTTGCAGAACTTCAGGCAAATTTCTTAATAAATACAAAGATTAAACAGCTTTATGAAGGAACCTGTCAGATAAGCATCAGCAAATTCGATGTTGAAAAAAGAGCTGGTGTTTTTTCATGGGAGAACAAATTTGACTGCACTGAGAAAAGTGTGTTTGAAGCAATTGACGGGTTTAGTTTCAGTGGAAAAAAAGCAGGGAGTTCATTTCAGTCCGGCAAAATAGGAGAAACTGTTGAAGATTGGGAAGTCGGAGCAGGTGAAGAAACTATTGTTACATTTGAAACAGATCCAACTGATGCCATAGTTCTTGTTGACGGTCGGATTACATGCCAGAAAACGCCATGTTCAAAGATGGTGACAATGGGAAAACACAACATTGTGATACAGAAGGAAAATTATCTCCCGAAAGAAAAAGTGTTTGATGTTAAAAAAGGTCAGTCTATAAAAGCTGAGCTTGAACCCGATTTCGGGTGGCTCACAGTAAGCTCAACAGTTGAAATTGATGTTCTTCTTGACGGACAGAATATCGGAAAAGCACCGTTAAACAAAAAGGTTGTAAGTCCCGGGGCGCATCAAATTGAGACAGACAATGAATGTTTTTATAAAACCGGCGAGAAATTCCAGATAAAAAGGGGCGAGAGCAAAGTTATTTCGCTTGATCTGAAGCCGAAAGAGTCAGCAATAAAAGTTACAGCAAGAGATGATAAAGGCAATGATCTTGAAGCCGATGTTTTTGTTGATGGAAAGAATGTCGGAACCGCTCCCGGCACATCCAAGATCCCGATGTGCAGTAGAGAGGTTGTCGTGAAAGCAAAAAAGGGGGAATTTAAGCAGAACCTCATATTAAAGGAAAAGAAAGTTTCAACAGTTGATGCGGTCTTAAAACTATCAGGTTTGAAATGGTCAAATAAGTCGACGAATGAAATGAATTGGTTCAAAGCAAAAAAATATTGTGAGAGTTTGAACGAAGATGGTTATTCAGATTGGAGATTGCCTACAATATCAGAGCTCAGAACGCTTATTAAGAATTGTTCTGCCACTAAAACGGAAGGAGATTGTGAAGTTGCAGACGACTGTTTATCATATTCATCTTGTTGGTCCAGTGTATGTGGTGGATGTTCAGATGAACCAGACGGAAGATATTCTAAACTTGGTGATTCCATTTGGCTCTGGTCTTTTTCAGAGAGATCGGATGGGAAAAGTAATGCGTGGAGACTTAATTTTCTCACTGGCAGCGTGGGCAGTAGCAACAACTACTACGGCAAGAACAGCGTCCGTTGTGTCCGTTAAAATAAAAACTGAAAAAGAAGGAGAGCAAAATGCAGAAGATTTTGTTTTTAAGAACGGCATGGATGAAAAAATACAACGGAATCACTGAATCTGATAAACCGGAAAGAGGTGGAAAATTTATTGAAGAAAATGGATGGGGTGGTGAGATTTTTAATTTTGAACCGAATGATGGGAAAATGTACGGTTATGTGAGTTTGAGCGGTGAAAATAAAAGAATAAACATTGCAAGAATAGGTGCAAAACGAGGGTCAAGCTATATAGATAATGTTACCGTTGTTTGGGTT
>Ga0116148_1004855_pt1 | contig 11520 bp, 9 predicted proteins | sample AD_UKC055_MetaG_FD_89786 | JGI IMG/M metagenome (GOLD analysis project Ga0116148, IMG submission 89786) | Active sludge microbial communities of municipal wastewater-treating anaerobic digesters from USA - AD_UKC055_MetaG | ecosystem: Engineered > Bioreactor > Anaerobic > Digestate | place: USA... | reverse complement strand
TACCTTCTAATTCAAAATGTTTCATTATGTTTTTATTTGTTGTGCTACTAAAGATTGGGCTGGCATTTCGATTTTCGGAACCGCCTTCAACCCCCCATCACACGTTTGACATTAAGGGCAGCAAAAATAGAAATAATTTCGGAAAAATAAAATCTAAATTACAAAGCCAATATTTGCCTTAAAAACAGATTTAGTTTCACCAAATCGAATATCGGCAGAAATGAGAGTTACAGTTTTACAATTTTTCGGGTACACCTGCCTTCGCTGTTTCGGATACTTAAAAAATAGATTCCGCTTTGCAGCATTTTAACATCGAAAACAAACACATCTGAATTGGCTACCCATCGGGTTTCCTGTTCGAGCACTACCCCCGTCGAAGTCATCAGGCTGATTTCGTAGTTATCGGCTGCCGGTGCAAAAATCTGCACAGCAAGCTGGTCAGTGACCGGATTGACATAATTAATTTTTACATTGCTCAGACTATAGGCCGGAGAACTGCTGGTTTCACCCAGCGCAAATTTGGCAAATACCGGAAGATGGTCGCTCATATTATACAAGGCAGTAAGAACATTTGCCGGCACACTGGTATTAGCTCCGTCAATCAATGAACTATTGTAATGATTCCCATCCTGACCTACCGTAGTGTAGGAGTTTTCAACATACTTAACCCTTGATGCTCCCGACAAAATATCATCGTCGACAAGAATTATGTCGAAGCGGTCGTCGAGACCGCCCGAGGCCTTGCAACCATCATCGTCGGTATGGGTCGATTGGGTATGATAGTTTCTGAAACTGTAATTCGAATTCCACGCACCCAGCTGATTTACCGGATCATAAAATCTGTACTCGGGATTGCTGTTGTTTACCAGTTTCTGGAAACCCGACTCAGTGTGCGTGTAAAAATTCAGGTCTCCGAGAAAAATAAAGTTATCGTTATTTCCCCTCGACGAAATCAGGTTTATTACCGAGTCTGCCATTTGTGCCCTTTCGGCAATGTCTTCGCTATAGCTGCCGGCAGCCATGTGGGCAGGAATAACATATAGATTAATCTCAGGGTTTGTATTCTTGCGACGTAACCTGTAAACCATAAAATCGCGTGATGCATCAGTATCAATATTATAAATCTCCACCAAATCGAATTTATTCTTATCGTAAAACAAAAAACTGGTCAGGCCCCCTGCCCCATAAGGGTTATTGGCTTCCATGTAGTTGGTCCGACCACTGGTGTTTAACACACTCCCCTTGAGTCTGTACTTGGTGGTCGAATTGTTTGCCACCTCGTTGAATGCCACAATATCAGGCAATGTGTAGTCGATTATCGTTTTGAGCCATCCATCTTTACTTTCGATAGGATTGTTGGTTTGGGTACACCAGGTCTGACTATAATGATTATAATACAAAAGGTTGTAGGTCATGATTTTAATCGTATCCTGAGGCCTCGCCAGAAACGAAACAAACACAAGGGCCAAAACAAGGAAAACTCTTTTCATTACATAAATTATTTGAAGGCAAAGGTACATATTACAACGAAATGAAACGCGATGTTTTTCCAAATATGAAATAATACCTAAATGGACAAATGACTCAATTGCTCATGTTCCTGTTATTTTGTGTGCATCAGGTTATCGAGGAGAGCGAGGTGTTCCTTAAATATTGGGTCGAAATCGCGGTAGAAAGCTTCAAAAATTTCGAGCAGACGTTTTCCCTCATCGGTCAAACCCGATCGCCCCCCTGCAGCACCACCACGCTGACGCTGCAGCAAATCAAAACCCAATTGCTGCTCGATACGCTCGAGGTTATCCCATGTTTTTCGGTACGACAGCCCCAGTTGTTCTATAGCCAACTTAAGCGATCCGGTTTCTTCGACTGCCTTAAGCAAGCGATATTTCCCATCACCCAGAATTCCCTCTCCATCGGAGTTCTCGAGCCATATTTTGTATCGGAACGAAAGATTTTGAAACGCGTTTTCCATATTCACAGTTTTGTTTGTAAATTTACAAAAAGTCTGTCGAACAGCAAATCAAAGCCAACAGACTGTCTGAAATTTTTAGTAGTTTTAAAACCTAAATAAACACGTTTGGTTTATGAAAATAAAAAACACCGCCCTATTGGAAAAACTTCGTAGTGCAAGGCTGCGGGACGAAAAATATTTTTCTGAATTGATGCCCGACAAATACATAGAAGTTACCGACACTGACGATTTTGCACAACACGAAAGTTTTATCCAAAAGTTTTACGGAAATGACAAAAAAGCCTGTCGCTACCACTACGAAGGCGATATCGAAGATTTTATTTTCATTGATTATCATGTTCAGAAACTACGCGATCAGATTCTGAGAATCACCAAAGTATTGCAAGGCAAAGATTTATTTTACCGGTTGTTTCCAAATCGCAACGAAGGGTTTATTCTCGCTGCAATTTATCGCGATGTTATGCTGAGTTCCCGTGCACATGAATTTTCACCGCCTGAATTCGAACCGGTTCAGAAGATTTTTTTCGACTACGAGGGTAAACTAAAAACCCACCTTGAGAGCTTGTACTACAGTGAAAACAATACAATTGTGATTCAGTGTGTTAATGTAGCTCACAAAACGATGCTGGGAAACCTTATCGAAACCCTCGATCAGCACGATACCGAAGTAGCCATGATAGAAGTGTGGCGCAGCAAATACATCAATCCCAAAGTAAATAGCTTCTATAATATAACCATTCACCTGAATTCTGCTATTAGCAACGATGAGGCTGAATCGCTGCACAACGACTTTTTCAGATATATGCAGCATTACACCGAGCCGATGAGTATATTCGATTTGGTGGGGCCGGCTATGGTTGGGCCATCGAGTTCGCATACCGCCGGAGCCAACCGCATCGGACAAATTGCACGTAATGTCATGTTGGCGCTTGTCAATCAGGGCGAAGAGATACAGCGTGTTGGAGTCCGGTTGTTGGGCTCATTTCGCGACACCGGGGTAGGCCATAAAACACCTTCGGCACTGGGAGGCGGACTGTGGGGACTGGCTACCGACGACGAGAATATGATTGCACACGGTAATCCTGAATTTTTGAAATTACAAGGAATTGACCTTAACGGAAAAAAGATACAATTCACCGGTTTCGTAAAAGGCAGTCCTGCTGATGAACTGAAATATATTGGCGAAAAGAATAGTAATATTGCTGAAATACTGGTTGAAACTGGCAACAGGACTCATCTGATAACCGGATTTTCGATTGGAGGCGGAAATGTTGAAGTGCGATATATCAACGGCAGACTAGCGAAACCTATAAACGGTAAAAGCGACTGGTATTTAACGGAAAATGGATTTACCGACATCAAACCTGAATCAGGAAATTACTCTGTTATTCGCCGAATATTTTCCGACACCAGTATTAACCCTGGATACATCATACCTTTCAACACTTTCGAAGAACTGATTGACTATAGTCATCAAAATCACAAAAGCCTGGCTGACGTTGCCATGATGGTGGAAACCGGCCTGCAGAACACCACGGTTGATTCAATCCGGAAAAAGATGCTGGAATATTGGAAGGTAATGAAGCAATCGGTAGAAAAAGGGGTTAACAGCAACCAACTCTCAATGTTGAAACTTTCGGGCGATGATGCAATGAAAATCCGCGACTATACGCAAACCCGTGGAATTTTCGACAACATTTATGGCCGTGCGGTTGCGTATGCCACAGCTGTGAATGAACTCAACGCCAAAAGCGGGCTCATTGTTGCCTGTCCTACGGCGGGTTCATGTGGTATTGTTCCCGGAACAATGCAGGCGTATTCGGAACTCAGCGCCAAAGCCGACAGTGTAATAGTAGATGCACTGATTGTTTCAGGCTTACTGGGAATGCTGATGTTCAACGATGTTTCGACAGCAGGTGCCGACTATGGTTGTCAGGCCGAAGTAGGGGCTGCTGCAGCCATGGCGGCATCGGCATTGTGCTATGCCGAAGGAGGCAACTCCGAACAGGTAATCAATGCATTTACTTTAGCCATTAAAAACTGTCTGGGTCTGATTTGCGACCCAATTGCCGGACTGGTCGAAGTTCCCTGTGTGAAACGCAACGGTATATACTCTTCGGTGGCAATCAGTGCGGCACTAATGGCTCTGTCGGGAGTAAAATCGTTTGTATCGCCCGACGAGGTGATTCTTACCATGCGCGAAGTAGGTGATCGCATCAACAGCGATTATAAAGAAACTGCCCGGGGCGGATTGGCCAAAACACGCGATGGAAAACATGTAGAGCGCATGTTCGAAAGCGAAGTGAAAAAGTTTTTTGATTAATATCAGGCAAAACAACAAGGGTAACTTATCGGAAATATTTCGCGATATTTGCCATAGAATTATAGTATAATGAACCGTAACGAGGCATTTGAACGTATTACATCACTTCGTGAACTGCTGAATCATCACAATCATCTGTATTATGTGATTTCGCAACCCGAAATCAGCGATTTTGAATTCGACATGCTGATGAAAGAACTGATGCAACTCGAAGAGGCTTTTCCTGAATACGACGACCCGACCAGTCCGAGCCGGCGTGTTGGCAGCGACCTGAGCAACAAGTTTGTGCAGGTTAAGCACATCAATCCGATGCTGTCGCTGGGAAATACCTACTCGCGAAGCGAAATTGAGGCGTTTCATCAACGTGTGGTTAAAGGCCTGAATGCAGAACCAGAATATGTGTGCGAACTCAAGTACGATGGCATCTCGATAAGTCTGCATTACGAAAACGGGCGCCTATTGCGGGCTGTTACACGCGGTGATGGCATTCAGGGTGACGATGTTACCGAAAACATCAAAACCATACGCAGTATTCCGCTGACACTAAAAGGGAATGATTATCCCGAAATATTCGAAATAAGGGGTGAAGTATATATGCCCCACAAGGTATTTAATGCATTGAACGAACAACGTACTGAAGCCGGCGAAGCTGCTTTCGCAAACCCACGGAATGCTACAGCCGGCACGGTAAAACTACTCCAATCGTCGGAGGTGGCAAGGCGAAAACTCGAATGCTATCTCTATTATATCATTGGCGATAATCTTCCGTATAACGAACACTTTGCCAACCTGAAAAAGGCACGCGACTGGGGCTTCCGCATTCCGGAACATATTGTGAAATGCTCCGGGCTCAGCGATGTTTTCGATTTTATCGACTATTGGGATGTGGAACGCAGAAATCTTCCGTATGACATTGATGGTATAGTTATAAAAGTAAACTCGGTTGAACAACAGGAGAGTCTGGGTTTTACGGCCAAGACACCACGCTGGGCAATATCCTATAAGTTCAAAGCCGAAGAGGCAGTTACTGAATTACTGAGCATCGACTATCAGGTTGGACGCACCGGGGCAGTGACTCCGGTAGCCAATCTGAAACCGGTTTTGCTGGCTGGCACAGTGGTTAAAAGGGCTACACTGCACAATGCCGACCAGATGGCACAACTGCGGCTGTGCATTGGTGATTGGGTAAGTGTTGAAAAGGGCGGAGAAATTATTCCCAAAATTACAGGCGTTGTGCAGCACAACGAAAATGCCCTGACCGCACAGTTTATCACCCATTGCCCCGAATGCGGAACCGTACTGCAACGTAACGAAGGCGAAGCCAAATACTTCTGCCCCGACGAAGATGCTTGTCCGCCACAACTTAAGGGGAAAATTATTCACTTTATTAGTCGTAAAGCACTGAATATCGACTCGATGGGTGAAGAAACGGTGGAACTATTCTTTAATAAAGGACTCATACGCAGTGTGGCCGACCTGTACACCATCAGTAAAAACGATATTCTGCCACTTGAACGGTTTGCCGAGAAATCGGCTGATAATATCATCGAAAGTATTGCCAAATCGTTGGATGTTGCTTTTCACCGGGTGTTGTTCGGGCTGAGCATACGCTTTGTGGGCGAGACGGTGGCTAAAACACTGGCATCGGCATTTGGCAGCATCGACAGGCTCATGGAAGCCAGCCGCGATGAGTTGAAAGCCACTCCCGAAATCGGTGAAAAAATTGCAGACAGCATTCTTGAATACTTCGCTAAACCGGAACACCGTGCACTTATCGCCAGATTGAAAAGTTACGGATTGAAAATGGAAGAAGAAGTCCGTGCAGAAAAAACGGACAAGTTAGCCGGCAAAAGCTTCGTTATATCAGGCGTATTTACAAGGCATTCGCGCGACGAATACAAGCAGCTTATTGAGCTGAATGGTGGCAAAAACACTGGTAGTATCTCGGCGAAAACCGACTTTATTCTGGCGGGTGAAAATATGGGGCCATCCAAACTGGAAAAGGCCATCGAACTGGGCATAAAAATCATCAGCGAAGAAGAATTCCTAAAAATGCTTAATTAAAAATACTTTTTTTATTAATAGTTGAACAAAATTATTAATTTTAAGGTTTTAATGAGTAGTTACCTTTAAACTTATGAATATGGAAAGCATAACATTTTACGACATTGTTCTGTATTTCGGCGTATCAGGGCTGGTGATGATGATTTTTTCGTTCCTTACGGGAATGCGCATCATTAAAACAAAACCCAAACTCCGTTTACACAAATGGTTTGGTATATTTGGTTTTATTGCAGCTTCTATTCATGGGTTTACCATGTTGTACTATCATTTTTCAGCATAAAACTTAAAACAATAAACCTATGAAAAAACTATTTTTCACCTTAGCGATTCTGGCGATTATTCCCATGGCAATGTATGCGCATCCTGCCAAAAAGGTAAATCTGTCGTATAAGAATGGTAAATTAATTATTGAGGTAGTCCATCCGGTAAGTAATGCCGAAAACCATTTTATTGATCAGGTTGTTGTGAATGTTGATGGTAAGGATGTGAAGACTATTACACTCACTAAACAAACATCGAAAGAAAGCGCTTACATGGAACTTTCGATTCCTGAAATTAAAAAAGGCAGTGTGGTGGTGGTTAAAACCAACTGTAATAAGATGGGGAAGAAAAGCGCCAAGCTCAAGTTGTAGTCTGCGATAGCTGCTGTTTAAACCTATTGATTATGTGATGATAAGGGCGGATATGTTATCCGCTCTTATTGTTTATGGGCGCAATTCACGGTGTCGCGTTTATAACAAATCGGCAAATTAATGTAATCTTATAAAAATGTTTTGTTCATTTGCACAAAACAATTGCATTATGAACGCAGACAACACTCCCGGTTCGAAGAGATATGCCATAGTAATTATTGGTGTATTGTTTTTTATATTCGGTTTTATCACCTGGCTGAACGCGACGTTGATTCCCTATCTGAAAATTTCGTGTGAGCTGAGTAATTTTGAGTCGCTGTTTGTGGCGTTTGCTTTTTACATATCGTATTTTGTGCTGGCGCTGCCTTCGTCGTGGTTGCTGAAGAAGACGGGATTCCGGAATGGGATGTCGTGGGGACTGGCTACTATTGCGCTGGGATCGTTGTTGTTTATTCCGGCAGCGGTAATGCGGGCATACCCGGTGTTTTTAATCGGGTTGTTTGTGCAGGGAGCCGGTCTGAGCATTTTGCAAACTGCATCGAATCCGTATGTAACCATTCTGGGACCGATTGAAAGTGCTGCGAAACGTATCAGTATTATGGGTATTGCCAATAAAGTAGCCGGGATATTGAGTCCGACAGTTTTGGGTTGGATTGTACTCAAGGATGTGGATGCAATTTCGCATCGCATAAGCGGTATGGATGCGGTTGCCAAGGCTGCAGAGCTGGATGCGTTGTCGGCACGGGTTATTTTTCCGTACATTATTATTGCTGTGTTGCTGGTTGTGCTGGCAGCCCTGATCAGGCTGAGCCAATTGCCCGAAGTGGAGCAGACGGAGGAAAAGGTTGCCGGTAATACTCCGCAGCGCTCGCTGTTTAGTTATGGGTATTTGTGGCTGGGTGCATTGGCGATTTTTGTGTATGTAGGTGCTGAGGTTATTGCGGTTGATACGATTATAAATTATGGGAAATCGCTTGGTATTGGGTTTGACACATCGCGCTTTTTTGCGTCGCTGACTTTGTTTGCGATGGTTGGCGGATATGTGTTCGGGATAGCCATGATTCCGAAGATAATACAGCAGGATAAAGCGCTTGCATTGATGGCGTTGCTGGCGATAGCGTTTACGGTGGCAGCGGTATTCAGTCCGTGGGTGTATGTTTCGGTGCTTTTTGTGGCCCTGCTGGGTTTTGCCAACGCGATTATGTGGCCTGCGATATGGCCGCTGTCGATTGAAGGTTTGGGACGGCACACCAAGACGGGTTCGGCGATACTGATTATGGGTATTGCCGGGGGAGCCACGCTGCCCTTGCTGTATGGTGCGCTGAGCGACATGCCGCAGGTGGGAACGCAACATGCATATCTGGTAATAATTCCATGCTATTTGTATGTATTGTTTTTTGCCCTGAAAGGGCATAGGATTGGTAAGGGGTAGGGGGAATCGCCAGCGTGGACGAAATCGCCAGCGTGGACGCTGGCTGCATGGACGCTGGCGACATGGGAGTTTTCTTCGGGACAATGCGAGTTTTCTCCGCGACAATGGGAGTTTTCTTCGAGACAATGAGAGTTTTCTTCGTGACAATGGGAGTTTTCTCCGCGACAATGGGAGTTTTCTTCGAGACAATGAGAGTTTTCTTCGTGACAATGGGAGTTTTCTCCGTGACAACGGGAGTTTTCTTCGAGACAATGAGAGTTTTCTTCGTGACAATGGGAGTTTTCTCCGTGACAACGGGAGTTTTCTTGTGGGGTGCCAGCGTGGACGATGGCTACAGGGTGGAACGAAACAACCGCCAGCGTGGACGCTGGCTGCATGGACACAGCCGCCAGCGTGGACGCTGGCTACATGGACGCTGGCTACATGGACGCTGTCTGCATGGAGGATGTTTTGATGGAAGGATTGAAAAAAGGCCCCCTTTTGAGGAGCCTAATCACAAATCACCAACTATGACCACAGGAAAATGTAGTAGTATTAAGGTTTCACCATTCGAAATTTAATAGCGGAGACTTCTTTGTATTCAGGGCTGGAGGCTCCGAATACGGATTTAACGTATATTTTGACGTCGTTGGCCAAAGGAACGATTCCGGTGATGGGTTGATAGAGCAGGGTATTTCGGGCGATGAGGGCGCTTGAGTAGATTGTGTAGGTATTGATAACGGTTGAGTTTAGGTTGATGTAATTGTTGAGCATGGTGTTAAGGTGGCTAATTTTGAGGTCTGCTTCGTTTGGGTTGTAGAGTGGCTCGGCGGCAAGAAAAGTGATTATTTTTTCGAAGTGAGCAATAAGGCTGTCGTAGCTTTGTTGTGAAACGGATATTTTTTTTGTTTCGGTTGATTCGGTAGCGGGGTTTTCGGCAGTGTTGTGTGTTCGTTCGGGGGCACGTTTGCCTTGTATTTTGCGGTTGATTGTTTTGAGGTCGTTGACGGCATGTTGTGATGCACCGGCTGCATGGAATGCGTTTATGATGCGGGTTGCGAGTTTGCGGAACGGGGCGAAAGCGGCCTCGCGGGCATTGCAGGCATTGTCGTAGGCGGTTTTGGCAGTTCGGAGGTTTAGAAACACTTGTTTGGCATTGTTGAGTGAGGCGCTGAGGGCATCGATTTTAATGGTGTTTTTTGTAGGGTTGTAGTTTTCGCCAAAGCCAATGCAACGGGAAATGAGTGTTTCGAGGTTTGCCAGATTTATTTCGTGTCCGGTTTCGTAAACTGGAGACATGACGGGTTGAGTTTTGGTTATTATAGTTTATTAACGCAGGGGAATATACGAAAGTTGCATGGGATGGGATTTTTTTTTGATTTATGATTTATGATTTGAGATTTGAGATTTGTGATTTATGATTTATGATTTATGATTTTTGATTTATGATTTTGATGATTGATGATTACTGTTTGCAGAGCTATTATGAAGAAAGTGTGAGTGTAAGAGTGAAGAGATGGGATTTGGAAATTACATCCCATAACCCATTCGAAGGGGGAATTTGGAACGGAAATTTGTTGATTTTGGATTTGAGGATTGAGGGTTGAAGATTTTTCAAAAAAGTGTGTCAACTGAATTAACGGTTTGGCGGTATGTTTTTGTTGCCGATTTCGAAGCACTTCCCTGTCAAGTTACACGTAAGTCTATTATATGCAGAAACGCTGAAACCCGCACTATCTCGGCAATAAAATATACCGCCTGTTATGCACTGGGCGTTCTATTCCTTAATAAATTTCCTTACTGCAACTCCTCTGTCAGTCTTTGCTTTAATTATATAAACTCCGCGTGAGAAATTTTCTAAATAAATTCTTATCTGTTTTTCTTCAGTATTAATTGTTTTTATTATTTGTCCTTCTGTGTTTAATATTTCTATTATGGATTTGCTGGTATTTTCAATAGTAAGAAAATATTTTGCTGGGTTTGGATAAACCTCGATATTATTATTATTATTTATTTCCACTATTTCAGTTGTTCCAAGAGGGAGAAAACAGATACCACCACATGACATCCCTGCGTAAAGGGTATCACCGCTAAATATTAATGATGATACATACAGGTTTGTCAAACCAGTATTTACCGTAGACCAAGTGTTTCCTGTGTCTGATGATAGAAACACACCACCACCAAGAGTTCCTGCATAAATATTGTTCCCGTTTATGGTTAATGCCTGTACATCATAAGTTGTAAATCCATTGTCTATTTCTGTCCAAGTGTTTCCATTGTCTGATGACAGATATACACCGCCACCATAAGTCCCTGCGAAAATGTTGGTGCCGCTCACAGCCAATGCATTCACCTGTATGCTTGATAGATTTGTCGGAGTCCAGCTACTTCCATTATTTGAAGACATGTAAACGCCGTAATTACCTCCGGAAAAAATATTGGTTCCACTTATAGCCAATGCACTAACATTAAAGTTTGTCATACCAGTATTTATCGGGGTCCAGTTGCTTCCATTGTCTGAGGAAAGACAAATGCCGGTACCATCAGGGCCTACAGTTCCAGCAACGATATGGCTGCCGTTTATTGCAAGTGCATTAACATTACAAGTTAATGAAGCATTATAAACTTCAGTCCAACTGTCACCATTGTTTATTGACAAAAAAATAGAGTTACTTGAAGTTCCGGCAAAAATGGTGTCACCTTTTAAAGCCAGTGATGTTATTTGCATATTTGTCAAACCTGAATTCACAGTAGTCCAATTGACACTGTTGTTTGAAGATTTATACACACCATTACCAACGGCCCCGGCAAAAATGTCGTTGCCATTATTTGCGAAACAACTTACCGTTTGTGTAATAAGATTTGTTTGTTGCCACTGTGCAAAACCTGAAGCTGCAATAAACATTAACGAAAGTAAAAAGAATTTTTTTTTCATAGTTTTTATTTTAAATTGTCATTAATTCATTTTTTATATCTGATCATGCCTAGTGCATAACGGTCAAGTATATGAAACGTTTGGCATTTCGAAGCGATTTCCTATCAAGCTACAACTGCTTTTGATACGAGCTGAAACGCCTGATAACCCACTGACTGCCAAATGTTTTATATACGTTGT
>Ga0116148_1004850_pt1 | contig 11528 bp, 10 predicted proteins | sample AD_UKC055_MetaG_FD_89786 | JGI IMG/M metagenome (GOLD analysis project Ga0116148, IMG submission 89786) | Active sludge microbial communities of municipal wastewater-treating anaerobic digesters from USA - AD_UKC055_MetaG | ecosystem: Engineered > Bioreactor > Anaerobic > Digestate | place: USA... | reverse complement strand
CTGGGACACTGGTTTTCTGATTTATTGTGTTCTTCCTTGTGTCTTGAGTCATGAGTCTTGTGCCTTTCCTGACCCACCCCTAACCCCACGCTGTGGCGTGGCAGGCTCTCCTCCACCTTCGCTGTAGCTTCGGTGGACAAGCAGGAGGGGATCCTTATTAATACGACTTCTTCCTTGCGTCGTGCGTCGTTCTTTCTCCCCTTCCCTGGCCACCGTAGCCTTGGCGAAGGTGGCTCCCACTCTCCCCTTCTCCCATTCCGGCTTTCCTTGCGTCGTGCGTCCTGCGTCTTTATAACAAAATCCTGTTCCCCAGCTGTCTGGAGATCTGTCCCAGCACAGTACTGAGTGTGTTATATCTCTTCTGTAGTGAAAGGATCTTTTCAGTGTCGCCTTCCTTGACAGCCTCCTCGAGACGGGTCATGATCTCCTTCCGTGCAGCGTTGATCTTGTCGCTTTTGAACTTGAGAACGGCGTCGGGAACAATCTCCTTAAGTTTCATCTCTTCCGTCTCGACGTAAGTCTGTTTGTTCTCCCAGATACGGCTCAACTCGTGCGATTCGGCAAGAAGGTCGGCCGACATGCTCGATATGTCAGGGTCCTCGTGTTTCACGAAGTGCTTGTCGCCCGGGAAAAGACCCTGTTCGGAATAGAACCTGAAATCGGCAAAGATCCTGGCACAGACAGCACTGTCGAACGACAGTTCGTCGGAGACGATCTCATTTACAACATAATCTATAACGCTAATTATCTCTTCTGTTCCCGTTTCGGGACTCATTTTCCTGTCGAGTTCCCGGCTGCCGTATTTCAGGAGCAAACGTATTATCTCCCTCTCCGAATAGAAAGATACGGTTTTGAATTTTAAAGGTTTGACGGTCTGGACCGGCGGTGAAGGCAGATCTTCAGGACCGGGGTATTTGTTCCTTTCCTGGAAGCTCTTCTGCTGGCGCAGCTTGTTGACCTCATGGTAGAGAACAGGCTCCGACACCTCAAGCACCGTACTGCACTCCTTGATATAGACCGTGCGGGTTATGGCTTCGGGGATAACGGCGATCGACTTCACTATATCCTTTATCAGTCCTGCCTTAAGAACAGGATCGTTGTTCGACTCTGCAAGAAGGAGCTGTGTCTTGAACCTGATGAAGTCGGTCTCCCTCTCCTTTATGAATTTGGTAAAATCTTCGTTGCTTACCTTCTTTGAGTACGAGTCGGGGTCTTCTCCGTCGGGAAGAAGAACGATCTTTACGTTCATCCCCTCCTCGAGAACAAGGTCAATCCCTCTTATGGATGCTTTTATTCCTGCCGCATCGCCGTCGTAGAGAATGGTTATGTTGGGGGTGAACCGTTTTATGAGGCGGACCTGTTCCACTGTCAGTGAGGTTCCCGATGAAGCAACGACATTCTCGATCCCTGTTTCATGAAGCGACATCACATCAGTGTATCCCTCAACAAGGTAGCACTTGTCGTTCTGGGTTATTGCCTTGCGGGCCTGGTAGATGCCGTAGACTATTCTGCTCTTGTGGTAGATCTCCGATTCGGGAGAGTTAAGGTATTTGGCGGTTTTCTGATCGGTTTTAAGGATCCTTCCGCCAAAGCCCAGTACCTGTCCGGAGAGTGAGTGTATGGGGAACATAACCCTTCCGCTGAATCTGTCGAAAACGCGTTCTTCATGCTGGATTGTCAGTCCGGTTTTCACAAGGAATTCCTGCCGGTAACCATCATCCAGGGCTCTTTTTGTGAAGGCATCGCGTTGTTCGAAGCTGTAGCCTAGTTCGAATTTCTTCAGGGTATTCTGTCTGAAGCCCCTCTCCCTGAAGTATGACAGCCCAACGGCTTTTCCCTCCTCGCTGTTAAAGAGGTTCTCGGAGAAAATGCGTGAGGCGTAGGCGGTAACGACAAGAAGGCTCTCCCTTTCGTTTTCCTTCTCGATCTCCTCTTTTGTTCTTTCCTTCTCAACAACCTCGATATGGTATTTCTTTGCCAGGTATTTAAGAGCCTCGGGGTAGCTCAGGTGTTCGTGCTCCATTATAAAGTTAACGGCATTGCCAACCTTCCCGCAGCCGAAGCATTTGAATATCTCCTTTGACGGGGAAACGGTGAATGACGGAGTCTTCTCGTTATGGAAAGGACAAAGGCCCAGATAGTTGACCCCTCTCCTTTTCAGGGGGACAAACTCCTGGATGACATCGACTATCTGCGCGGCATCGAGGATACGTTCTATGGTCTGGCGGTCAATCACAGATCAAAGATAACTTCTCTTTAAGAATTCCGACTCCTGTTGAGGCAGGTTCCTTTATTAACTCAACTTTCCCCGATACGCCGTGATATACCTCGTTGGGGTCGATGAGCCACAGCGAAGCTTTTGATGGTGCATACCGGATCAGTCCTGCTGCCGGATAAACGTTAAGCGATGAGCCTATCACTACGAAGATATCGGCCCGGGAAGTGATCTCCACAGCCTCATCCATCATCGGGACGGCTTCTCCGAACCACACTATATGAGGGCGAAGCTGGCTGCCTTTTTCACACAGGTCGCCCGGGTTTATGTCTTTATATCCGATGTCATACACAAGGGAGGGGTCGGATGTGCTTCTTGCCTTTGTAATTTCTCCGTGAAGATGTAGGACTTTTTTACTTCCTGCCCTTTCGTGAAGGTTATCTATGTTCTGTGTTATCACATCGACGTCGAAATATTTCTCCAGTTCCGCCACACCGTAATGTCCGGCGTTGGGTTCGCATTTTGCCAGCTGGCGTCTTCTTTCGTTGTAGAATCTCAGGACAAGGCTTTTGTCCCTGTACCATCCCATCGGTGAAGCGACTTCATTGACGTCATATTCCTCCCATAGTCCGTTTGAATCGCGGAAGGTCCTTATCCCGCTTTCGGCGCTCATCCCCGCACCCGTGAGGAAAACAAGTTTTTTCATAAAGTAAATCCGTTGATTATTACGGCCGTACCGGAATAATTGTGCAGGGATAAAATTAGCAAATAAATGCCAGATCGTTGACAGCGGAAAGGAAAGTGAAGGGGGGAGGGGGAGAGGGGGGGAAAGGGAGAGTGGGAGAGTGGGACAAGGGGGGAAGAATTTGAAAATTTGAAAATTGCAAGAAGTTGAAGAATGACGCAAGACGCAGGACGCACGACGCAGGGAAAGCCGGAATGGGAGAAGGGGAGAGTGGGAGAGTGGGAGAAAGAACGACGCAAGACGCAAGACACAAGACGCAAGGAAGAAGGCAGTACGGCAGAAAACCAATTTCCCAGCACTAGTCTTCGGCCCCCCTATATTTGTGCCATTTGGCAATATGTAATAAAGTTCTTTGACATAATTGTTAAGTTTGTTGTTAAGATTTGCGGGATGGAGCGAAGGCGTAGCCGAAGCGGAATCCCGCAAATCCGGGCCATTACCTTTTTATTCCTACCACTTATGATCAATAACTCCTCTCTTCAGAAATGGGATCGCCTGAAGCAGAAGCAGCAGGACACCCAGTTTGTTAACACTCTCATTCAGGGGATGAACTGCTCACAGTTCGAAGCCAAAGCCATCCTGAATGCCGTCTATGAGACCTATCAGCCATTCTTTGATAACTCCGGATCAATGAAGCCGGGACAGGTTCTTTTCGAAGTAGTATCACTCGAAAACTGTGCACAGAAAAAGCTTTCTGAATGCAAGATGGTCTCAGTGGTACTTACCCTGGACGCGGGAGAAGAAGACCTTCAGGTGAAAAAACAACTGGGCGTTCAGGGCCTTCGGCGACACCGGCTGGAGCGTATAGTAAATGAAGCTTTCCAGCAGGGCGGCCTGCTTACCGTTGAGGACATTGCCAACAGGCTTCTCAACTGTGGTGAGCGAACTCTCTGCAGGGATATCAAAGCCTTTAAGGAGCAGGATATAGTTCTTCCTCTTCGTTCAACGATCCGAGATATGGGCAAGTCTGTCACACACCGTAGTCTGATAGTTAAGCAATGGCTTTCCGGTAAGGAATACTCCGAGATTGCCAGGTCGACAAACCACAGTGTTGATGCAGTTGCAAACTACGTTGATAAGTTCAAACGTGTTGTTTGCCTGGCAAAGAACAACTATGAGATAAAAACCATAGCATTCCTGGTGAAGCTTTCACCCAGTCTGACGCAGGAGTATTACGAGCTGCATCAGACAATAGATGCAGTACCCCATAGGAGAGAAGAACTGGATGACCTTATAAAAAAAAGCCGACAGACCATTTAAACCAGCAAAAAGGCATGATACCAAAGATATCATCAGAAAAGCATTACAGTTCTGCACATGACAGGTTCCTCAAGCCTGCTATTGTGAACTTCTTTGAAAGAGAGTTCTGTGGTATGTTTGGCCCTGTTGTAAGAGAAAACATTGCTGATGCTCTTATCGATCTCTTCAACTCTCTTTGTCCGGAATCTTCCAGGTTAAAACCAGGCCAGGTCATTTGGAACGCTCTTGATAAACGAACGAGAGCAGACAGTGAAAAACGGAGATATAAACCTGTGATATTATCGCTGGTAACTGATGATGAGGTCTCAATGTTCGAAAAGAATTGTTCTGTTAAAAACATACGTCAGAATGTTATAGCCCGGATGATAAAAGAAGCATATCAACAAGGAGCTGTCTTGTCTACCAGAGACTTAAGCCTTCTATTGCTATCAGTATCATCAATGCTTTCTCATCAAAGAATCGAGTATGAAAAACAAAACCAAACGATACTTCCTCATACGGGAGTCATTCACGACATGGGCACCACTTTAACTCATAAACGAATAATAATCTATAAACATGTCGTTGAAAAGAAAGATCCTTCAATTGTTGCAAGAGAGACAAACCATTCACAACCTGCTGTCGATAAATATCTTAAAGACTTCAACAGGGTTAAAACGCTGGTAAATGACAATAAGGATATTGAGTTCATTCACCATACAACAAACATTGCGAGAGCAGTGATCAGGCAGTATCTTCAAATTATTAACAATTATGTCAAAGAACAATAAAAATATTTTTTACAAAACCCTTGCAATGTCAAATGACATTAACTTCAGGGGGGTTTGGGGGGTAGACCCGATCGGCATGATTGCAATTCACCTTAGCCTTCAGGGGGATTTAGGGGGTAGACAAATAGGATAAACGGACTCTTATTCTAACCGGCACAAAGATGTGTATAAAGGGTAGCTAAGACGTAATGAGGCGAAATCTGAGCTTCGCGAAAGCAGGGGGTGAGTACATGGCGGGCAAAAAAAGCAACCAGTATCCAGAAACTTTAAAATCCCCGTTGCTGCTTGCAAAGACAGTGATATTTTCTACATTTGTTTGAAATCATGACAGGTGATGCCGTACCTCGAACTATTTGACGAGACTCTGGATATTAATGCAACCGAAAACTACGAACTGGCGGTTCAGGTAAGCGCGGATGAAGTCTCTTTTTGCATACTGGATACCCTGAGGAACAAATTCGTGATGCTGAGGTCGTATGAGCCCGGTGGTGATGATTCATATAAGCCGGCTCAGATAGAGGCTATAGTTAAAATGGATGATTTCCTCACCCGGCCATTCAGGAAAAAGAACGTTATTACCCCTTCAGCAAAGTCGACTCTGGTACCCGCTGAATTATATGAGGATTCGAGAAAAAAGGACTATTTCTCAATTAACCAGACAATCATGGATAATGAACTTGTCCTTGTGAACAGGATCAGCTTTCCTGAGTCATTTCTGATATTTTCTCTTGAGAATGATTTTCACGACTCGGTAGATGCATCATTTCCGGGCAGCCAGCTTATTCATCACCTGAAGCCCCTGATTGACAGGGCAAATGCGGGAAAAGGAGCCGGGACGGGCAATATGTTCGTTCATATCGAAAGATATTTCATAAACATTGTTGTTTTTGACCAGAACAATCTGAAATTCTGCAATACATTTCCCTGCAGGATGGTCTCTGACATCCAGTACTATGTTCTGTATGTGCTTAAACGCCTCAATATAGATCCGCGGGAAATTGTATATTTCAGCGGAAGGATGAGCAGCAGGGAAGACATAACCCGTGCATTCTCAAAATATCTTCCCAACATCCGATTTACAGGACTTGCAGGGAATTTTATCCTGAGCTATATTCTTGGAGAAACGGAGATCCACAGGTTCATTAATATTTTCAATGCGGCAAGTTGCGAATAATCGGGGGTAAATACGGCGGAAGGACAATCGTGCCGACTTCTGGCATTACAGCAAGGCCGACAACAGACTTTGCAAAGGAAGGTCTCTTTAATATTCTGAATAACAGGCTCGATCTGGAATCTGTAAGTGTTCTGGATCTTTTCTCAGGAACCGGTTCAATAGCCTTTGAATTTGCTTCCCGCGGGGCAGCTTTGGTACATCTTGTTGAAAAAGATATAAAGCATGTTGCAGGAATAAAGCATAATATCAAAAGAATTGGCATCACAAATATTAAGGCCATCCATATTGACGCCAAAGCCTATCTGAAAGCATGCAGAATTAAATATGACCTTGTATTCGCTGATCCTCCCTATGATCTTGAATGGCTCAGGACGATTCCCGATCTGGTCTTGAATTCCGGTGTTGTAAATGAGGGTGGCATGCTTATCCTTGAACATCCAAGGTCGATGAATTTTGTGGATCATGAAAGATTCATGGAGCACAGGAATTACGGGAATGTGAATTTCAGTTTTTTCAGTTTCAGTTCACAATAAAACATACTGGTGAACAAAAAAATTCTTAATTATAACTACCATAATTCAGCGGAACAATAAATTATGAATGAGCCGTGTGTCAGGAGAATTCAGAACGATGAAATAAAAAGGCAGCAAGATTTAACCGGATTGCTTTGATTTCAGGATATTAAACAGTATTTACGTAAATTTGTTTTTATTAGTGTAAAACTATTATACTTGTTATTCTGTTAAGTGTTAATAATCAAATGTGAGAATTCGAAATGAGAGCCTTACCTATATTAATTATTATTTTTTCAATGGCAATTCCATTAAATTCGTGCGTGAAAAAAGAAACCAAATCCGATATGAATATTCTATATCTGCATCACAGTACCGGCGGAGTTATCTGGCAGGGGAACAAGTCTTCAATAGTCACCAGGGCAATAAGGAAAGCAAGTCCGGGTTTAGCTGAAGCCCTTGGAGGCAAAGCTGTTATACCGGCCCTTTTCGACGAATACAACAAAGAAAACGGAAAGGACTACCTTATCAGGGAAATGAATTTCCCTAAAGCTTCGCCTTACGGTTGGAACAATTATCCATATGATTATTACAACATATGGGTCAGGAATCAGGGAAATCAGGCCTACAAGGAGGAACCAACCCTTGAAATGCTGACCAGGGATTACCAGGTCATAATATTCAAGCATTGTTACCCTGTTAGCAGTATTAAAGCTGACCAGGATTCGGCGGATATTAACTCTGATTATAAGTCGCTTGCTAATTACAAGCTTCAGTATAACGCCCTCAGAGATAAGCTACTCGAGTTTCCTGAAACAAAGTTCATTGTCTGGACAGGAGCTGTACAGACAAAAGCAAGGCTTACTGAAGAGGAAGCTTTGAGATCCAGGGAATTTTTCAACTGGGTAAAAGAGGAATGGGATCAGGTAAATGACAACATATACCTGTGGGATTTTTACACACTTGAAACAGAAGGGGAGCTCTATTTAAAGGATGAGTATGCAACATCCCCTGAAGATTCTCATCCAAATTATGTTTTTGCCCGCAAGGCAGCAGATCTGCTGTTCAACAGGATTATAGATGTTATTGAGAAAAATGGAAATACCACTACTCTCACAGGAGAGAAAAAGTGAATGGCGTTTTGCGGCTTTTAACATTATTCTTTTAACAAAATATTTTGTGTATTTAAAAATTCCTTTAATTTTGCATCGCGAAAATACCGCTGGTGCGGTAGTTCAGTTGGTTAGAATATCGGCCTGTCACGCCGGGGGTCGCGGGTTCGAGTCCCGTCCGCACCGCAAGAAAAGCAAATAGCCGTACGAAAGTGCGGCTATAATATTTTAAGATGGCAGCGTTGATCCCGCCTAAGCGGGAGCATAAGCTGACAAATTAAAATATTATGAATGCTGCGTTAGCAGCATTTTGCTTTTCTTGCTCAGGTAACCTCAGGATGAAAGGGTCCGACCGACCTTAGGGAGGTCAATCCCGGCAACCAGAATAAATCATCAGGTTTTATAATTCTTGCAGGGTAACCCCAGGATGAAAGGGTCCGACCGACCTTCGGGAGGTCAATCCCGTTTACCAAAATAAAAAATCAGGTTTTATTACTCTTGCAGGGTAACCCGTGGATGAAAGGGTCCGACCAACCTCAGGGAGGTCAATCGCTAAAGTGTTGCTACCCTGCATCATGACTCTTAGGATAGATTCAGGCATAGTCTGTCAACATCTTTAACAAATGACAATCGGAACGACTCCTCAACTGACTGTAAATAAGACATATCTGACTTATAAGGTCAGTGTAATCTCCATTTTGAACCGCTGTGAGTGGGAGAACTCCGGGCAATCTCTAGGGAAGGCTAAGGAATGTATCAACCATCTTGTCCATCGAGAAGAGGTTTTCTGCTTTTTCTCTGCTTACCTTCCTGAGTCTAGAAATCTCCTCTGCTTGCAGGTTACAAAACCATTCTATTGCATCTGCTATTTCATCAATTGAATTTGGATTGAAGGACTTTCCGTTACCTTCAGTCAATACCTTGTAATCAGAAACCTTACTCATTAATACGGGCAATCCGCTTGCCATGGCTTCACAAACTGAGTTTGGCATACCTTCCCAAAATGAACACTGTATCAATGCATCTACCTGATGGTGCATCTTCTCGATATCCACAACCGGTTTTCTTAAGAAAAACTCATCTTTAAGTCCGTGATCTTCAACCAATCTGGCGGCTTCAACAAAAGCTTCCGAAGGAGATCCAAGATACTCACTAAGGTCTGATCCATACCAGTAAATCCTGGGGGTCAGGTTTTTGCTTGTCCTCTTTATTTTATCAAGGGCAAGAATCAGTCCTTTGGCATTCTTGTGTGTTTGATGACTTGAAACAACAATAAAAGATCTTGGGGAACCTGGGAGATAATTTTCAACAGGCTTAAATCTCTTGAGATCCAAGCCATTATAAATGGTGCGAATTTTCTTTTTCAGATAGGGTGCACGCATTAATACCGCATCAGTTGTATATTCCGAATTGGTTGTAACAATATCAGCAATCCTGTGAAACTGAAGAAAAATTGAGTTTTTCAATGAATATTTCTGATAGATATTATTGCATTCCTGAATGATTATATTGAACCTCTTTACTGGAAGGGCTGAAAGTTCGGCAAGTAGAGAAGCTGTCCTGAGAAATGCAATTATCGTGTCTGGCTTAAGTTGCTTTATTTTTTTTCGGAAATTCATTATCCTTTTTATCGGATTCTTGTCGTCGATAAGGTAATAATCAATTCCATGACTTTGAATTGTACCGAGAAAATGATCCCCTTTGGCATAGCCAAGAATAACAACATTATGGTTTCTTTGCTTCGTGGTAATTGCCAGAGCAACAATCTGTCGTTCAGCACCACCACTACCAAGGTTATCTATTATAAACAAATACTTCATTTCCTTTTTTTATGTTAAATTTATTTAAGTTTCAGGTTTTGCCTGGTAACTTCTTTCCTTTGACCATTAATGATGATCATAACTAAAACGGTAACACATCCAAATCTAAAGAATTATTTGAAAATATTTCAATCGGAAATCTACATTTAAGCATTCTCTGTCTGTTATTAATTTAATTCTGATTGTGATTGGAAATTTCTCAGTCAGATTTTCACAAACTCCCTTACTGAATTTTAAATGTTTCCTTGATATTGTTGCAAATATTTCTGAACTATTTTACCATACATGGATACTGCAACATTATAGATAATGAAAAGAACCAACCTGATTACCGGAAATCCATCAATCCAAATAATCAAAAATTTGATGCTGTCAGAAGTAAGTTCTCTGTTTTCTTTAGTGGATCATGATAGCTGCTGTTGCATACTCTTTGGATCCATTTGGCCCGTATTTTTACCTTCCAATAATTGCTTTACCTGTTTTGATGATCCCTGTTTTATTATCCAGTACGATCAGATATAATCCCGAACGAAGATTTTTTCTTTCAAAAATTGTCAGATTACTCTCCACGGATTTAATGGCAATAAGATGGCCATTTAGGTCATATAAGCTCATGCGACAATCTGTACAGATTTCATCAAGGGGAATTTTCAGGTCGCTCTCTCCCACAATAACCATCAATGGATCTGCAGGTTTAAGTAGAATTGATATGTCCATCTGTCCGACGATACCTGACCCATCTGTAGCAACAGCCCTTACAGTTACCAACCCATTGGAAACTGCGGTTACCAGTCCGGAATTATCGATAGAAGCACGCCCTGTTATATTTTCAACACTCCATACTACCTCCTGGTTTGTTGCATAGGATGGTGTGATTACTGCCCTGAGCTGAAGCGTACTGGAATTATCAGATATAGAAGCGGTTCCTGTTTCAGATGTTATAGTGATATTTTCGACCTGATTTATTTGATTTGAAATTGTTACAACCAGAGTGGCACTGACATTTGAACCATCTGAAGCTGTTGCCTTTACAGACACTGTTCCATTAGCAACTGCAGACAGAATTCCGGCAGAATTTATTGTGGCCAAACCAGTTCCGTTGGTTACTGACCATTTTACAGACTTATTTGTAGCATTGGCAGGTGATACATTCGCATTAAGTGTTAAAGTACCGTCATCAACGTCTATGACCGGAGTACCCTTTGATACTGTAATAGAAATACTTTTGACTGAAACAAACTGGTTTGAGATCGTTAGTGAAAGTGAACCGGAAACCCCTGAACCATCATTGGCAGTTGCCTTAACAGTAACTGTTCCGTTTGAAACTGCCCTGACTAAACCGGATTCATTTATAGTCGCCTGACCGGTGCCGTTTGAAACTGACCAGGTCACAGTTTTTGTGGTGGCATTTGAGGGTAGAACCGTAACCGCAAGCTGAAGTGTTCCTCCATTCGTAGTAATCGCGTTTCCTCCCGATATTGTGATCGAGGTTACAGGTATTCTCTGGTTTGAAATTGTCACTGTTGCCGTACCGTAAACTCCTGATCCATCATTGGCGGTTGCCATTATAGTTACTGTCCCATTGGCCACAGCTGTAAGAAGACCAGTTGAGCTATTAACAGATCCATAGGCCGATCCTCCTGTAATTGACCATGTAACTGTTTTATTCGTAGCATTTGAAGGCAGAACCGTTGCAATAAGCTGAAGAGTCCCTCCAGGAGCTGTAATGGCCGTTCCTCCTGATACATTAATGCTGGATACAGGAATAATCTGTACTGATTGCCCGGTAATATTGACAGTTATTGTACCATAAACTCCCGATCCGTCCTTCGCAGTGGCTCTTACAGTGACAGTTCCATTTGCAATAGCAGTAAGGAGTCCGCTTTCATTGTTTATGGTTGCAAAGGCCGCTCCGCCAGT
>Ga0116148_1004847_pt1 | contig 11539 bp, 12 predicted proteins | sample AD_UKC055_MetaG_FD_89786 | JGI IMG/M metagenome (GOLD analysis project Ga0116148, IMG submission 89786) | Active sludge microbial communities of municipal wastewater-treating anaerobic digesters from USA - AD_UKC055_MetaG | ecosystem: Engineered > Bioreactor > Anaerobic > Digestate | place: USA... | reverse complement strand
CGGCACAATCGCAACCCCGAATTCCTGGAGAAGGTATTGACAAAAACTCACTGAATCGGTAATTCTGTAACCATTTTTTTCGCGGCCATACCAGGCGGAGACATCCGGAAAGGCATAAAAGGCTCCCTGCGGCAGCAGGCACTTTACCCGGGGCATCGCCATCAGCCTTTTGTAAACATAATCCCGGCGCGCAAGAAAAGCCCCCCTCATCTCTCCAATGAAGGTTTTGGAGCCCAGATAGCCCGCCAGCGCCGCCTTTTGGGAAATGGAGGCCGGGTTGGAGGTGGTGTGGCCCTGGTACTTGATCACCGCAACAGCGATCTCTTCCGGCGCGGCGAGAAATCCGATGCGCCATCCCGTCATGGCATAGCTCTTGGAAACGCCATTGACCAGCAGCAGCTGGCTGCGGATCTCCGGGAATTGGGTAAGGCTGGTATAGCCTTTTTCATCGAAGACGATTTGATCGTAAATCTCGTCGGAAAGAAGATAGACGCCGGAGTCGCGAATAACCTCCACCAGAGCAGCCAGCTCTTCGCGGCTGTAGACCGCGCCGGAGGGGTTGCTGGGGCTGTTGAGGATGACCAGCCGGGTCTTGGCGTTGATGGCCGCTTTTAGTTCCGCCGCCGAGATCTTGAGATGATCCCGGTCCGCCGGATCGATCAGACGGCAGGTGGCATCCGCCAGCTGAATCATTTCGGGATAGCTCACCCAATAGGGCTGCGGCAGGATCACCTCGCTGCCGGGATCGCAGACGGCAAGGATCGCCTGAAAGACAGCGTATTTTGCCCCTGCGGTTACGACAATCTCCCGGGGGGTATAGTGCGCCCCATAGGCCTCTTGCAGCCATCCGGCGATCGCCTCGCGCAGCTCCATGCTTCCTTCCGCGGGGGTGTACTTGGTATACCCCTGGCGGATGGCCTCGATCGCCGCCTCCTTGATAAAATCGGGCGTATCGAAATCGGGCTCACCGGCGCCGAGCGCGACGATATCCTTTCCTTCCCGCTTCAGTCTGGCCAGAGTGCTGTTCAGGGCCACCGTCTGCGATTCCTGCATCTTTATCATGCGTTGGGCTAAGGCCATGCTCTTTTCCTTTTCCGGCTACTCTCTGGCTTTAAGGCTGCAGATGCAGGCCACATTGACGATATCTTCGGCCTTGCAGCCGCGGGAGAGATCGTTGGCCGGCTGCGCCAGCCCCTGGATGATCGGGCCGATCGCCTGGGCTCCCGCCAACCGTTCAACCAGCTTGTACCCGATATTACCCGCCTGCAGGTCCGGGAAAATCAGAACGTTGGCCTGCCCGGCCACGGCGCTGCCCGGGGCCTTGCGCTGGCCGATGGAACTCACCAGAGCGGCGTCGGCCTGGATCTCGCCATCGATCTTGATATCCGGTTTCTTCTGACGCGCGATGGCCACTGCCTGCTGGACTTTGTCGACCAGAGGATGGGAGGCGCTCCCCTTGGTGGAGAAGGAGAGCATGGCCACCAGAGGCTCTTCACCGGTGAGGCTGCGATGCGTTTCGGCCGAGGCGAGTGCAATGTCCGCGAGCTGATCTGCGGTGGGGTCCGGAATTACGGCGCAATCCCCAAAGGTCAGGTTGCGGCCGTCCGGGAGAACCATAAGAAAACAGCTCGAGACCACGGAAAAGCCGGGGGCGACTCCGATGACCTGAATGGCGGCACGAAGCACATCTCCAGTGGTGTGGACGGCTCCCGCCACACTGGCGGCCACCCGTTTCTCCCGCACCATCATCGCTCCGAAATAGAGGGGCTGGGCCATATTCTTGCGGGCAGTCTCCGCATCAAGAACCTTGTGCTTGCGCATCTCATAAAACGCCTGCGCATAGGCCTCGAAGCGGGAGTCCTTCTCCGGCGTCACAATTTCGGTCCCGGCGATATTGACTCCGAGCGCGGCGGCCCGGGCCTCAATTTTATCCTTGTCACCGAGGAGGACCGGTGAAACAAGCTTGTTCGCCAGACAGATGGCTGCAGCCTGGATTGTACGGTCGTCCTCACCCTCCGGAAAGACAATCGCCTGGACCTTCTCCTTCGCCTTGGCCTGGATCTGTTCGAGAATCGTCATATTGTCCTCATCTTTTCCCGCAGTCGTTTTTCCACATGAGGCGGCACAAAACAGCTCACCTCCCCGTTAAATCGGGCTAATTCTTTGACAATACTTGAGTTCAAATAGGAATACTTTTCATGCGGCATCAAAAACACCGTGATCATATGCTCGTCGAGCTTGCGGTTGACCAGGGCCATCTGAAATTCGTATTCGAAATCGGAGACCGCGCGCAGCCCGCGGATAACCGCGAGTGCGCCGACACTGCGGGCATAGTCGACGAGCAGGCCGTTGAAGCTGTCCACCGAGACCGATGCAAGTTCGTGAATGGCCTCTTCGATCATGTTGACCCGCTCCTCCTCGCTGAAGAGCGGGGTCTTGCCCAGATTGCGCGCCACGGCGACGATCACCTGATCAAAAAGAAGGCTGGCCCTTTTGATGATGTCGATGTGGCCGTAGGTGATCGGGTCAAACGAGCCCGGATAGATCGCTATTTTCTTTGTCATCATTCAACCCGCAGAAGATGATCTGGGTGTCGCCCAGTACTTTTACTTTCACCGCACGCCAGGGTTCCGGGCAGACGAATTGTGCGCGCGAACTCGCTTCATAAATAAAGAGACCGCCGGATTCCAGGAGGCGTCCCGATTGCACCTCGGAGAGAATCAAGCCGATATCCGGATACCGGTAGGGCGGGTCGCAAAAGATGAGGTCGTATCGCCACTTCAGCCGGCCCGCCATCTTTAAAAAGGTCAAGGCCTCCTGACGATAGAGGGGTGCCTCTATGCCCAGCGCCTCCATGTTGCGCTTGAGCAGATTATAGGCGGCTGGGGAGCTGTCGACAAAAGCCGCCTCCCGTGCGCCGCGGCTGACCGCCTCGATGCCCAGGCTGCCAGTGCCGGCGAAAAGATCGAGGACCCGGGCTCCCGAGACCAGGTTGCCCAGCCACGCAAAGACAAACTCCCGGGTCCGGTCGGCTGTCGGCCTGAGCCAATCCCCCTTGACGGACAGGATGGTGCGGCTCCTGAAGCGCCCGGCGATGACGCGCATGTATTAACGCGTTCGCGCTTCGAGGCGAAGGACGCCGACCGTTTTCTGCGCCTTGTCGGTCTGCAGGATGATCTTGTCCAGCCGCATCTGCGGCAGCCGGCCGGCCAGGCTCAGGCAGTAGGCTTCGAACTGGCTCTCGCTGCCCGAAACTTTGGCAAAGATCGTCGTCCATGATTCGCCGCTGCGCTGAATGGGCTTGGCCTGGGAGACCTCGATCACCTTCAATCCGGCTTCCCGGGCGGCTGCACGCAGCTCCTCTTTGATCTGCGTCAGCTCGGCGGCGTCAACTGCCGGCTGCGCCGGCGGCGAGATCGAAGGAAAGGTCCCGGTGACCAGGGCGCGGGCGCCCGAGTAGTATCCGCTCGCCGGTGAGGAGGTCAGCCCCCCGGGGACGCTGCTTTTCAGCGCGTTGGCATAGTTCTCAATGACTGCACGTCCCTGCGCCGAGACCTCGGCGGAGAAGGAATTCTGGTCCAGAATCAGGGTGCTGACGTGGAGGTCGTCCGGCCGCGCGGCCAGGATGCCGCCCAACAGACCTGCGGCTCTCGCCAGGGGCGAGCCATTGCCGGTCGCAGCCGGCTGCAGCCTGGCGGGTTCCGGCCGGGACGAAGCGGGGACTCCGGTGTCCGGGGCCTGACCGGCCGGCGCGCTTTCGGCGACGGGCTCAGCAGCGGTCGCAGATTCCACAGCGGGCCCGGTGGTGGAAGCTGACTCCGTTACGGCCGGCTCGGTCAAAACCGGCGCCGGCTCTGCCGTCTGGGGAGCGGCCTGCTGCGCGGATTTTTGAAACTCACCCAGCTCCTCCGGCTTGTAGAAAAAGCCGTAATAAGCTGCGGCGCCGATGGCGGCGAGGAGTAGAAGGATGATCAGAACAGGTCCGAGAATGCTGCGTTTCTGGCCCTCCGGTTCATCGAAATTGTAATAGTCGAGAGGCGTTTCGGCATTTCTCGGCAAAGCGGGCTCCTCCATCAATGGGGAAACGGGCTGCTCCGTCGTCTCCGGCGTCCAGCCCGGTTCCTGCACATTGGTTTCTTCACGCTGGTCTATCAAAAGATTCATAATGACCCCTTAACTAATTGTAACTGATCATCGTTGCCGTACTTTCAAGTCATTACGCTCTGAGCACGCCCAGCAACGGCAAAACATAACGCGCGTTCTCGCGAATCATCTGTTCTGCTTCCATGCTGAGCGAATGATCGATCTGGCTCAGGGGCTCCAGTATCTGAATCTGGGCAGCGCGCTGCAGGCGCTGCAGGGCGTGCACGGTCGCCGTGGGCAGGGTTGCGGCGGAGATGTAGATCTCCTCGATGCTCTTCAGCAACAGCTCATCACCCAGGCTTTCCATCAGCCGGAGGATCTCATCATTGATACGGGTGGCGAGCTCTTCGTTGTTCTCCTCGCCGAGGTCGCCGCTCTGGTGCCTCAGCTCGCCATAGGCGAGGTAGCCCTGATTTTTGAGCAGGGTGATGCCGAGCAGATCTTCCTGAACATCGATAAGAGCGGCCAGGCCGCGGGACTGGGGCTTGAGCAGGAGCAGGCCGCGCGTAGCAGCGAGAAGGTCTACATCAACCAGATCCAGCTTGATCCGCGTGGTTTTAAAAATGTCGGTCAGATAAGAGATGATCGCCTTGCGGACGACTGCGATGATGACATGATCATAATGGTCCCGTTCGTTGCGCACGCGCTCGTAATTGGCGTGATACTCGCTGCGCGGGGAAACCAGCATCTGCTCCAGCTCCCACTCCACCTGCTGACGGACCTCGGTTTCGCTGAATTCGCGATCAATTTTGATGCGTTTCAACTGCACCATACGGCGGTCCAGGCAAAAAGAGAGCGCGGGGGCGGAGATGGCGAAGCGGTCGATCATTTCGGAGATCGCGCCGGAAAAATGGGAGAGAAGTTCCCGGTCGGCAAGAGATTGAAAATCGAACGGCACATCCAGGTCCAGAGCACCAGCCGACAACAGTCGCAGCGGACGGCTTGTCCCGGCCTCGAGAAAGTAGAACCGGTTTTTGGCCATCATGAGACCAAGCTGAGTTGTTGTATTATCCATGTTGTTTATCCCCTCCAGATCTGCTCTCGCTATAGGTTATACGGCTATTTGGCTCATGAAGCCTGTTGTGATGACTAGTCAACCTCTATTCGTTCCTTGATACGGGAAAATGTTTTGGGTCCGATTCCCTTGACCTGTTGAAGCTGATCGATCGTCCTGAACGGTCCGTGTTCTTCCCGGTAGCTGATGATGCGTGCAGCCAGGGCCGGACCGATGCGATCCAGGGTGGCCAGCTCTTCGGCTGTGGCCGAATTGAGATCCAGTTTGGCCACCAGACGCTGCTTCAGGCTGACAAGATTCTGCTGCGTTCCCGCCGTGGCGGGTATCTCTGCTTCGACCTCCGGAGCTGCGGTCAGGGACGAGATCTGTTGCGAGAGCAGCAGCTGTTCTTCCCGCCAGGCTGCCAGCTCGGCATCCCCGTGGATCTGGCGATAATAGGTCACCGCGCAGCCGATCAGAAAAGTGGTCAGCAGAAAAAGGATGAACCGTTTTTCCTGGAGTGAAAATTCCAGCATACGCTAACGGATAGCCTCGCGCATTTTTTCAAACAGCCCCTTGTCCGCCTTTTCCGGAAAGAGGGATTCAAATTTGGCCAGCTGGCGGATCAGATTCTTTTCGGCCTCGCCCAGTTTGGTCGGAGTGTAGGCGGTGATACGAATCAGCTGGTCACCGGCGCCACCCCCATTAAGATTGGGAATGCCCTTGCCGCGCATCCTGAGGATCTTGCCGCTCTGCGTGCCGGGAGCGATGGTGATGCGCGCCTTGCCCTCCAGGGTGGGCACCTCGACTTCATCCCCCAGGATCAGCTGGGGGAAGCTGATGTTGAGATCATAGAGAATGTCATTGCCGTGGCGCTGAAAATGGGGGTGCGGCTTCTCTTCGATGATCACCAGCACATCCCCGCTGGGTCCGCCGCGCAGGCCGATATTGCCCTCATTGCGGATGGTCAGATACTGTCCTTCTGCGACACCGGCGGGGATCTCGACATCCAGGGTGCTCTCTCCCCGCACGCGTCCCTCGCCGTCGCAGCTCGAACAGGGGTGTTCGACAATCTTGCCTTCGCCCATGCAGCGGCCGCAGGTACGGCTGATGGAGAAAAAGCCCTGACGATAGGCTACCTCGCCCCGGCCCTGGCATTGAGGGCAGGTCGTCATCGAGGTGCCGCTCTTCGCCCCGCTGCCGCCGCATTTTTCGCAGCGAACCAGTTTTTTAATCTTGATTTTTTTCGAAGCCCCGCGCCCGATCTCTTCCATGTCCAGTTTCAGACGGACCTGAAGATCGGTACCCCGCTGCGCCGCCGCGCGGCGGCCGCCGCCCCCGCCCATGCCGAAGATATCACCAAATCCGCCGCCAAACACCTCGCGGAAAATATCAAATGGGTCGCCGAAGCCGCGGGGATCAAAACCCCCTCCGCCTCCGCCGCGCATCCCCTCGCTGCCAAATTGATCATACTGCCGCCGTTTCTGCGCATCGGACAGGATCGAGTAGGCTTCGGCGATCTCCTTGAACTTTTCTTCAGCCGCCTTGTCGCCCGGATTCTTGTCGGGATGATACTCCATGGCCAGTTTGCGATAGGCCTTTTTGATAGTATCCGCATCCGCATTGCGGCTCACACCCAAAACTGCGTAATAGTCCTTGCTTGCCATATGCTATATTGCTTCCATCCAGCAGATGAATTTACTTGCTCACAACAACCTGGGCATGGCGCAAGACCCTGCCCTTGAAATAGTAGCCTTTCTTGTGCTCCTCGACGACCTTGTTCGGCCCGCTTTCGGGGACCTCAACATGCAGGAGGGCGTCGTGCAAGAGGGGATCGAACTCTTCACCGATGGTCTGCATTGGCTCCAGTCCTCCCTCCTGAAACGCCTTGAGGATGTTTTTATGCAGCAGGTTGATGCCCTCGACGAGGGCAGCCGGTTCAGCGCCGTCCTCGCCCGCCGCCACGATACGATTCAGATCATCGAGAGCGGGCAGCAGTCTGGCCATCAGATCGAAATTGGCATTGCTGATACAGCTGGTCAGCTCCCGGTCACTGCGCTTGCGATAATTGTCAAACTCCGCCGCCAGCCGCAGCAGCTGGTCCCTCAATTTCTGGTTTTCGGCGGTCAGAGCGGCGATGGCCGCGGCGTTGTCGTCAGCCGCCTTCTCCGTCTCTTCTGCCTCCCTCTCCGCAGAGTTCTCCTCCCGGCCGGTTTCCTGATTTTCCGCTTCGGGAAGAGTCTCCCTGCTGTCCACTACCGCCTGATCTTTGTCACTCTGTTCCTGTTCTTCCTTCATTACCTTAAAACCCGCTGCCTTTCTTGTTTTGCTTGTTTAAAACATAACCCAGGGTTTCAGCCATAAACTGAACCAGTCCGATGATCTTGGCATATTGCATCCGTGTCGGACCGATCACGCCGATAGTTCCAATGGCCCCGTCGATGGAATAGGTGGTGGTGATGACGCTGCAGTGCTTCAGCACCTCCTGCTTGTTCTCATCGCCGATGACGATGGAAACCCCGCTGCAGTCCGATTCCTCGAGCACGCGCAGCAGGAGGTCGCGGCGGTCGATCAAATCGAGAATGATGCCCACCTTCTCCTGGGAAGCGAATTCGGGCTGCTGGATGATCTTGCCGGCCCCGGTCACGTGAAAAGAGGCCGCCGGATCATACCCGACCAGCTTTTCAGCCCTGGTCCTGATCTTGTTGAGAACCTGTCTGCTTTTCTCATCCAGGTCCGAAAAACGTTCTTCAAAGGAGGACTGAAACTCCTGAATGGTCAAACCGTGCAGGCGTTCGTTGAGAATCTGCCTGGCCGCCTCAAGGAGATGACCGGGCACCTTTTCATCCATCTCGACAATGATAGTCTTAACCAGACCCGATTTTATGGTCATGATGACCAGGATCTTTTCTTCCGATACCGAAACCAGCTCGATCTTTTCCAGCCGGCCCTGGTTGAAGCGCGGGGCCAGCACCACGCCCAGCTGGCTGGTGATGTTACTGAGCACATGCGACGCCTGGTCGACGATGAGGTCGACATCCTCAGCGAATCTATTGAGCTGCTCGACGATAGAACGCCGCTCGGAGGCATTGAGCTTGACACCACCGATCATGCCATCTACAAAGGCGCGATACCCCCCGTCCGTAGGCACCCGTCCGGCGGAGGCGTGCGGCTGACGGATCAGCCCTTTCTCCTCCAGATCGGCCATCACATTGCGGATGGTAGCCGGACTCAGGTTCAATTTGGGGAATTTGGACAAATAGCGCGAACCGACCGGTTCAGCCGTGTCGATGAAACTTTGCACGATCGAAAGGAATACCTGCCGTTCGCGTTCTGTCAAGTCATCCAGCGTCATAATTATTCACGCAAAAATCAGACCAGTTTATAACGATCTTTAAATTAACAATTAATACCTGCTCAAGCAAGAAAAATTTATACACGCGGCCGGCGGTCAACCCTCACAGATAGCGCTTGATCGCCAGCAGGCTGCCAAGAAATCCGAGAAAGCAGCCGAGCACGAACAGGATGATCAGGCTCTCCGGCGGCAGCTGCAGCAGTCCCGGCACCAGCTGCGCCAGTATGGAATTGACAAAATAGAGGCCCGTCCCGGCCAGAAGAGCGCCCGCCGCCCCCTGCAGCGTGCCCTCCAGAATCAGGGGCGTGCGTATAAAACCCGGGGTGGCCCCCACCAGCCGCATCGTGGAGATGATCTGTTTGCGCGCGGAGATGACCAGTCGGATGTTGTTTGAGACGACGAATAGCGAACCCAGCGTCACAAAAAGCAGCAGTATCCAGCTCGTCGTCGCCGCAACGCTGGCGTAACGCTGCAGTTTGAAAAGGGTCTGGAAATGATAGACCACCTCATCGACGCCCGCCTCCTCCTCAATGCGAGAGGCGATCTGCTTGATCCGTCCCTCACTCTCGCCAGCGATGCCGAGCCGGACGACGAAGGAGGAGGGCAGGGGATTCACCTCCAGGGTGGCGAACAGCTCGCGCCCGAACTCGCGCTGAAACTCCTCGGCGGCCATCTCCCGGGAGACAAAAGTTACCTTGGTCACTCCGGCAATCCGGCTGATGCGCTGTGAAAGCGCCCCGATCTCCTGATCGTCCAGCGTGCCGGAAATGAAAACCTGCAGCTGCAAACGGTCATTGAGCGTCTGCTTGAAATGATCGATATTAGCGGAGACCAGGGCGAGAAAACCCAGCAGCAACAGGAAAAAGGCGATCGTCAGGATGGAGAGCAGACAGGAACCCCAGGCGCGCCTGAAACCATCCGAAGTCTCTTTGAAAACACGACGTAAGCTCATTCCAATCCGCCAGTTACAGGATTAAGCCACCAGACGGCCGTTGTTGATTTTGATGATCCTGCCGCGATAACGTTGCACCATATCATAATTGTGTGTGGCCATCAGGATCGAGGTGCCCCGGGTGTTGATGCGCAAAAGCACCTCCATGATCCCTGAAGCCGTGTCGGGATCGAGATTGCCGGTCGGCTCATCCGCGAGCAGGAGAAGCGGTTCGTTGACAATGGCCCGCGCGATTGCAACCCGCTGCTGTTCGCCCCCCGAAAGCTCATCCGGCATCTTGCGCGCCTTGTGACTCAATCCCACATCGGCGAGGGCGCGCAGCACAAGCCGCTTGATCTCTTTCTGCCGGGCGCCGATCACCTCAAGGGTGAATGCGACATTTTCAAAAATATCCCGGTCGGCGAAAAGACGAAAGTCCTGAAAGACGATGCCCAGCTTGCGCCGCAAAAAGGGGATCTCTCCCTTCCTGATGAAAAGAGAGTTGTAGCTGCCGACGACGACATGCCCCTCATCCGGCAGCTTGTCCATGTAGATGGTCTTCAGCACCGTGGATTTGCCGGCGCCACTCGGCCCCACCAGAAAGACCAGTTCGCCTGGCGCCACTGAAAAGGTGATCTGATCTATGCCCTCTCCATTGGCATAGGTGACGCGGACACTTTGCAGTTCAACCATGCTCGCAGCTCCCGCTACACTCACGTTTCACGCCCTTTCCTCAGGACGAAATGAACCCGCTCCGCCTTTTCACTGCCGGGCCGCAGGGTGAAATTGGCATAACTGCCCAGGAGGATGAACGGGCTTTTTGCGATAAAGTCTTCGACCTCCGCGAGGGCGCGAATGGATTGAGAATGCACCTCTTTATATAAACAGCCGGGTGCGCCGGATAATTCTATCTCGAAATAATTATACTGGATATTCGCCCCGGCATCGAAGTGGCACGTCCTCCGGTAGGAGCCCTCCGGAAATTTTTCCCGGTGAACATAGTCGGCGAATATCTCCTGCGAGTTGCGCAGTGTGCTGATATCGAAAATGAAGAGCCCTCCCGGCTCGAGCAGACTGTGGATCTGCCGGAAAGCGGCATGCCATTGGCCCGGCTCGTGAAGATAGTTCATGCTGTCATAGGAGGAGAGGACAAGCCCGACCGGAGTGCGCAATGCGACCCGATCCATTGCGGCGCACCAGTAAGGGATGGCGGAGCTGCTGCCGCTGCCAGCCGCCGCCCTTTTCACCATCGGGAGCGAGGCATCACAGCCCAGAACCCTGAATCCGCGCGCCTGAAACTCGCGGCAAAGCGTTCCGGTTCCGCACGAGACATCGAGTACCGTCTGCGGCGCCCCTCCGTGCAGCCGGGTGAGCCTGATCAGATGCCGGGCCCAGCGATCATACTCCACATGATTCATCACCTGGTCGTAGATCTGGGCCAGCGCAGAATAGGGTTCCGCTGCGATGATGCGTTCAGGGACTGGTCTGCGTTTTAACATCACCCCTCATCTGAATTGGTAAACCCGGCGGCCGATGATAACTCCGCAGCTTGCGGGGGAGAGGTCAGGTCTTGAGCTCTTTCTTGCGCGCAGCCGGAAAAAGAATGTTGTTCAGGATCAACCGGTATCCGGGCGAATTTTTATGGAGCGCCAGCTGCGTGGGTGGATCGTTGACAAAATGCTGAAAATCCTCCGGATCGTGGCCGGCGAGGTAACTGAAGGTGCCGCGCCCGAAATTGCCGCGCAGATATTTGACCTGGTCGGTACCTTCGGCTTCTCCCATAATGGTGACACTCTTTTTTACCAGCCGTTTCTGAAATCCCGTCGTCTGCCCCATGAATCCCTTGATGGCGGCGACATGGTTCTGCGTCAGCATCGTCGGTACGGGATCGTACTTGGCGGAGAATTCGAAAAGCGTAAAATAGTCCCCTTCGGCACCACGCGAGACCGGAGCGTAGGAGGGAGGCACATCGATATCGGAATATTCGTAGACCATGGGATTGGTCTCGATCTTGAAATTCTCAAAGGCGAAGGTTTGCGTGTAATCAAGTTTGAGCTGTGCGCCCGCTTCGATGGGATCGCCGTCAAAGAGGGCGTCGACGATATCCACCTTGCTG
>Ga0116148_1004844_pt1 | contig 11542 bp, 19 predicted proteins | sample AD_UKC055_MetaG_FD_89786 | JGI IMG/M metagenome (GOLD analysis project Ga0116148, IMG submission 89786) | Active sludge microbial communities of municipal wastewater-treating anaerobic digesters from USA - AD_UKC055_MetaG | ecosystem: Engineered > Bioreactor > Anaerobic > Digestate | place: USA... | reverse complement strand
CTAAAGCTTTCCAAAAAGATACTTTAGCCATCTTTATTCTCCTTCTTTTTAGTTTGTAAGAAACTTGAAAATGTATCCGAGAATGTAGCTCCTGTCATAACTCCAAAAATTCCAGTTACAATCATCTGAACTATTTCTTTAGCTTCATCTGGAGGGAAAAGAATTATAGTCCCGGCAGCTATGAAGGTTACACAGATTATACCCCAAAACTTATCGTCCATAAGACGCTCCTAAGCATTAGAAGCATACAAGAAAATACTTTGGTATTCTTTGTAAGGATGTACAATTAAATATTCTTTAAGTCAAGTGTTTTTTTATACTTTAATCTTAAAAACATAATCTAAGAAAAGTCTAATAGCAAAGAAACCAATTCCTCCTAATATGGTACAAATTCCCCCAACTATAATTCCAGCAAGAATAATTCTTCCCTGTAGTTTAGAAATAATAGAATTATTAGCATCAACTACTTCTGCTACTGCTTGACACTCCTTACACTGTCCATGCCCTTCTATTTTTATATCTGTAAGGTGTTCAAGAATTTTATCACAACTTTCTTGAACAGCTCTGTTAGCTTCGAATTTCTTTTCTAATAACTTTGAAGTTTCGGCTAAAGAAACAAGTTGAGAACGAAGAACTGTTTCCAATTCCTGTAATTGTGTTCGTAATTCTCTATTTCCATCCCCTATAGTCTTATCAATTTCATGAATAACTTTAAAGATCATCGAATATTGTTCAAGAATTTCTCGTAAGATGCTTAAAAACTGATCTTGTTCTGACATTATTTCTCCCTCAACTCTTTCAGGTGTTCAATTACACCTCCAATCTGTATTCGCAAATTCTTCATTTCAAATAATATTTCTTCTACTTCTCTAGCAATAACATCATCTAAGGAAGGAAAAGAAAGAGATTTTTTATCTACATTAAATAATAATTTAGTTCCACTTAATTCTAGATGATTATACTTTTCTATCTGTTTCATCAGTATACTCCAATCCACAAGACAGAGCTTCTAATTTTTTAATATGCTCATCCAATCTAGTTAGAGTTATGTCTAGAGTTCGAACATACTGATACAATTCCTCATTCTTTTTTATTTCTGGAAGGTATTTTTTAACAAGACGGCTTACTGCTAATCCTATAATAGAAGCACAAGTTCTAACTTCACTTAGTTCTTGAAGAGTTAAAGTTCTGTGCTTCATGTTATTACTCCATGTCTTTGATGAATTCCTACAAGATCCAGTAGAAAATTAGGCTTATAACCTAACCACAGCATTTTATTATATAAAGATAAATCAAAACATTCTCTCCTGTAATCAGTGCGTTCAAGATTTGCTCTTTGAATTGCTCCTAGAAAAAAGAACCACTGATTGTTAGGTCTGCGAGGACCTGTATAGAATAATATTCCTTGAGGAAGTTGGATAGGATGGTCTGAAATTGCTTGATCTGAAGACCAATATTTTATTTCTTCTTCGAAGTTAATATACATGTCTGGAGATACTGGTAAGTTTCTTACTTCAGGCATTGTAAAAACGTCTGGACTTAATCCGTCACAAAGTCTCTGAATCATGTCATTAGAACCATGAATTACATCTGCTGACTGAAGAATAATTGTGTCTACATCTTCCGACATTAAGTCAAAACACTTAGTCTGAGAGTAGTTAAATCCAACTCTCTCAGGAAGACGTTTGTATTTGAAGTCACAATCTTTAAGAAATTCTTTGAAGATCGGCTCTGGGTCTACTTCTGAATGATCATCTATGCAACAGACTTCAAAAGGGAAAGAAGGTTTCTGAATATTTATTGAATACAATACGTTAGGTAACGCATCGTTTTTATTATATGTAGCAATAAATATCGCAGCCTTCACCTCAAGCCCAACTTATAAACTCCGCCTAGTCCGCAGAGTTTGTTATTATAATACGGTAATCCATCCCTTACTTCTACAGATTCTAAGAATTCTTTAGTTGCTTTAGGAAGATTATCTTGTAACGCCTCTTCTATTCGTTCAAGTAAATCTATGCGCTCCCTTGGATCAGGATATCCCCCTAAAAACTCTATATCAAATCCCAGGCCATTACACAAGGAAATAAATTCATCAGAAGAATATTTTCTCGCTATAGGACAATGTCCTCCATCTACATAAGATTCAAAAACTCCATCGTTTTCAGCAATAACATAAAGATGGTTAAAGGTACTCATAGAATTATATACCATAATTCTCATCTCTGAATTGTTGTGCATTAAGCTCTTTAAATAAAGTAAGATTCTTTGTGGTTCCGAAGTATGATGAAGAACTCCGCTTGATAAAATAAAATCGAAAGTTCCTCCTATTTCAGGAAACCCTTCAGCTAAGGAATCGCTTAATTTATATAATTCCACATTGTAAAAACTTAATAAGTTTAAATTATGCTTTGCATGAGCTAGGGCTTTTGCTGAAATATCCAGTCCTACCAATCTTTTAGGGTTGCAATTCAACATGAACCCGCAAAGATCTAACCCAGGACCAGAACCATAATCTAGAACAGAGGTTCCAGTTCTGTCTAAAGAGAGTCCTAATAAAGAATCTGCCTCTGGATAAAGATCCTTACGTTTTTGTAGGTAGAATAGGAGATCTATTTCTTCATCAAACCATTGGGTATTTCCTACTATTCTTTCATTCCAAAATTCATCAACTATGGTCATAAGCTCTCCTTAGCCACAACTCCGTTATACCGATACCCCAAGAATATCTGTTTAATCCGGGATAATCTCCAAAAGTTCCAAAAATGTCTCTATTATTTAAAGAATACCACAATTCTCTAAATAATTTATTCATTTCCGACCATTTATCTAGAGGAAGAGGATTTCCAGTTTTCCTATAAGTTTTGTATTCTGGGTACATCTTTCTCAGCACTTCTTTAGGACTTTGAGGAATTGGTATATTAAGTTCATAAGCATTCTTTATTAAAATGTCATCTACCAAAGGATTAACAGCAGTAACTCCGTAGAATTTGCACTGCTGTTGAATTACATGGAGGAAAGAGGGTTCCATAATATTTATATTTACATAAAGAACCTTACTTAGAATATCTTTAATAGGTACTAAAGTTTTTCTTAACAGGTTTCTTATTGTCCAATTATCAAAACAGTCGTCCTTATTACCTCTTGTTAAAGAAGTTATAATTATGTTGTCTACAATACTTCCAATAATAGAATTATAAGACTCGCTAAACCCTGAAAACTCATTATTAAATAAATCTAATATTGTAGAGTTATGTGGAAGTTTTAAGCATAAGAAATTCCACAAATATCCAAGGAATATTTCGTCACCACCATATCCTAAGATAATAGATCTTATTTCAGGATTCTCTTCAGTAAACTTTTTCATACAGGCAAAGTCTGGCATTCCACCAAAGCCTCCAAGATGAAAGCCACAGGCAGAAAAGATATCATCAATAGCATTTATACAGTCTTCTTCTGTAATAGTGTATTTAGTATGTTTAAGATTTTTCTTGTTTATTATTTGCTGTAATTGTGCTGCTTCCCATTCATTTTTATGTCCCATATCAATGCTGTACGTTTTAGAAGGAGTAGTTTCTAAAGCAAGAATTCCAGAATCCAGTCCTCCGCTTAGAGTAAGCGCATAAGGGCCTTCAACTGTTTTCATTGTATTCTGAATACCAGCCTTAACTATTTCCTCATGTTCATTAAATCGTGTTTTGTCTCCTATAATAGGGTCATATTCTGAGGTGGGAAATAGAATAACTCCCTCAAAAAACGTTCTACCACTAAGAGAAATTTGATAGGGAAGATACTCTTCATAAATAAAATCAAAGTCAGGCTTTAATTTATTGTTTAAAAAGATATCCCTAATATCTTCAAAGATCTCGCCTTTGTATTTATACATTACTACCATGGATGTACTCCTTTCTTTGCATAGTTATATAAAGCCTCAAAATATTGTACAGAGCCATTAACAGTAGGCAAACAATATCTAATATTAACTTTTGTATTAAAAGAATTCCTTAAGTCATTGTACAATGATTTTACACAAATGTCCCAACAAAACCCTACTATTTCTATATTACGTACTCCCAATTCCTTTAATAGAGGAATCATCTTATAAACAGGTTCGTACATTACAAATTCGTAGGTTCCAATTAAAGCTGGGTGAATTCTAAACTCATCTAGTCCTAAGAAGATACATACTGGAATTCCTTCGTTCCTTTTTGCAAGGATATACTTCTTAAGAGTCCGTTTCACAAACATTTCAAATACTTCATCATCATTTTTTATATCCTCTAATATCCCACTTACCTTTCCACAAGGAAGTGTTTGCTAGGTCCCAAGGATGAGTTACTATTAATAAAGAGGAGAAGTTCTTTACCATAATCCATCCTCCTTAGCTATCTTATCAAAGTTCTTAAACCAATTGTATTTTTCATGAACGAACTTTTCGCAGTTTGTTGATATCTTATTATAAAAGTCTTTATCTTTAAGAAGTCTTGTTATAGCGAAGGCCGCTTCTTTAGAGTCCTTCACATAAATTAAATTTTCTCCATTAGGTCCAAAATCATTTTCTATTCCTTTTTTATAATGAGTTATAGTAGGAACTCCACATCCCATACTTTGATAAAGCTTGTAAGAATGAGCATCTTGAACTCCCCAACAAGTATCAAAATTAACTACTATTTTGGCAGAGTTTATTTTTTGTTCTGTTTCTTCTGGGCTAAATAAAGGACTAAACTCAATACTTTCATAATCTGGATCTGGGATTTCTTTAGCTCTTGGTATTAATATTTTCTGATTTCTATAGTCTACTTGATCAGTGTCTTCTTGCCATGTTATTACTTTTTTTCGTGTATTTTTTGAAGGTTTTCTTTCTCTAAACAATTCAATATCCGTCTTATTCCAAAACACAGTCATGTTCTTTCCTAAAGATTCAACTGCGTCGTAATACATTTCTATATCTTTAAATCTTTCTTGTAAACTAAGCCTTCCAAAACCAAATCCTGCTATTTCAATAGTCTTTTGTAATTTCAGATTTCTTTCTAAAGAAGAAACTCCATATGGAAAGTAAGTCTTTTTACTCTTAACATTTCTCATAAACGGTATATCGCATTTATGAGCATAAAGAAAATTAGTACATTCAAAAGATTTTACCTTTTCTAAAGGCCAAGTTTCTATTCTATAAGGATAATAAGGAATTTTAAGTTTTGAACAAACTTCTCCTGCTTTATAATTCATAACAAAATCATTTTTATACATTCTGTGAATAACAGCTATAGGAGATACTTTTTTTAAAAATTGTTCTATTTCAAAGGTATCATCTTTGACTTCTAAAAAAGGAGTAGAGTACATACTCTGAATAACATTTCCTCCTCCTTTGTTTAAAATAAACTGTTTGTACCAATTACTTTCTACGTCCACTGGAAAAAGTACTTTTATCCCGTTGTCTGCAAAAGACCTTTCTAAAGATCTCTCAGACATAAAATAACCTCCAAAATAAACTATAACCTTCTCCATTATACTGCCTTTTCAAGATGAGTATAAGTTTTTTCAACTCCGTTCGCTTCATACCACGCAATAGTCTGCACCAATCCTTCATAAAGATCATGAGTAGGCTTCCAATCAAAGACTTCTCTTGTCTTAGAATCATCTACAGAAAGAGTTGTAGGAGGATTATCAAGAAGAGTATACTGTGGAATTACGTTTAATATCTTACACATCTCTTCATAAAATTCTATAATAGAATTGTCTCTACCTGCAGACACATGATAGATTCCAGCAGCTCCTATCATATTACAAGCTTTAATAATTAAAGGAACAGTATCTTTTATAAATACAAAACCTCTTCTGTCTTGTGTAACTTTTGGATACTTACCTTCTTTAATTAGTTTAAAGAAAACAGGAGCCGCTCCCGAAAGATTTCTCGGACCGTAGTGATTTTCTATTCTGAAAGAAATGTAATCCAACCCGCTATGCCTGATGAAGGATTCTGCAGCTGCTTTAGTTATTGCATAACTACTGTTAGGATTTAAAGGCTGTGTAAGAGGAAAAGGATCAAATTGAAAATGAGATCCATACACTAAGGCAGTCTGTAGGTAAATGACTCTAGAAACATTATATTTCTTAGCTGCGTTTATTAAATTAACCGTACCATTAATATTAACGTCTATATCTTCTTTTACATCAATTGGGTGGGTGATAGGATTAATTGCTGCGTGTAGAATAACATCGGGTTTAAACATATCCATGGTTCTATAAACTAAATCAATATCCCTAATATCTCCAGCCATAATTATTAAATTATCTCTAGAAGGAATATTATTCCAACTACCCGAAGTAAAGTTATCTAAAGCAAAAACTTCATTTCCTTCAAGAAGTAGTTGATCTATAACATGAGAACAAATAAAACCAGCAGCACCAGCACAATAAACTTTCATATTTTTATCCTTTCATTCAACGGTACTTTTCCTTTTACTTTTGCAGGATTTCCATAAGCTACAGAGTATGCTTCCAAATCCTTAGTAACTACGCTTCCTGCTCCAATTAAACATTCTCTACCAATTTGTACTCCTGGGTTAAAGGTTACATTTCCTCCAATCCTAGTCCATTCTCCTATAGTCACTCCATCAATAACAGCATCGAATTTTCTACCAGCACTAGGTCTTTTTACATTAAGAGTGATCAAGAAAGGAGCACTAAAAACGTAATCTTCAAGAGTTGTATATCTCCCAATATGACATTGAGTAAACAATCTTACACAATTTCCAATTGTACCTCCCTCTAAAACTGAAAGGTGAGAGATTTGAGTATTATTTCCTATAATAACCTCTGGGCGTAGTATAACGCCATACCCAATAAAATTATTATTTCCTAAAGTAACTCCATCTTCTATAACTGCAAAGGGTTGAACTCTGTTTCCTCTCCCAAGCTTTACATTCTTACCAAGAAAACAGAATTGGCGTAATTTTACGATACCTCGCAGTAAATTACCTGCCGAAAGAGATAAGCTGTTTGGAGTTCTCATAAAATACTTTCTCCTTTTCTTCCTTAGAAAGAGTAGTAAAATCAACACACGCAATGCTCATACGAAGATCTCCATAAGGAACATCACTGCCAAATAATATCCTATTAATTCCTAACTTTGCAACTCCAAATTCTATTAAACTGGGTAAGTTTATTGCCGAGGAATCTAACCAGATATTTTTTACATTTTCAGCAGCAAGTCTTTCAATAGCTATATAAATTAATTCTGCAGCAGCCCCTCCCATATGAGCTGCAATAAACTTTGCTTTTGGATTTCGTTTAGCTGCAGTTATTAAATAAGTCATATTACTTAACTTGTCTCTTCCACAATGAACTAAAATTGGAATGTTATTCTTAATAGCTTTATCTATAAAAGGCTGTAACAGTATGCTATCCACAGGTTCTTGGTGAACACTAGGATGATACTTAAGCCCCTTCACCACAGATTTGTTTTCTTTTATTTGAGTAATTATACTTTTGTCTTTTGGATCTACTAAAAGAAAAACTGAAAAAAGATCTTCAGCTGGTTCTAGTTCTAAAATAGCATCATTTGCAGTATGAGAAGGAACTTCACTAGAAACATTTGGCATTATTACGGCGTGTTTAATTCCATTAAGTTCCATTAAATTAGTATATTGTTCTAAAGTATAATACAAATCAAACTTTTCAGACTTACCTATATGAACGTGAAAATCAACTATTTGCATAATATCTTCTGTCTCCAAATATCTCTATTCTTAATTACTTTATTATTCCTTGTGTTTCCATGCTTTCTATACTTTAATAAAGGTTCTTTTAAATTAATTGCAGAAAAGCCAGCTTTTAAAGCTCTATACCAATAATCCCAGTCTTCATATCCTTCTAAAAAAGTTATATCCCACCCGTTTAAAGTTTCCCAAACTTTTCTATTATGTAAAGCAGATGCATGTATTTTATTATTAAAAACTAAGTCCTTCACTGTAGGAATTGGAGTAAGTTGAGAAATTATAGTACTATCTCCAAATTCTTCATAATTAGTACCAACAATATCATATTCTCCAACGACTTCCATGCATTTAGAGATATATGTTTTATCTAAAAAATCGTCGGCATCAAGAAAACACAGATAATCTCCTTCTGAAAATTCTGCTCCAATATTCCTCGCAGCAGAAACTCCATGGTTAGGAGTAACTATAGTAATTACTTCCTGAAAGGATAAGGCTACATCTCTTGAGTTATCTTTTGAACCATCGTCTATAACTATTACTTCCTTTGGAGAATAGTCCTGATCCAAAGCACTCTGAATAGCTTCGGCTAAGTAATTTCCATAATTATAGCAAGGAATAATTATACTTACTTTCTGCATAAATCTTTACCCAACCTTCTATGAATTCCCATATGGTTACACAAGATACTATCAGTATAAGTGGGTCTTTTTCCAGTCTTTTTATAAGAATAATTTCCATAAGCAGAATCCAAATATTTACCTGAAATATCTTCATAGGGAGCTATTTCCCAAAGATCTCTTTTAAATACCCAACATACTCCTGAAATATGGGTAAACTCTCTTTTTACTCTATTGTGATAATAATAAGGAAGTTGAGCATAATTTCTCAACTTTTCTTCTAAAAAAGTATGATCCATGATACCTACATAAGAATATATATCTGTATCCACTAGTTCTTTAGCTTCTTCAAACCAGTATCTCCAAAACCACACATCATCGTCTACTTTAGCAATATAAGGAAATTTAGATTTTTTAAATAACTCATGGTATCTTTTAGGAGTATTAGAAATTCCTGTTCGTGAAGGTTCCACATCTACCAATACTTCGTACTCTACTTCTACAGTATTTTTAATAGAAAAAAGACAATCCTTTAGATAAGGACTTTCTTCATAAGAACATATTAAAATACTAAGCATTCTTCCAAGGCCTTTTATACTGGTGATAAAAATATAACCCAGGAATAATCCATGTAGAATATCCTAATTTAATAAGATCGTTGCAGTAATTATTATCACACCCTAAAAACTCTCCCCTAAAGCCTACACTCTGAGCAACTTTAGTAGGAGTCAGGATAAAGAAGCCACTTAAAGGAATTTGTTTGGAGAGATTAGTTATATTTCCTACTGCATCTCCATACTCAGAATATAATTTTTCAGAATATAAAGTATGCTCCGAAATATCATCTGATTTCGGAGCATTTACATCAAGCTGGTGTATTCTTGTAGACGGACCTAATCTATTGGTTCTTGCCGTAATCCATCCGCAAGTTGAGTCCACTTTAGATATTGCCGAAAGACAAATATTATAGAATCTATGGTTGAGGATAAAAAGATCTGTGTCAAGAAACAGAATCCAATCAGCAAGAGAATCGTTCGCTGCTCTATTGTAAGCATACGCTAACTTTTTGTCAGGTTCAAATGCCAGACATACTTGAATATACATTGCATCTCCATAACTACGCCCTTTCAATTCTGATAGTTGGGTGAGAAAAATAAGGAGCAAGAAGTGCTCTCGCTTCAGCACTTAAAAAATCTTTTGCACTTGGTCTAGACCTAGCAAAAGAAGCCGTGGCTCCAGGACCCAGTCCTATATCTCTGATTCCCTTAGCCCTATATTCCAAAGATTGTTCTGTAAAACCTTCATTCAAAAGAAGGTAAGACACCTGAGCATACTGTACCTTCTTAATGGTTGGAGGAATAAAATAAACTTCTTCATCATCGTCATCTAAAGTATAATCAGTAGTTCTTGGAAAGAATAGAGCTTGCGTACTATCAGACTTTTCACCAGCTAGATTTTGCATCTCAATGATAGAAGCTGCTCGTTTTACGTAAGCTTCTCTCTCCTCATTGGAACTTAGATTATTCCAAGCAGTTAAAGCAGGACCAAATAAAGCTGCTTTAGCTTCTGCTAAAGTAACGTAAGAATTACTATCGGTTCCAGCAACAGTGGTGTCTATCGCCATTTACTTTCCTTTTACTAAAGTAAGCACCTTATGCTTGCCATAAAGCAATCCTGTCTTTCTAGCTTCTACAACAACATAACCCATAGCCTGAAGCCTCTTTATTTCGTCCCTTTCTTCCCAATATAATTCTATACGATCTGCAGGAATCTTGGGCTTTTCTACAGTAGGAATTCTTTCTAAAGAAGGTTTCTCCTGAACTTCTGCAAAACCACCTTCTGTAAAAATGGGGGTTGGCTTCTTAGGAACTGCTTTTATTTCTGCTTTAGGCTCTTCTATTATTTCTGTTTTTGGTTCTACTTTTTCTATGATTTTTGCCAAGTCACTCTTATCTTCATATCTATTCTTCTTAGCCATATTATACTCCTTAAAGTAAAGGGGGAGAGTTTCTCTCCCCCTTTTATTACCTTAACTTCTTACGAAGTGGGTAGGTTGCAACCGTACCAATATCTCCAGTTGCGTACGAAACCACCAAATCTTACAACAATTGTTGCCACATAAGCCTTAGTCTCGTTGTCACGGTAGAAGTCAATCTGCTCGTTCATACGATTTAGGGCTACCAGACCCTTCTTTGCCTGACAAAGAATCCAGCAGTCGGTGTCGGTAAGACGAGGCCAAACGATAACCTTAATCTTTCCCTTAAGAGACTGCGTAACAGGCTTTGTCACGTTTACAAGGAACCCAGTTGTATTTACATTGGTGTAATACAGGAGTTCGTCGGCCTTGAACTTAAGAGCAGGAGGAACAATAAGAGTGTCAGGTTCGATGATAATTTCATCGTCCTTTTCATCCCTGTTGTTGGTCTGCGTCATATGAGCATAAACAGTCTGAAGGTTTGTAGCATCAAGGTCTAGAGAAGCAGAAGCATTGTAGTAAGTACCACCAGCAATGCTGGACCTAGTATTGTTCGATGCAGTGAAGAAAGGCTTTCCATCATAACAAAGATCGCCACTAGGATCTGACAGAACGTCAGGAATAGTGTTATTGAAGATGTCATGACCGGAAGTATATGCACCGTAATTTAAGAAGTTTGAATACCACCTATCCTTCGTCCTAGGAACTGCGTCTCCCCAAGAAGCTACTGTCTTCTGGAACAGTGAGGCTACCTGAGCATCATCGTAAAGTTCCATTGACCAAACAACCTTAGAAGCGAAAGTGCGAACCTTACCATAAATAGGATAACCTTCATGAGGTGCATCCGCCTTGATGGGTTCGGATTCTGGCTTTTCTTTAAGATCGTTTAGACCAACTGCGGACGTTTCCTTAGTATAAGCTGCGTCAATAGATTCCTCTGCAAAAACATCCTGGTACGTAGTGGGAATCTCGTTGTACGCCTGCCAATACCACGTATAACCCTCTTTCTTCAGGGCTTCTGTGAAATCATTGCGTTCAACTGCCATCTGTCATTCCCTCCTTACGAAGCAGGATTTGCAGCTAGTAACTTAACCTGCAAAGTCTGATTAGCGATATCATCCGCATCAACATCATAAACATAAAGCTGTGCAGTCTGATAATCTGTACCGTCATTATCTACCTTCTGAATAAGGGTTGTATTAGAACCAGAATAAGTAATCTTATACTTCTTG
>Ga0116148_1004839_pt1 | contig 11549 bp, 8 predicted proteins | sample AD_UKC055_MetaG_FD_89786 | JGI IMG/M metagenome (GOLD analysis project Ga0116148, IMG submission 89786) | Active sludge microbial communities of municipal wastewater-treating anaerobic digesters from USA - AD_UKC055_MetaG | ecosystem: Engineered > Bioreactor > Anaerobic > Digestate | place: USA... | reverse complement strand
CCACTGTTCCTAAGAGTGCCTTAAACATAATCTCCATTTACTCCAATGTCAAATTTCTTGCTGCGAATTTACAATCGATCCCGTTTGCTCGTCTTCCAGATTGCCGAGCGAGCGGATATCGAAGTCCGTCAGGTAACGGAGTTCGACTTCCGGCATAAAACCGGAAAGAGAAAACACAAAAGCAAGACATTCGTCGAGCAGCGCTTGCCCGGCAAGATTTCTCCGGGGAATAATGCCGGAATCGGGAGCGGTAATCCCGCCGTTGGTCAGACAGCGGATAACAGTGGTAATATCCCGCACTTCGCGGGTGCACTTTTTCAGGCTGAGAAAATGCAGGGCTCCGTACGTCCGGACATCGCGCGTGTAGCGTTCGAATACAGGATCGTATGTACGCGGATCGAAATCGAAAGCTGCTCCGTAGATTTCAAGCAGAGCGTTGATTTGCTCCAAAAGTCGCGCGAGATATTCAGTTTCATTCTTGTATTGAAGATATTTCAGGGCAAAAAGATTGGCGCAATACTCTTCTGTAGCACCTGCGCGGGGAGCATCGCCCCGGAACAGGTCGATGAGTAGATGCCCGACTTTGTGCAAAATATCGAAGCGGTCAAAATACAGGGTGCAGAATTCTGCCGCACGGCGCACATCCAGCCTGAGAAGCGACAACATTTCGAGTCTGGTTCGTTCGGAAAGCGAATTCCACTGACAGGTCGTAATAGAAAACGGCCCGGCCGCGGTGATATCCGGCATGCTACCCCCCAAAAATCTGCGGCCGCAAGGCGGACCGTTTTTTTACGTGCGTACTTTTTGTTGAGGGAGTACTTTTTCCTGTTCAGTATACCATCAAAGTGCAGAGGTCACAAGCATACACAATGCGATACCTGGCCGAAGGTATGGGCCTGGCAGATTACTTTTGAAATTTGAACCGGGTCAGCGTATAGTGTATGTGGAGGTTTCCCGCAATGAAAGACGTTCTGCGCCAGTCCCCGTTCGGCTTTGCGTATCATCGGATGATATATGACGAACGCGGAACGCCCTGCGATTATGAATTTCTGGACGCCAATGAAGCCTTCGGGGAGCTGACCGGGCTCGATTCCGCACACCTGAAAGGTAAAACCGTCAGGCAGGTTGCTCCGGATTTGCTCAAAGACGAAGCCGGGTGGATCGAACGCTATGCACGGATCGCCGAAACGGGCGGAAACGAAATTGTAATTCAATATGTGCCGCTGTTCCGCCGCTGGTTCAAGATTTACGCCTATTCCACTGAAGTCGGCTTTTTTGCAACTGTTTTTATAGATGTTTCAGAGCAGTATACCAAAGCCCAAGAACTCGAAGAGTTTTTTACGGTTAATCTTGATCTGTTGTGTATTGCCGACACCGAAGGCAATTTTATAAAGGTAAACCGTGAATGGGAAAACACCCTCGGGTATCCGGCAGAAGAGCTGCAGCAACGGAAGTTTCTCGAGTTTGTGCATCCGGATGATCTTGAAGCAACGATGCAGGCAATCGGCACACTCTCGGATCAGCATGATGTGGTCAACTTTATCAACCGGTTCAGAAAAAAAGACGGCACATACCGATACATCGAATGGAAATCGCGTCCGGCGGGAACAACTATTTATGCGGCTGCCCGGGATATTACCGAACGAATTGAACATGAACGGGTTATCCATAACTATTCTGAAATACAGACAATTCTGCTGCGTATTTCGGCCTTGTTTATCACTATTTCCGGCGATCAGCTGCAGGAAATTATCGGCGAATCCCTGAAAGACCTCGGCAATTTCCTGAATACAGACCGGTCCTACGTGTTCGAATACGACGCGGCTTCGCAGGAATGCGTCAATACGCATGAATGGTGCCGGGAGGGAATTGTTCCGTTTATCGGCCAGCGGGTGCCTGTCAGGGGCGACCATCTTATGTCGTTTGTCTCGGAGTACAGCGAACGCGGATGCATCACCCTGTACGGCACGGAAGAGCTCCCCGATCACGACATTCTGAAAACGCTCCTGAAAGACCGCGGTGTAAAAAGCTTGCTGACCATTCCGCTGACCGACAGCGGAACGTGCAAGGGATTTCTCGGCTTCGATTCGGTGAGAACCGTTCATACCTTTACCGATAAAGAAAAGTCGCTATTAAAGCTGTTTGCGGATATGCTGTACAACCTGAAACGGCGAATAACGCTGGAGCAGAATCTGATCGATGCCCGGAACGAGGCAGAACGTGCAAGCCAGGCAAAATCCGAATTTCTGGCGAACATGAGCCACGAAATACGCACGCCGATGAATGCAGTCATCGGTTTGAGCCGGCTTGCTCTGGAAACCAGTCTAACTGCCGAACAGAGCGATCTGATCACAAAAATAGAAAGCTCTTCCCGCATTTTGCTTGGGATTCTCAATGATGTCCTGGACTATGCAAAAATCGAAGCGGGCAAGCTGGTTGCAGAACGAATCCGGTTCCGGATGGAAGAGTTGTTCGATCAGCAGAGAACCCTTTTCTCGCAGGCTGTCCATTCCAAGGGGATAGACCTGTATATGGACATCGATCCTTCAGTACCGCAGGAAGTGCTCGGCGACCCGCTCAGGACAGGGCAGATACTGACAAACCTGCTGAGCAATGCGGTAAAATTTACCGCCCAGGGCTGGATACGGCTGTCCGTTGCGGTTTTAAGCGGTGCGGACGGGCAAAATATGATCCGTTTCAGCGTTCGGGACACCGGGATCGGTATTCCGGCAGATAAACAGGAACTGTTGTTCAAGCCGTTTTCTCAGGCGGATTCATCCACCACCCGCGAGCATGGAGGCACCGGACTGGGACTGGTGATCAGCGCACGGCTTGCCGGGGCGATGGGCGGAACGCTTTCCTTCGAGTCCGGGGAAGGGCTCGGCAGCTGTTTTAACCTGGATATTCCCTTGCAGACCGCAGCAGACAGCCGGCCTGCAGGTTTTTTGCATGCACGGCAGATACGAACGCTGATCGTCGACAGGAACCGGGATGCGCGTACATTGCTCAGGGACTATCTTGAACGGCAAGGACTTTCCGTCATCGAATCGGACAATTCCGGCGCTGTGTTCGCTCTTTCGGAAAAGGCCTGGTCTGAGGACAAACCCTTCGATCTGGCCATTGTCGATTGGCCTGAAGACGCTCCGGAAGATTTGTGTTTGCAGCCGGACCACCATGAACCGGGCGAGGAAATTCATATACCCCTGATGATCGAATGCGGCTACAAGCGGGAACGCATCACGCTGTGCGGCGTGGAATACGCGGGATTTCTGCAAAAGCCGGTAACTCCCGGGAATGTGCGCAAGGCAATCGAAGAAATTTTGTACGCAAACCGGATGCGGGAATCGTCCAGGCTTCATATTCCGGCGTTTACGGGCAAACAGGTGCTGATTGTTGACGACAACGAGCTCAATCTGGAAGTTGCCAGCAGGTGGATCACCATGACCGGGGCCAGTGCGGTTTTGGCCCGGAGCGGCAGGGAAGCGCTCGAAAAGGCGGAAACCCGGCAGTTCGATCTTGTTCTGATGGATATCAGGATGCCCGGGATGGACGGATTCCGGGCTTCGGCAGAATTGCGGAAAAAACGACCGGAGCTGCCGATTCTTGCGCTTTCGGCGGCAGGAACAGACGATGACCGGAAGGCGGTCGCTGCGTCGGCTATGAATGGCTATATTGCAAAACCGCTTGAAGAAGCAGAGCTATTCGAAAAAATGAATGCTTTTTTGAATCCGCTGCCCGGGGCGAGCTGCGTTTCGGCACATGCGGGGGGTCTTGGCGATGCGGACGGCCAGGACAGCACAGGTTCTGCGGACGGGCTTGGCGATGCGGACGGTCTGCCAGCGATGCTTCCCGGCTTTAACATAGCCCGCGGCATGAAGTATGCCCTTCAGGATAAGGATTTCTACGTAGATTTGCTGCTGCAGTTCAGGGACGAGCTTCAAGGAAAATACTCAAGACTGTGCAACATGATCCGCTCCGGAAATCATGCTGCGGCCCGGGAGCTTGCGCATGCGCTCAAGAGCACCGGAGCTATTACCGGTGCCGAACGCATAACGGAACTTGCCGTCCAGATTGATCAGTTATATAAAGAAGGAAAAACACCTGATTCGTTCACAGTGTCCTCGATGGAACAAGCGTTCCTTGACGCGCGCGCGCACCTTGCAAAACTGGGCATGCGAGCAGGGCCGCAAAACGACGCCGTGCACGCTTCTGACACACCTGAAGCATACGATGCCGACAAGGCAGAGGCGGGACGCATCCTGATTGTTGACGACCAGCCCATAAATATACAGGCGCTTTCAAAACTGCTCGAATCCGAGTATTCAATACAGGTCGCAAGAACCGGAGAACAATGCCTGGAAATTGCCGGAGGACCGGTTCCACCGGACCTGATTCTGCTCGACATCAATCTGCCGGGCATGGACGGGTACGAGGTATGCCGGAAACTGAAGGAAAACGACAAAACCCGAAATATCGGCATTATCTTTCTGACGGGCAGGAGCGATGCGTCGGATGAAGAAAAAGGCTTCAGGCTTGGAGCAAGCGACTATATTATCAAGCCGTTCCGCCCGATGGTTGTAACGGCAAGGATTCGCAACCAGATCAATCTGAAAACCCGTACAGACCGCCTGGAAGAATACGCCCATACCGACGGCCTGACCGGGGTTGCAAACCGCAGAACCTATGATGAACAGCTGCAGAAATTATGGAACCACTGTGCGCGGGGAAACCAGCCGCTCAGCATTATCATGGCGGATATAGATCATTTTAAGGCGTACAACGACCACTACGGACACGGAGCAGGAGACGAATGCCTGAGGCTGATCGCCCAGACGCTCAAAAAAACTGCACAGCGGTCGCTGGAAATCGTTGCCCGGTACGGAGGTGAAGAATTTGCGCTGATACTCCCGGATACCGACGCAGAAGCTGCATCGCATCTTGCAGAAAGAATCCAGACTGCAATTGCAAATCTGGCACTCATTCACGGAGCTTCTCCAACGTCGAAGACTGTGACGCTCTCGCTCGGCGTCGCAACGGCAACAGCGCTGCGGGACGGCGATCCGGTTTCGCTTGCCAAGCGCGCAGACGAAGCGCTGTATAAGGCAAAAGAAAGCGGGCGGAACAAGGCGGTTTGCGCAGAACTCTGAGCACGGGCAGCAATCAGCCAATTCGCGCCGCATGACGCAGGATTCGCGCCGCATTTTGCTTTCGCGACTGAACTGACCTATTATTGAATCATGGGAAATGCCTATTCGGACATTGCCTCCTTGTGTATTTCAGTTCTTACCTTGTACATTTTTTATTCACGAGGCAGGATCAGCGCACGGCAGACACGGGTATTTCAAATCCTCCTCTATGCGACACTCGGCGCGTCGCTGCTAAGCCTTTTCAGACTTGCCGTATATTATACTGCGTCGGAAACCGTCCCGACTGCCGTGATGTACCTTGTGAACATCGTCTATTTTTCGGCACTGAATTGTCTCCCGCCCCTCCTGACCTGGTTTATTATCAATACCGCAGCACAGGGGCAGCACAACACCATGTTGATCCGAGGCATGTTTTCAATTCCCTGGACTCTCCTCTTTTGCGCAATAGCATCCAGTCCATGGACCGGATTCATGTTTTCCCTGTCCGGAGACGGGGTGTATCGGACAGGTCCGGGCTATCCGCTGTTCTATGCGATGGCCCTGTTTTACATTGCCTTCGTTCTGTACTTTCTGGTAGTGAACAAACACCTGTTCGACATCCAGATCAGAAAATCGGTTTTATTGTTCTTGCCCTTTTCGCTGGTGCCGGCTTTTCTACACATTGCCGATCAGACCATGCGGCTGCAAATCCTGGGAATGGCATTCAGCGAACTCATCATTATAATGACATTTCTCGACACCAGTCCGCTGCTTGACGGCGAAAGCGGCCTGTTGAACCGGGAAGGGTTTATCAGCCAGAGTGCCTTGTTTACCAACAGGCACTCTTCGTTTACTGCACTACTTGTATACATCGACACTATCGACTTTATCCGCCAGGGACTCGGTACAGAAGAATTCTCCAAATTCCAGACCGAACTGTGCTACGCCATGTTCGGCTTTCCGGGGGAAAACCGGTTTGCCGCTCGAATCGGAACGGGCTCCTATATCCAGGTGCAGTCCGGCCGAAATAATACGGCTGCGCTCACCGAAAAACTGCACGCCCTGTTTGCTTCGCCCTGGAAAACACGGGGAGCGGAACTGAGCCTGTCTGCCCGTTTTTGCATAATACGGTATCCCGAAGACACCGGTGACACCAATACTATAATCGGCTGCATGTACCGGCTTTCGCGGCGCTGGCAGCACTTCCCCGCTCAGACAGTACTTTCGTTTTCCGATCTCATGGAAATAAATCACGGCCGGTACCTGGACATCCAGCAAGCCCTCCGCAGAGGTTTTTTAAACAACGGATTCGAACTGTACTTCCAGCCGATCGTCTCCGCCAACAGCGGAAAAACAGTGTCTGCCGAGGCGCTGATACGGCTGCGGGATTCCGCCCTTGGATGGATTTCTCCGGCAGAATTCATACCGGCTGCCGAAGAGTCCGGCAGCATTCACCGAATCGGAGACTGGGTAATAGAAACCGCATGCCTTTTTCTTGCTCGCCTCGATTCTGAACAGATCCCCCTTCAGGATCTGGAAATCAATCTTTCGTCTCTGCAGTGCATACAGTCCAAGCTGGCTCCCAAACTGCGGACAATCACGGAACAGTACGGCATCGCGCCGGCCCGCCTGTGCCTGGAAATCACGGAGACAGCCTCGGGCTATTCGCGGAGCCGGCTCAGAAAAAACATGGAAGAACTGGCAGCAGCCGGCTATCCCGTTGCAATAGACGATTTCGGAACCGGTTTTGCGAATCTATCAAATCTGCTGACGATCAGTTTCAGCAGAATCAAATTCGACAAATCGCTTATCGATACACTGACGGATGCGAGTACAAAAAATCTGGGACTGGAATATCTTGTCCACCTGTTCAAGACGATCGGCACAACAATGATCGCCGAGGGGGTCGAAACGGAAGAAGAAGTCAGCCGCGTACGGGCAATGGGAATTGATCTGATCCAGGGGTACTACTATTCCCGTCCGCTTGCCCCCGCCGACTTTATTGCTTACATGCGTGCGGAGAACGCCGCATGTATGTAGTGTTTTTCGATGCGACCGCACTACTTCTTTCGCTGATAACGCTCGCAGCGTACCGGAAAAAAACCCTCAGAGCTCTTTCCGGAGGACGCATATTCCCCGTACTGATCATAGTCGTACTGTGCTCGTCCCTGTTCAGCCTGCTCAGCTCTATCGCAACCAATCAGCTGCCCCGATCCGGCCGGATGCCGGTACTGATTCTGACAAGCCTGTATTATCTGGCCAATTTCTCCATACTGCCGCTCGTTGTCTACTACCTGTTCAACGAATCGCAGTCAGCTAAAAAAACCGGAATCTTTCACCTTGTGTGGGGCCTGCCGTATAGTGCCGGCTTGCTGCTCATAGCCGTGAACCCCGCAACCCGCCTGCTTTTTTATATAGACCCAAGAGGAATATACCGCCACGGGCCCGCGTTTGCTGCCCTGTACGCAATTGTCGGCGGCTATCTGCTGCTGACCGCGCTACTGCTGTTCCGGGGAGGACCGTTTCTGACCCGGGCGCGAAAAGTTGCCGGTATGGTGTTTCTGCTATTCTGCGTCACCGGTATTGCGGTACAACGTCTTGTCCCGGGTATCATGCTTGAAGCGTTCTGCGCATCATTAGGCGTACTATTTATGTTCGTAACCCTCCAGCACCCGAAAAGCGCAACCGATTCGCAAACCGGAGCGGTAACCAGAACCACGTTCGAACAGGCATTCTCGCGTCTGATCGTCGCGAAAACTCCATTTTCTGTCGTTGTTGTCTACAGCCCTGACTTTCGCGAATTGCTTGAGCTTCTCGAAGTTATTGTCTATAGAAAGCTTGCACAATCATTTTACGAATGGATCGCAGCGAAAGTACCTCCGGCCGCCGTAATAGCCCGGCTCGACGAGGGCGCGTATGCAGTTATGCTCAAGGGAAGCCGCGACTCGACAGCTGCGCAGTATTTGGCCCTGGACATGTTGGAACGTGCGTATGCAGTGTGGGACCTCGATCCTGTGCAGGTCGAACTGTCGGTCCAAGTCGGCGTTCTCTCGTTTCCCGAGCATTTTCTGACATTCTCCGACGCAATGGACAGAATTTCCGGAATACTCAAAGTATCCGACCTGATCGGGGATCGCCATGTTTTTTATGCTTCAGACATTGTCCCCGGCGCATGGACCATAAAAGCCGGCATCGCGGCAGCGCTGAAAAACGTGCTGGCAACCGGCACACTGGAACTGGGAATTCAAGGGATTTTCGATGTAACAAAATCGGAACCCCGCACCGCGGAAATCACAGCGATGTTGACGCTGCCTTCCGGAGAGCGCATTCCCCACCGGGAACTGTTCGATATTGCGGGCGAGGTGGGACTTTCGGCAAAGACCGGCACCATGCTCCTTGAGAACGCATGCCGCTGGTTTGTTGCAACGAACGGAATGGGAAACCGGCTTCATACCATACAGGTATCGCTGTCCGCTGCCCAGTGCGTCAGCGTCGGATGGCACCGCGACGTGTGGGCAGTTATCTCCGGCACCGGAATCAGACCCGACGCCCTGTACCTCGGCATCGGCGAAACAGCAATTACCACAGCCGGAGAACAGCTAAAGGAAGGCATGCAGTTTCTGATCGAAGCAGGCGTACGCCTCTTTATCGACGACTACGGAACCGGTTTCACCGACCTCGGCCTTCTGCCCCACCTTCCGTTCAACCTTATCAAATTCGACGAGATAATTTTGAGCGACGGAATCGCGAATAAAAGAACACGGACAATCCTTGCAGGAACAATCAGCTATCTGACCCGGCTCGGATTCAGTATCGCTTCACGCGGCATCGACACTCCTGAACAGGCCGAGCTGATGACCTGGGTGGGATGCCAATTTCTGCAGGGCGGTCAGTTCGGTGGAATCGAACCGGTCCGGAGCGAGTGCGAACGCGCAGGTACGTTCAGCGCACACATCATTCAAGGCGAAAGCGAATCCTCCATGTCGGGCTGTGGTAATCGCTGGAAATAATTTTAAATCGTCCAGGAATTTCGGATGTACAAGAAACATGCGAGCCAATGCAGGCGCAGATATCGTAATCACCTACCTGAATAATCCGCAGGGTTTGGGAAACTGATTCGGGAAGCTTTCGCAGATCAACCACAGCAGCGGCGTCTGCGCGGCTCATGAACGATTCAGTTACCGGCAGATCCGATTCGATTACCCGGTTCACTTCGGCTTCGATTTCTGCAATCTGCGCATCAGTCGGCGCGGCGGAGAGTACGTAATCGCATTTGCTTTTTTTCCGTTCGATATGCGTGTTCAACGACCGGGGGCATCCGAACAGGCGGATCATAGCCTGATTCAGGATGTGCTCCACCGTATGCATCGGCGGATATTCCTGCTTGTTGTGAGCATTTAGTTCTACAGTCTGTTCCATACCTGATTTTCCCGGGTCGAGCCGCTTCCGTCAAGACTGCAAATACGCTACCCTGTATTCACGTATGATCGAAACCATTCACACAGAAGCCGAATCGGCACTCAGAGAACTGCTGCGCATCGCAAAACCCGAGCCGGGAGAAATTCTTGTTGTGGGCTGCAGCACCAGCGAAATCGCCGGTGAAAAAATCGGTACGGCGGGAAGCCTCGAAATAGCGGAAACGCTTCTGCGGGCTTTTGTGCCGGTCTGCGCGGAATACCGCATTCATCTTGCAGCCCAGTGCTGCGAACACCTCAACCGTGCGCTCGTCATCGAAAAAGCGGTGCAGAAAGAGCACCGGCTTGTCCGGGTTAATGCCATTCCCCAGATGCGGGCCGGAGGCGCTTTTGCGGCTGCAGCACTGAAGTCGATCAAGGATGCAGTGCTCGTTCAGTCGGTATGCGCCGGGCTCGGGGTGGACATAGGTGGCACGCTGATCGGCATGCATCTGAGGCCCGTCGCAGTTCCCGTCAGAACCGGAGTCAGGAGCATAGGGAACGCAAACCTGATCCTAGCCCGAAGCAGGTGTCCGTATATCGGCGGAGAACGGGCAGTCTACGACCCGAATCTCGGCTGAGCGTCTACCAGGTCGCGCAGCAAATATTCCAGCCCGTTCGTCTTTATTTCTTCGATGGCCCGAAGCTGGTTTCCCAGCTTTCCTTCCGGATATCCCTTGTTCTTGAACCACAGTACATAGGTTTCCGGCAGTTCGAACAGACGCATGCCCGCATACTTCCCGAACGGCATGCGCGCCTGTGCCAGGTCCAACAAAGATTGTTGCTCTTCGGTCAGTCCGCCGTTTACAGAATTGTGATCGCTGGTTCCGCTCATTTGGTCCGCTTGTTGTAGCGTTCGGCGTTGCGCTCGACCCAGTCCGAAAAGGCCTCTGCCGCATCTCCGGCGGCAACTATCAGCGCCTTCAGTACGTCTTCTCCGAACTTGCCGGCTTTCGCCGCAGTCAGCATGGCAGGGTTCACGCAGTTCGCCGCACCTTTTTCTACCGCATACTCAAAGCGCTCGGCATCCCATTCCGATTTCCATTTCTGGTTATACCAGAGCCAGGTTGCCTCGGCTATCGCCCGCTCGTATTCGTCCAGTTTGTGCCCGAGCTCGCGCCCAAGAGTTTTTGCGTAAGACTCCGGGGTGTACCGTGCGGATTCGGATACACCGATCCCGAAAAACGGAGCCGCACACAAGAGGCACAGAATCAATGCCGAAAACCTTCGTTTCATGTATAACCTTCCTTTTAAAAAATCCCGAACATCAACAGAATACCGGCCGTCGTAATCAGCGCCCCGCCAACCTCCCCCGCAGTTATCCGCCGCTTGTCCAGAAAACGGGACGGAAGGAGGATCAGGACCGGAGACAGAGAACTGAGCGCAGCGGCGATTCCTGCATTCGAATGCTGGATTGCATACAGAAGCAGCGCAACACCGATAAACGGGCCAAAAATCGAAGCAACGGCAATTACGGTTATGCCTCGCGCATCACGCACCGCCGCCGCTACTTCCGGAAGCTTGCGGGTTGCAAGCGCAAACAGGGTAAAACCGGCGAACGCGCTTCCAATCCGGATTTGGGTAGCTGTTACTGTCCCGACTCCGGCCGAGCCGGCCTTGGTCATAAAGGTAGCGCACACGGTAAACAGCGCCGAAAGAAAACCGTACACAACACCCGTGCGATACCGGGCAGACAATTCCCTGCTTGCCGAATCGACACCTGGAACCGCCGGTGTGCCGGTTTGGCTGCCCGGCAGTGTGCCGGTTGGCGGGGTCGCTGGTGCTTTTTGCGCGTTTTTGTTGCCCGACTGCACCGTATACATGACACCGACAGTACACAGCGCGATTCCGGCCGAACCGTTCAATCCCGGATGTTCGCCGAGAAATACAAACGCAGCAATCGCGGTCATGGGCACCGACAGCGACGAAAGCAGAACCGATAGGCGTGCGCCGATCAGGCTGTAGGCGT
>Ga0116148_1004831_pt1 | contig 11574 bp, 7 predicted proteins | sample AD_UKC055_MetaG_FD_89786 | JGI IMG/M metagenome (GOLD analysis project Ga0116148, IMG submission 89786) | Active sludge microbial communities of municipal wastewater-treating anaerobic digesters from USA - AD_UKC055_MetaG | ecosystem: Engineered > Bioreactor > Anaerobic > Digestate | place: USA... | reverse complement strand
GGCGGCGATCGACTCGATCAACCGGTCGAGCGACACCTGGCGGAGAAGCGACTCGATCTCGCTGGCGTCGGCGTTGACGAGAATTGCGCCGCCGTTCTCCCGGCGCACCGCAGCAGCGACGCGCGATCCAGCGCGACGGCCGGCGGGGCGAAGCTCGCCGACCACCTCCCGCTGACGGCCGGAGAGGATCGGCTCGATGAAGGCCGCGCCCGGGCCCATCCCCGTGCCGCCCCCCGGAGCCGTGCCGCCGGGCGCCATGCTCGTGCCGGGCGCGGGCGGTACCTCCTGCCGCTCGCCGGCTCTGGGCGCGGAACGCCGGCCCGCCGGCGCACGCCGCCAGCCAGGCGACCCGGCGCGGCCCGCCACCCCTCCTCCTTCACGCGCGCCGTCGGGGCCGAACACCGCCACGCGGAACAGCCTGTTTCGCTCGGCCGTCTCTGCGAGAAAGTCGCCCGTCAAGCTTCCCTTCCGATCCAGCTCGGCCAGCAGGCGCGCGTTGTCCAGCAGCCGCTCGATCACCTGGGTCGAAGCGACGGCGCCGGCTGCCTGGTTCGACCGCGCGGCCGCCGCCACCGTCTGGCGAAGGGCGGCGCCCTGGCCGCGCAAGAGCCCCAGCAGCTCGCGGCGGGTGGCGCTGTAGTCGAACCAGCCGACGAACACCAGGCCTGCGGCCGCGAGCAGCGTGGCCGCGACGATGCGTGCCGTGCTGAGGGTGGGCTTCATCCCGGTTGAATCCCGCCGCCGATGGGCGGCCACAAGGGCCGCGCCTACGGCTTCTCCAATAGCTTCTCCATCTCGTCCATCACCCGGTTCATCTGCTTCATCGTCAGGTCGAGCGGCTCGCGGGTCGTCATGTCCACGCCGGCGCGCCGCAGGAGGGCGATGGGATAGTCAGATCCCCCTGCCGAGATCAGCTCCAGGTACTTGCGAATGGTCTCCTGGTCGCCCGCCAGGGCCCGCTCGGCCAGCGCGGCCGAGGCGGTGAACGAGGTGGCGTACTGGTAGACGTAGAAGGCGCGGTAGAAGTGGGGAATGAAGGCCCACTCGTGGGCCACGTAGTCGTCCACCACGGTGACGCCCGCGCCGTGGCCATAGTACCGCTTGGTGATGTCGGCGTAGAGGGCCGAGAGCGCGTCGCCCGTGATCGCCTCGCCCCGCTCCGCCATCTCGTGCACCCGCAGCTCGAACTCGGCGAACTGCGTCTGGCGGAAGACGGTGCCCTTGATGTTCTCGAGGTAGTTGCCGAGCAGCGACAGCCGGGCGTCGCGGTCGGTGATCTTTTCGAGGACGTGGTCGATCAGCAGCGCCTCGTTGAAGGTGGAGGCCACCTCGGCGAGGAAGATCGGGTAGTCGGCCTTGGGGTAGGGCTGCGCCCGGTTCGACAGGAAGCTGTGCATCGTGTGGCCAAGCTCGTGGGCCAGCGTGCTCATGTCGGCGTACTTGTTGTTGTAATTCAGCAGCATGTACGGGTGCACGTCGTAGGTCGAGTTCGAGTACGCGCCCGACCGCTTCCCGGGGTTGGGATAGAGATCGATCCAGCGCTCCCTGAAGGAGCGCTCGAGGACGGAGGTGTACTCGCGGCCGAGCGGGGCGAGCGCCTCCACGATCTCGCGCTGCGCCTGCTCGATCGGATAGTCGATGTCCACCGAGCCGACGAGCGGGGCGTACAAGTCGTAGTAGTGCAGCTCGTCGACGCCCAACATGCGCTTCCGCAGCCCGAGGTAACGGTGGAAGGTCGCCAGGTTCGCGTTCACGCCGTCGATGAGGCTCTGGTAGACGCCGATCGGGATGTTGTGCTCGTTGAGGGCCGCCTCGAGCGACGAGTTGTACTTGCGCGCCTTCATGTAGAAGAGATCGCGCTGCACGCTCGCGTTCATCGTCGCGCCGAAGGTGCGCCGGTAGGCGCCGAGCGCTCCGAAGAACGACGACATCACCAGGCGGCGGTCGTCGCGGTTGGGGAGCGCGCGGTAGAGGTTGTAGGCCGACGAGTTGAGCGTCACCGTCCTGCCGTCGCTCAGGGTGACAGCGGGATAGGGGAAGTCGGCGTCCGCCAGGATTCCGTAGATGTCGGACGGCGTGGACGCCAGCACGCCCGCCTGCGCGATGAGCCGCTCTTCGGCCTCGGTCCCGGTGTGCGGCTGGCGGCGCAGGATGTCGTCCAGGAAGTGGTCGTAGGGCGCCAGCCCCGGGCGCTCGCGGACGAACGCCTCGATCTTCGCCCGGTCCATACGCAGGATCTCGGGCTCGACGAAGGCGGCCTCGGCGGCGAAGGCGGCGGCCAGCCGCGTCATCTCCTGCGTCATCGCCTGCCCCTTCGACTCGCGCGTGTCCTGGTCGGAGAGCTGGCTGGCGTACGCGTAGAGCCGGCTCAGCTCGCGTCCGATCCCCGACATCGTCTCGAGGGCCTCTTCGAGCCGGGCCGCCGACTCGCCGAGCCGGCCCTCGAACTGCCGAATCCGGGGCAGCCGCGCCTCGAGCCGCTCGCGCGCCTCCCGCCAGGCGGCCTCGCTCGGGTAGAGGTCGGTCAGGTCCCACTTGAACCGCTCGGGGATGTCCTTGCGCTCGCGCTCCTGCCCCGCCGTCGCGTCGAGGTACGCGAAGCTGGCCAGGATGGCGGCGGAGGTCAGGACGAGCGGCACGAGGGTGATGCGGATCACAGGCAGGATTCTCCTTTTCCAGGTGGTTCTACCAGACTACCGCACGTACCCGAGGGATTTCAGCCTCTCGAGGGCCTCCGGGTCGAGCGGCCCCGGCCCCTGGCCCGCCGGCACGCGCTCGAGCACCGTGGAGCCCGCACGGAACACGGCGCGTTCCGGCGGCGACTCGGCCAGCAACTCGCGCTCGCCCGCCTGCTCCGCCTCCAGGAGGCTGATGCCGTCGAGGCCGGGATCGGGCGGCAAGCCGAGCAGGTCGAGCAAGGTGGGGACGACGTCCACCTGGCTGACCGGGATCGCGACCCGCCTTGCCTCACGCTGGAATGGGAACTTGACGATGAGCGGGATGCGAAGCACCTCGTCCACCAGGCCGGCGCCGTGGCCGAAGACGCCTCGCTCGCCCAGCATCTCGCCGTGATCCGCCGTCACAACGATCAGCGCCCCGTCGTAGAGGCCCATGGTTCGCATCCGGTCGAACAGCAGGCCCAGCTCGCGGTCGAGCGTGGCGATGGCCGAGTCGTAGAGGGAGACAAGGTGGCGGCGCTCGCGCCCGTCGATCACGCGACGGCTCCCCGCTGCGCCGATGAAACGCCCGGCGCGGCGCGGGAGCGACGGGTCGTACCCGGGGAACCGGCCCAGGAAGCGCCGGTCGGGCGTATACGGGTCGTGGGCCTCCATGTAGTTCGCGAACGCGAAAAAGGGACGGTTCGCCGCCCGCGCCGCGTCGAAGCCCTTCGCGAGCACCGCGTTGACCTCGCTCGCCCGCGTGTGAACCGCACCGCCGCGGCCCGCGAGGCGGCGGGCCGCGAAGTCGAGCCGCAGCCTCAGCTCGAGACGATCGGCCCGCGGAACGTCGAACAGCTGGAACCCCCGCGAGAGGCCGTACGCGGTATTCAGGAAGTACCCATTCGCCACGGCCGCGAACCGGATGCAGCCCGCCTCGGCCGCTCGTTCGGCGAGCGTCCGCTCCGAGGCGGCCAGCGGCCGTCCCACGGGGAACGCCCCGCCGACCCAGGCGCCGTGCCGGCTGGGGTACTTCCCGGTGAACAGCGAGGCGTGAGTCCCGAGCGACATGTCGGACGCCGCCCGCGCGTTCAGGTACACGGTCGCGTGGCGGGCCAGCGACGCGAGGTTCGGTGACGTGTCGAGCGGGTAGCCGTAGACCGGCAGGTGATCGGCGCGGACCGCGTCGAGCGTCAGCAGGAGGATCCCGGTGGGCCGGGGAGGGGCGGTGGATTCCCGTGGCGCGGGCGCCGCGCCGCCGGCGCTCAAGCGCGACAACGCCGCGCGATCGAGCAGCACGCTCGAGGCACCCAGGGTGAGGGCGAGCGCCAACAAGACCGCGAGCCTCGCGCGCCCCGTGTGCCGCCCGGTTCCACGGTGGAACAGCGCCCCCGCGACGAGCAGCAGGACGAGCAGCGAGGTGCCAGCCGCCGCGGCCCCGGCCTTGAAGACGCCTGCCGATGTTCCGAGGTGCTCGCCGAGCGCCGCGAGATGCAGCCGGTCGCGGAACACCAGCGGCGCGAGCAGGCAGACCGACGCCCCGGCCGGGGACACCAGCCAGGCGGTGACGCGCGGCACGCGCCCGTGAGGCCAGCCCGTCCGGGCAACGAGCGCCGCCACGAGCAGCGCCGAGACGGCCAGGCCCAGGTAGGCCGAGCGGCTGAAGCTGCGTGCCGCGGCAAGGTGCACGGTCCACGCGAGCACCAGCGTCGCCGTGGCGGCGTCCGCGGCCGCCCTTCGGCCGGACGGGGCGTCGCCGCCCCCCCAGCCGAGCAACCGCGCACCCGCACCGGCGGCGCCGCCGAGCAGGGCGCCAACAACCGCGTAGCCGGCGAGCGTCACCGCGAGCGCGGCGGCCCGCGACGAAGGGACCAGCAGCAGCGACGACTCGCGCCACGCGGGCAGTACCGAGAGGCACAAGTGCTCGAGGAGCCCGAAGGTCATCCAGACCAGGCCCCCCTGCGCCGCGAAGGCAACCGCCGATGTCGTGGGCCTCGAGCCGTCTGTCATGTCGCAAGCCGCGACAGCTCGCTGCTTCGCTCGCGGCTCCGGATGGCAAGCCGCGACAGGCCGCTCAGCGGCGGGGTCGCGGTCACATTATCAATGATGGAGGCGCCGGTCAGGCTAAGATCGTAAACGGTGCCCGCCGACAACCAGACACGCGCCCCCGCTCCCGTAGCGCCGCCAGCGGACGCGGCTCCGCCCGCACAGGACGTGCCGGCCCCTCCTTCGGCCCGCCTCGGCCGCTACGACCGTTCCATCGTCGACGGCCCCATCGGGCGCGCCGTCTGGCACCTGTCGTGGCCGACGATCCTGCAGAACGCCATGGGCGGCCTCCAGGGCATCGTCGACCATGCGATGGTCGGGAACTTCGTCGGCTACACCGCCAACGCCGCAATCGGCGTCAGCTGGCAGATCTTCCTGGTCATCATCGTCTTCATGGGCTCGCTCTTCACCGGCATGGCGGTGCTGGTCGCACGCTACGCCGGGGCGAACGAGCCCGAGAAGGTGAACCGCGCGGTCTACCAGGCGTTCCTCGTCGCCTTTGCGCTGGCCCTGCTCGTGCTCGCGCCTTTGGGCTACGTGCTGTCGCCGTGGCTGCTCGGCCTGGTGAATGCCGCGCCCGAGGTGCGCGCGCAGGCCCTGCCATACATCCGGACGCTGTTCGTCTTCGGCTTCGGCCTCCTGCTCTTCTACATGCTCGGGGCCGCGCTGCGTTCGGCGGGCGACGCGCGCACGCCCTTGAAGTTCGGGGTCGCCATCACCGTCCTCAACGTGGTCTTCAACGTGATCTTCATCCGCGGGGCGGGACCGATCCCCGCGATGGGCACCCTCGGCGCCGCGATCGGCACGGTGCTCGCCACCACGCTCGTCGGCATCGTCGCGATCAGAATGCTGCTCACCGAGCGGCTCGTGGTCGGGTTCCCGAAGGGCGACCGGCGGCCGGACTGGACGATGATCCGCTCGCTGTTCCGCTTCGGCCTGCCGGCCGGGATCCAGGGCGTGGCCATGAACGTCGCCGGCCTCCTCCTGCTGCGTTTCATCGGGTCGCTGCCCGAGAGCGCGGCGGCGCAGGCGGCCTACGCGGTCGGGTACACCGAGCTGTTTTCGATGATCACGTGGACGTCGGTGGGGCTGATGGGGGCCGCCGCGGCTGCCGCCGGGCAGAACCTGGGCGCGGGACGCCCCGAGCGGAGCGTCGAGGCCGTTCGCAAGGCGGCCTTCGGCGGCCTGCTGATCGCGGCTGGCGTGGGCACGCTGTTCGTGCTGATCCCCGAGAAGCTGCTCTGGGCCTTCGGGCTCACCGACCCCGCGGTCACCCGGCTGGGCAGCGAATTGCTGGGCTATCTGGCCTTCTCGGGGTTCTTCATCACCGTCGCGCTGACCTACACCGGCGGGCTGCAGGGCACGGGCGACACGCGGAGCCCGCTCTACATCACCATCGTTTCGCAGATCGTCGTGCCCCTCGGCACCTGCGCCCTGCTGCAGTCGTCCGGCAACCTCACCTCGCGCGGCATCTGGACGGCGATCGTCCTCGGCCACGTGACCCGCGCCACCCTGTCGGTCGTCCGCTTCGGCCAGAAGAAGTGGGTTCAGATCAGGGTCTGAACGGGGCCGGGAACTCGATCGGCCGCGGCGGTTCGGCTCCCATCAGGTGCTTCACGAAATGGTCCCAGCGCCGCCGCATCATGTACGGCTCGTTGCCGAAGGCGTGGCCGCGGTTCGGCAGCATGATCAGGTCGAAATCCTTGTTCGCCTTGATCAGCTCGTCCACCACCAGCAGCGTCAGGTACGGCGGGACGTTGTTGTCCATGGTGCCGTGCGCGAGGAGCAGCTTGCCCTTCAGGTTCTTCGCGAAGTTCTGGTTCGCCTGGCCGTCGTAGTTCGACGACCCGTCCGGCTTTGCGACCAGCAGCCCCTGCCACTTCTCCGCCCAGTCGTCCTCGTAGCCCCGGTTGTCGTGGTTGCCGGCCTGCGACACGCCTACCTTGAAGAAGTCGGGGTAGTGGAACATGGCGGCCGCGCTCGCGAACCCGCCGCCCGAGTGCCCCCAGATGCCGGCGCGATCGATGTCAATCCACGGGTGCCGCGCTGCCAGCTCCTTCATCCCCGCCACCTGGTCGGGCAGCCCGTTGTCGCCCATGTCGCCGTAATAGGCCGCGTGGAACGACTTCGACCGCCACGGCGTTCCCATCGCGTCGATCTGCACGACGATGAAGCCAAGCTCGGCGAGGGCCTGCGCGTCGCCGTGCGCGGGCAGGAAGCCGCGGCTGCGAATGCTCCCGGCCTGCGGCCCCGGGTAGATGTTGTTGATGACGGGGTAGCGCTTCGCCTCGTCGAAATCGGTGGGCCGGAACATCAGGCCGTAGAGATCGGTCATTCCGTCGCGGACCTTGACCGTGAAGGGGATGGGAGGCTTCCAGCCGATCGCCTGCAGGCGGGTGGTGTCGGCCTTCTCGAGCGGCATCACGACCTTGCCCGAGAGGTCGCGCACCACCGACACCGGCGGCGTCACGGGCGTCGAGTAGGCATCGACGAAGAAGCCGCCCGAGGTCGAGAGCGAAACCTGGTGGTCGGCGTCCTCGGGCGTGAGCAGCGTGACGTCGCCCCCGTCGAATCCCACCCGGTAGAAGTGCCGGTAGTAGGGGTCGCGCCCTTTCTCGCGGCCGACGCCCACGAAGTACAGCGCCCGCGCCTTCTCGTCCACCTTCAGCACCTGCGCCACGTTCCAGGGGCCGGAGGTGATCTGACGCTTCGGCTTTCCGCTAACGAGATCGTACAGGTAGAGGTGGCCCCAGTCGTCCCGCTGCGAGAACCAGATCGCCTCGCCGGAGTCAGGCAGGAAGTGCCAGTTCGACCTGTCGTTCCCCGACTCGAAGAACGTGTCCACCTTCTCCTCGAGCACGTCGCGTACCTCGCCGGTCTCCGGATCCGCCACGCGCAGCGTCGCCTGCTTGTGGTCGCGGGAGGAGGAGACGAAGGCGAGGGCGCTCGAGTCGGCAGCCCACCTGACGTCGTCCAGGCGCCCTTCCTCGTCCTTGATGTCGTCGGTGACGGTGCCGCGGTGCGGGTCGGGCGGCACCTTCAGCCGCACCACCCGCGGCCCGTCCACGTGGATGACGACGCGGTGGATCATCGGCACGTGCGCGTCACCGGGGAGCGGGTACTTCCAGGCCTCGAGCTCCGGATGTCCCACCTTCGTGGACACCAGGTACATCTCGCCGACCTGGCGCTGGTCCTGCTGGAAGGTGGCTATCTTCTTCGAGTCAGGCGACCACAAGACGACGGGCCGATCGCTGCGCGTCCAGCCGGCATTGTCGGTTGCGTAGCCGAAGTCCTTCACCCCGTCGGAGGTGAGCGCCCGCTCCGCGCCGGTCGCGACCTCCCTGAGCCACAGGTTGTCGTTCCGGATGAAGACGGCCGAGCGCCCGTCCGGCGACACCGACTCCTGCGGCACGGGCTGGATGCGCTGCCCGCCTGCGCGCGCGGCCGCGGCGGGCTCTGCCGCCCTGCAGGCCTTGCCCGCGACGTCGCACTCCCACACCTTCCCGGCCGCCCTGAAACTGATGGCCGCGCCGTCGCGAACGAAGGTGAACGTCCGGAACGGCAGGCGGTAGGGGTCGTGGCCCGCGCCGGTCGCTCTCGAAAGGGCCGCCGCGATCGCGGCGTGGTCGAAGGCGGGCCCCCGCGTGCGGCGGGCCACGTCCACCAGCACGAACTCGGTCCCTCGCTCGACCGTGGTGCGGTAGGTGAAGCGGTCGCCAGGCAGCCACGCCGGACGCACCGCGGGCCCCAGCACGAGCGGGGTCACGTTCGCGTCGAGCAGGCGCTGCGCCCGCTGGTAGTCGGCGGCCGTGAGCTGCCGCGGGGCCTGGGCCCACGCGGCGCCCGGAGCGGCCAGCGCGCAGGCGGCGAGGATCGGGACGAGGGCGGTGGCGTGACGAAGGCGGATCGAAACCATGCGGGATGGTAACATCGCCGCCGCGAACCGTTTCCCCTTCGCGCGCGTTATCCCTGTAGCGGGGGCGCCATGGAGCGTCCCCCGGGGATCGACCTAATGGACCTGGCCGCGCTCATCGACCGGTGCCGCCAAGGCGACAACCTCGCCTGGGAGGCGTTCGTCCGCCAGTTCCAGGGGCGGATCTACTCGATTACGTCCGCTTACGCCTCGGGTCCGGACGAGGCGCGCGACCTGGCCCAGGACGTCTTCATCCGGCTCTACGAGACGCGGGGGCGGTGGGCGCCATCCGACGTCTTCGTGCCCTGGCTCGTGCGGGTTGCGCGCAACCTCTGCCTGGATCAGCTCAGGAGGAAGAAGGCCAGGCCGCCGGCCGAGGACCTGCTGGCCGACGAGATGGTGGACCTGGCGGGAGGCGGCGGCACGCCGGAACAGGAGCTGGCCTCGCTGAACGAGCGCCGGCTGGTGTGGCGGGCGCTGAGGTCGCTCGGGAAGCTGAGCCGCGAGATGATTCTCCTCAAGGAAATCCAGGGGCTCTCCTTTCCCGAGATCGCCGCGACGCTCGGCATCCCGATTGGGACCGTGAAGTCGCGCTCGAACCGGGCCCGCCTCGAGCTGGCCGAGCAGGTGCTGTCGCTGAGGAGGCGCGAGGCGGGGCCCGCGCGATGAGGGGCGAGATGGACTGCGCACGATTCGATCGGCGGCTCGACGCGCTGCTCGAGGGGTCGTGCAGCGCCGCCGAGTGGCGGGAGGCCGAGGCGCACGCGGCGGCATGCGCGCGCTGCCGCCTGCTGCTCGACGCGATGGCGGGCCTTGGCGGCTCGCAGGACGCGGCCGGGGCCGAGTCGCTGGCCGACGAGGTGCTGGCGCGGACGAGCGGGGCCACCTGCGGCGCGGCCCGCGAGCGGCTGGGCGACCTGGTGGACGGCGACCTGGAAGGAATCGACCGCGAGCTGGTGGAAGGGCACCTGGCGCGCTGCCGGCCCTGCGCCGAGCTGGCAGCCGCGATGGCACGGGCCAGCGAGCTGCTGCCGGCCTTCGCGGCGCTGCAGCCGCCGGCGGACCTCGCACCCGCCGTGATCGCGGCCACCAGCCGGCGCCCGCCCGCGCCCACCTTCGACGAACGGGTCGCCGCCTGGCTCTCGAAACTGGCCGCACGCCCGCGCTTCAGCCTCGAGGCCGCCTACCTGTGCACGCTGCTGATCTTCATCATCGTCGGCAACCCCGTGGCCGCGTTTCGCGAAACCTCGGCCCGGGGCCGCGAGCTGGCGGAGCCGCGCGTCGTGGAGGTGCTGGAGCGGGTGTCGTCGGGACCGGCCGGCCTCGTTCGGGAAATCGGGGAAGCGGTCGCTGGGCGGGCGGCGTCGGCGCGGCGCGGCGAAACCGGGGTCGCCTCGCGGGCCTTCGCACTGGTGTCGCCGGCGTGGGAGTGGGTCAGTACTCGCGTGTTCGGCCCGCTGCGCGACGCCTTCACGAGTCTCGTGGCCTGGGTGTCGGAGCTGCGCCGACCGAACCCTTCGACCTCCGGCCGCGTTACCGAGACAGGGAGAGCGAAGGCGACGGACGGCAGCGGAAGAAGATAACGGAGAGACGATCATGAACACCTACCAGGAAAACCTCGGAGCGCCGGTCCAGGACGTGAACGCGGGCGCCAGGGCGCCCGAGGCGGCGGCGCGGCCGTCGCCGGCACCGGCTCGCCGCGACTACTACGACGACCCGCGGCGCAAGTCGCCGATGCTCGCGCTGGTGCTGTCGGCAATGCCAGGCCTCGGCCAGGTCTACGTCGGGTACTACCAGCAGGGCTTCACCAACGCGCTGATCATCGCCGGCCTGATCGGGCTCCTGAACAGCGGCGCCGTCAACGGAGGCGCAGAGCCGTTCTTTGGGCTGTTCCTCGCCTTCTACTGGCTCTACAACATCGTGGATGCCTGGCGCCGCGCCGTGTTCTACAACAACGCGCTGGCCGGCATCGGCGCGGCGGACATTCCCGACGACTTCGCGCTGGTGAAGGGCGGGCGCGGGTCGCTGGCCGGCGGGGTGGCGCTGGTGGTGGTGGGCGCCGTGCTGCTGATGAACACGCTGTTCAACATGCCGCTCGACTGGCTCGAGGACTGGTGGCCGGTCACCTTCATCGCGATCGGCGCCTGGCTCGCCTGGCCGAGCCTGGTGAAGAAGTAGCCGAACGGGGTCGGGAGTAATTAGAAGTCATGCCGGGTTTCCGGCTTCTAATTACTCCCGACCCCTTACCCTTGCCCAGCTTCCCTCCTTGACACTCTGACCCGCGAACCGTTACGTTGAAACCGCCACAACTTCGGGGCGGGGTGCAAGTCCCCACCGGCGGTAGAGCCCGCGAGCCCGCAAGGGCACGATCCGGTGCGATTCCGGGGCCGACAGTGACAGTCTGGATGGGAGGAGTTGGGGCTGGCAACCGTTCTCCGCGAAGGCTGTGTCTCCAGACGGCAGTTCCCTTCTCTGGACGGCCAGCTGTCGCGGCCTGCCTGTCTTCCTCCCTCCCCGTCCCGCGGTCGGCCACGTTCCCCTGGTCCCGATGAACGCTGCAACTGCCGGCGATCGCCGCTACATGCTCGAGGCGCTGGCGCTGGCCGCGCGGCCGGCGCGCAGGCCGTGGCCCAACCCGCCGGTCGGCGCACTGGTCGTGCGCGACGGCGCCGTCGTCGGCCGCGGCGTGCACAACGGGGCCGGCGAGCCGCATGCCGAGGCGGCTGCCCTCGCCGAGGCTGGAGAGCGCGCGAAGGGCGCCACCCTCTACTGCACGCTCGAGCCCTGCAACCACCAGGGTCGCACCCCGCCGTGTGCTCCTGCTGTGGTCGCCGCAGGGGTGTCACGGCTCGTCGTGTCGATCGTCGATCCCAACCCTCACGTCGCCGGACGGGGACTCGAGGTTGCGCGCTGCGCGGGCCTCGCCGTGACGCTGGGTGTCTGCGCCGAGGAGGCGCT
>Ga0116148_1004826_pt1 | contig 11579 bp, 12 predicted proteins | sample AD_UKC055_MetaG_FD_89786 | JGI IMG/M metagenome (GOLD analysis project Ga0116148, IMG submission 89786) | Active sludge microbial communities of municipal wastewater-treating anaerobic digesters from USA - AD_UKC055_MetaG | ecosystem: Engineered > Bioreactor > Anaerobic > Digestate | place: USA... | reverse complement strand
CGCGTTTTCCAGGTGCAGGGCCCCGCCGATCTGAGGCGGGAGTGGCTCGATGGGGCGCGAGTGGCGGGCCTCACCGCGGGCACCTCCACCCCGGACGACGTCATCGACGCGGTCGAGGCCAGGTTGAGGGAGATGGCCGGCGGAGGGGAGCGCTCGTGCTGGCCGGGAGCGGGCCGGTAGCAGGTTGCCGAAACAGGAAGCGTCAGCGGCCTGCAAGCCGCTACCTGGCTGGCAGGCGCGCGAGATCCCGCGCCAGCATCCTGCTCAGCTCAGCAGCGCCAGCCGTGGACAGGTGAGAGTTGGTGCGGCCCCAGCCTCCATCGATGAACAGGCTCGGGTCGTCGAGGTCGAATCGACGCGGGTCGTTGTAGATCAACACCGTGACGTGTGGGTACCGGCGCGACAACTCCCTCAGGTGCTCATGGAACGTCGCAAGCTCGACGTTCGTCCGATAGGTCCCGACGTAATCGGGAAGGGAGACCAGCACGACAGGTACGCCGTCGGCGCCCGTTTCGGCCAGCAGTCTCTCGAAAGCGGCGCCCTCGGGCCCGGGGGGACGAGGCATCCTCGAACGCTTGTAGGACAGTGGCTTCTCGATGACCAGCCGGCTGCGGTCCGCCGGCACCCCCAGGTACCTGCGGCTCTGTTCGAAGGTGTCGGTCGCGGGCGCCACTTTCCGTCCGGCCCGGTCGTTGATGTCGTCGATCAGGTCGTTGAAGAACACGTCGTGCTGGTGCTTGCGCTGCAGGAGCAGCAGCGGAGCCCGCCGCGGCGCAGGCGGCTTCCAGGATTCCGCCGACGAGAACCGCGACATCCAGCGCCGGTCCGACTGGATCGAGTAGAGGAAGTAGTCCACGCCGTAGACGAGGAGGCGCGGCCGTCCGGCATACTTTCTGAAGAGGCGGTAGAACTCCAGCTGGTAGCGCGGCCCCTTCCCTTGGTACGCCTCCTTGAAGACGCTGGAGATTCGGGGCCGGCCCTCGGCCTCGAGCAGCAGCGGGATGATGCCTTCGCTGGTGCGCGACGTGCCGAGGACGAGCGTGTCGAAGTTCCGGCCGCTCAGGTAGCCGGCAAGCTGCCGCTCGAACTGGTTGCCCCCCGAGTAGTAGCGCGATTCGAGCGCCAGCATCGTCCAGCTCAGGCCCCGGTCGAGGACCCCGAGGGCGACGAAGAAGCAGGCGAGGGCGGCGAGGCCCCGGCGCACTTCAGAACCGGACGTAGATGAACTCATTGCCGGCATCCACGCCGAACAGGACGATGGCACAGGCGGTGGCCGCGAGCAGCCCCGCGCGGACGGGAAGGGGCAGCGGGCGGAAGGGGGCTGCCCTTCGGCATATCCACTCGGCGAGCAGGAAGGCGGCCACCAGGCCGACGCCGACGATCATGTGGCCCATTCCGGTGGCCGATGGCTTGATCTGCATGTAGTGCAGGTACTCGAGCGCCTTCGCAAGCGTCGGCGCGCGGAAGAAGATCCAGGCGAACGAGACGAGGTTGAACGTCACGACGACCTGGAGCGCCCGGTGAAGCGACGGGCGCGAGGCCAGGCCCGTTCGGCGGGCCACCCGGCGGCGAACTCGCCGGCTCAGCTGGCCCCCGATCAAGTAGAGGGCGTGCAGCGCTCCCCAGGTCACGAACGACCAGCTGGCGCCGTGCCAGAGCCCGCACAGCACCATCGTCACCGCGGTCGCCTGCACGTAGGCCAGCGTTTCGACGCGGAGGCCGAGGAAGGTGTCGCGGCGCTCGCGGCGCGTGGCGGCGTAGGACAGCGGCAGGAACAGGTAGTCGCGGAACCAGAAGGAGAGCGACATGTGCCACCGCGTCCAGAACTCCGCCACCGAGCGGCTTGCGTAGGGGGCATCGAAGTTCGGCGCCGACTGGTATCCGAGGAGCCGCGAAAGCCCGATGGCGATGTCGGTGTAGCCCGAGAAGTCGCAGTAGATCTGGACGGCGTACAGCCAGGCCGCGACCACCAGGTTGAGTCCCTGCCCGGGCGGCGCGGCGAAGACCTGGTCGACGAAGACGGCGAGCCGGTTCGCGATCACCGCCTTCTTGAACAAGCCCCACGCCACCTGGGTCGCCCCCGAAGCGAGGCGATCGATGTCGAAGCGCTCGGGCGACTTCAGGCGCGGCAGGAAATCGCGGGCCCGCTCGATGGGGCCGGCGGATACCTGTGGGAAGAAGGCGGCGAAGAGACCGAAGTAGCCGGCATGGCGCTCGGCTTCGACCCTGCGGTGGTAGACGTCGAGGAGATACCCGAGCAGGCGGAACGTGTAGAAGGAAATGCCGAGCGGCAGCAACAGGTGCACCGGCTGCAGGGACAGCCTGGCGCCGAAGAGCGCCGCGGCCTGCGAAACCATCTCCTCCAAGAAGTTCAGGTACTTCGCGGCGGCGAGCCCGCCGACGAGCGCGACGGTGCCGAGCAGCAGCCAGCGCCTGCGCGCAGCCGTCGACCAGGCTGGCAGCGACGCCAGTCTGAGCGCGATCCCGTAGGTGACAGCCGTCGCCAGCGCCAGCGGGACGAGATCAACGGGGCGCGCGAACCCAACGAAGAACAGGCTCGCTGCCAGAAGTGGAGCCCAGCGCATCCGCGCAGGCAAGGACCAGGCGAGGCAGAACGTCAGGACGAAGAAAAGCAGGAAACCGGTCGATTGGATTGCCACGAGCAGCAGGCACTATACGAAACCAGGCGCCTTCCGTTCAATGGCCACCCCAGGCATTTCGCCTGCTCAGAAATACGCCCGTGTGACCCCGGGGTTGCCTGGCGTGACTTCGAAGTAACGGACGGCGCCGATGGCCCGGAGGAGGTTGTGGACCGCGTGCCGCACCTTGCCGGTGCCGAGGCCGTGGACGATGTCGAGGTGAGCGAGGCCGGCACGCAGCGCCTCGTCTGCTCTGGCCTCGACCGCGCGCAGGGCCTCTTCCACAGTGGCGCCGTGGAGATCGATCGACCCGAGGCGGGTGCGCTCGTGGTCTGACGGTCGTTCGGCGGCCGCGGGCCGTGGCGCCGGCGGCGGCGCGGGCGCGCTGGGTTTCCGCTTGCCGCCTGCCGGGGATGGCGCCTCCAGGTCGCGCTCCCGGCACGCGACCTCCACCGCGCCCACGAGTACGCGGTAGCGCCCGCCGCGGGAAACCGACATCACGCGCCCCGCCTTGCCGATTGTCGTCACGCGCACATGGGCGCCGATGGGGAAGGGCATGGCCAGTTCGATCTTACGCCGCCTCTGGACGTGTTCGAATGCGCCGCGACGCATCGGCCGCCATTGCTGTCCGGATACCTCCGACTCTGCGGTGAACGTGCCGGTACAAACCTCGCATCGAAGGGCCCAGCCCGCGGGCACAGATTGGCTGCGCCCCTACGGGGCTGCAAGGAGGGACCTTGGTGAACGCCCTGCTCTGGGTGCTTCAGCTCCTGCTGGCCGCGGCGTACTTCGCGCACGGCTGGCTCCTGCTCTCTCCCCCGCCGGACGTCGAGGCGCTGCTCAGGGCTTCCATACCCGACGGGTTGCGCTACTTCATCGGCGTGGCCGAGGTTGCGGCAGCCGCCGGCATGATCCTGCCGGGCGTAACCGGCATCCTGCCCTGGCTGGTGCCTACGGCGGCCGCAGGGCTGATCCCCATCATGATTGGGGCGACCGTTCTCCACCTTTCGCGAGCCGAATACAGCTCGGCCGTCACGACGACCGTGCTTCTGCTCCTGGTGACACTGCTGGCCTACATGCGCTGGAAGGTTCTGCCCATCAGGCCCCGGACGCGCCGCCCTGTCGGAGGGTAGGCGCGGAGCAGGCGCGGCGTCCGGCGTTCGGCGGCCGCGTTCAGCGGTGCGCGACCCGCCACACCACGTTACCTCCATCGTCGGTGACGATCAGCGACCCGTCGCCGGCCACGGCTACCCCGACAGGCCGGCCCCACACCTTCCCCTCGGGCGTCACGAATCCGGTGAGGAAGTCCTGGTATTCGCCGGTCGCGCGGCCGGTTTGCAGCGGCACGTGGATCACCTCGTATCCGGTTCTGATCCTCCGGTTCCACGAACCGTGCAGCGCCGCGAAGATGCCGCGGTATTCCTCGGGGAAGGCCTGCCGATCGTAGAAGGTCATCTGCAGCGACGCCGAGTGCGGCTGCAAGAGGACGTCTGGAGTGAGCACCTTCTGCTTCAGTTCCGGATGCTTTCCCTTGTGGCGCGGGTCCTGGTGACCGCCCATGTAGTACCACGGCCACCCGTAGAAGCCGCCCTCTTGCACGCGCGTGATGTAGTCGGGGACGAGGTTGTCGCCCAGGCCGTCGCGCTCGTTGACCGACGCCCAGAGGTCGCCGGTGGCGGGCGAGATCGCGATGCCCACCGCATTACGGATGCCCGAGGCGAACACCTTCATGTTCTTCCCGTCGGGGGTGAACTCCAGGATCGCCGCCCGGTTCTTCTCGCCCGGGTTCGTTTCGGGATCGTCCACGTTCGTGAGGGATCCCACCGACACGAACATCCGCTTCCCATCCGTGGAGAACGCGATGTCGCGCGTCCAGTGGCCGCCCCCGCGCAGTTGACCGCCTCCCGGCAGCGGTGCGACCGCCTCGCTGGGCCCGCGCGCTTTCAGGTCTCCGCTCTGGTAAGGGAATCGGACGACCTCGTCGGTGTTACCCACGTAGACGTACTGCGGCTGGCCGCTTGGCGGGTAGAAGGCAATGCCGAAGGGACGGTTCAACCCGCTCGCAAACACCTCCAACGTCTGCACACGGCCGTCGCCGTCGATGCCGCGGAGCACCCGGACGCGGCCCGCCCGGCTTTCCGCTACGAAGAGGTCGCCATTCGGGGCGCGGCGCACGAGACGCGGGTTCTCGAGGCCCGTAGCGAACAGCGTCACGGTGAAGCCCGGCGGCGCCTGCGGCCAGGCGTCCTTCGGCCGCTCCACCAGGTCGGGTCCCTCGTCCACAGACTTGGTGGCGTACGGCGGCGGCAGGTCGGCCACGGTGATCCGGTGACGGGCCCCTGGCCGTTGGTCGCGGTAACCGTGGAAGGGTCCCGCGCCTTCCTGGCCCGACCGGCCGGCGTCGCCAAGCGGCGCAACGCCCATCGCGGCCAGCGCCCCGGCGCCGGAAATCAATACGCCGGCGAGAAGGAATCGAGACAGTCTCATCTGTCAGACCCGCGCGGGTGGGGCGGCGGCATGCCGCCAGCGGCTCTGGTTGCGAAGGGCGATCCAGGCGGTTACTAGCTCATCCGGGCGGGAAGTCTGTCACGTACCGGTTCACCGCAGAGATCTCGAATCATTCCAACGGGCGGGGGTCGAGACGAACGGGCGTCTCGACATGAGCGCTACTTGCGCCTCTTCCGAACCTTGCAGGAACGCGACCGAGAGTTGGCGTGGGCGTTCGACGACCTCCGTCGATCGACAGCCATCCAACACCTCACCGCATGGATCCGCCTCGACGTCCTCACCCAGGAAGAACTGGCGGGCTTCAGCCAGGAGACGCTCCGGAAGGCAACACTAATGGGGGGCTTTTCGCCAACGGCTTGAGGGAGGCCCCGTCCGGGCTGAGAGTGACAGCCGACAAGTGCGTTACGATGAAGGCAACATGCAGAACAGGCGAAGACTCGGGGCAGCCCTGGTGGCCGCGGCGCTGAGCTGGACGGCCGCCCCGGGCGCGCAGGCGCCGGCGGCTAACCAGACAGCGGCCATCCTCGCGGCGCAGAAGGCGGCAGACGAGGCGTACCTGAAGGCGGTGATGTCGCCCTTCACCGCGGTGGCCGTGCAGTACTTCCAGCCCGGCCAGTCGTTTCGCCTCGGTGCCGCGCCGGCAGGCGTCGAATTCAGCGACGCCCCCCGCGGTGCCGACGTGGTGCAGCTCACGCTGGACGGCGACGCCTTTGTCGTCACCCCTGTCAAAGGCGCGAGACCGGCCGTCGCGAAGACGACCGGCAACGGCGACGTTTCGCTGCCCGGGACGCCCGTTGCCGCCAGGACGCGGCTGGCCCGGCGCGACGTGGTGCGCCTCGGCCGCTACCTCGTCGAGTTCAACGTGAGCCCGGGCAACGGGAACGCGCGCGTGTTCGACCCCGAGTCGCCGGCGCGCAAGGCGTTCACGGGGCTGAAGTGGTATCCCCCAAATCCCGCGCTGCAGGTGAAGGCCAGGTTCCGCGCGAACGCCGCGCCTTCGCCGATCACCATCATCACGAGCCGCGGGCTGCAGCGGGAGTACTTCCGGGTGGGGACGTTCGAGTTCGCGATCGACGGCCGGTCCCTGCGCCTGACGGCGCTCGCGGTCGGCGCCGCGCTGAAGGACGGCGACGAGCTGTTCCTGGCGTTCCGCGACCAGACGAGCGGAGGGGAGACGTACGACGTGGGCCGCTACCTGTTCGTGCCGTTCGCCGGAGCCGATGCGCAGTACGTCCTGGACTTCAACAAGGCGAGCAACCCTCTCTGCAACTGCTCGCCCCACTACAACTGCCCGATCCCGCTCCGCGAGAACCAGCTGCCGGTCCCGATCCGTGCGGGCGAGATGAAGTACCCGGCGCTGCAACACTAACCGGCCGGGACTGCCTGCGAGCGGCGGCCACCACGCGCCCACCTTCCCGAGGTCTTCACGCGCACCTTCGCTCCACGTGGACGCGGGCCACACGGTGATCCTGATCGAGCACCACATGGACGTGGTCAAGACGGCCGACCACGTGATCGACCTGGGTCCCGACGGGGGCCACGCCGGAGGCGAAGTGGTTGCGACCGGGACGCCGGAGCAGGTTGCCGGCTGCCGCGCCTCGCATACGGGCCGCTTCCTGCGGCCGCATCTCCGGCGCCCGGGCCGCGGTCTGGCCGAAGCATCGGCGGTATGATTCGCCCTGTTCGGGTGAACTCGCGCCACGTACACGGGGGGACCTATGAAAGCGACTCGCCTTGCGGTGGGCGGCGTGCTTCTCCTCGCCCCGCTCTTGGCCGCTCACGGAGCCCCGTCATCGCCGTCCGGCAGGCCTGTGCCTGCGGCGGCCGTCCAGGCCGGCGCGCCCCGGCAGCAGCCGCTTGGTGCCGGCTTCCGGTACTCGGCCTACGGGCCCGCCTACGACCCGGGCCCGGCCTACTGGGCCCGCGTCGGCCGAGAGATGGCCGCGCGGTTCCCGGGAGCACACCCCGAGGCGATCTGGATCGTCGGGCGGCTCGAGGGGCGCGGCGTCCGGCTGTCGTTCCCGGTGCCGGCTGACGACCCGCTGATCAAGGGAACCGCCGAGGATGGGAACGAGGCCGCCTTGGCATTGTTCGACCAGCAGGGCTTCAAGGTGTGGCTGCAGGTCGAACCCGGCTTCGCGGACGTCGAGAAGCAGATTCACCTGGTGCTCGGCCGGTACGCGCACCACCGGTGCGTGCAGGGCGTGGGCGTGGATCTCGAGTGGAACCGGTCCACCAACCCGGACGGAGGCGAGCCGGTGAGCGACGCCGAAGCCGCCGCCTGGCTGAAGGCCGCCCGGCGTCACAACCCAGCCTACCGGCTGTTCCTCAAGCACTTCAAGACGGACGTGATGCCGCCGACGCTGCGCGACGGGTTGCTGTTCGTGGACGACAGCCAGATCTTCCCCTCGCTCGACGCGATGGTCGCGGAGTTTGCCGCCTGGGGCAAACGCTTTGCCCCGGCGCCCGTCTCCTTCCAATTCGGCTACCAGTCCGACCGGCCATGGTGGGTCAAGCTGGAAGACCCGCCCGGCGAGATCGGCCGCCGCATCCTGGCCGCCGTGCCGAACACCGAGTCGCTCATCTGGGTGGACTTCAGCGTGCTGGAGGTGTTCCCGCCCGAGAAGGCGGCCCGGCGCGAGGCGCCGATCGTCGGCGTCAAGATCTACGACCACAAGGGCGACGTGCCGTCCCTCTTCGACCAGTTCGCCGAGGTGGGCGTCAACACCGTGTTCTGCAGCGAGGCGCTGGCCGCGGATGCAGGCTTCCGCCTTCAGGCGCGCGACCGGAAGATCAAGGTCTTCGTGATCGAGCCGATCTTCTTCGACGCCGAGGCCCTGAAGGCCGACCCGGGCCTCTACGCGATCACCAGCAAGGGCGAACGGGCCAAGGAGGACTGGGTGGAGTTCGTCTGCCCCACGCGCGATCAGTTCCGCAAGCGGAAGATCGCGGCGGTGCGCGACGCGGTGCAGCGGCTGCAGCCCGACGGGGTGAGCCTCGACTTCATCCGCTACTTCGTCTACTGGGAGATGGTGCACCCGGACAGGACGCCCGGCTCGCTGCCCGACACCTGCTACTGCCCGCACTGCCTCGCGCGGTTCCAGGCCGAGACGGGCGTCGCCTTGCCGGCCGGCGTGAAGACCGCCCCCGCGGCGGCGGAGTGGATCGGGCGCCACGCGCAGGAGCGCTGGGTCCAGTGGAAGACGGCGATCATCACCTCGATGGCGCGCGACCTGGCGGCGGCCGCCAGGCAGGCGACACCGGGGATCCTGGTCAACCTCCACGCGGTCCCCTGGCGCGGGAGCGACTTCGGCGGTGCGATCAGGCGCGTTGCCGGGCAGGACTTCGAGGCGCTCTCCCGGCTGGCCGACTTCATCTCCCCGATGTGCTACACGCTGATGCAGCACCGCGACGCCGCCTGGATCCACTCGGTGGTGGACGACATTGCCCGCGTTTCGGCCGCGGGCGTCCTGCCCAGCATCCAGGTGCGCCCCGAGTACCCGGGTGACGACGCGATGAGCACGGCACGCTTCGAGCGGGCGGTGCAGGCCGCCCTGGCGCCCCCGTCGCGTGGCGTGGTGTTCTGGTCGTGGGCGCACCTGGCACAGGAGCCGGAGAAGAGGGCAGTCCTGAAGGAGATGGCCTCGCGGCGGTGAGCCCCGGTCAAGCCATCCCCTTCACGTCCTCAACAGCGGAAGCAGCGGGCCGCGCCATCCGAGCGTGGCCTCGTCCAGGCGTCGAACAAGGGCCTCGCGGGAATTCGGGCCCATCGGGAGCATCACCGGGGCCTTCTTCCTGCGCCGGCTCAGAACAGCGAGGCCTCGATCCCGAGCGCCGCGTTCGTCCTGGCGATCGATTCGTTCGGGTCCTCGACGCTGCCGGTCAGCGCGCGGATGGCATCGATGGTTTCGGGGATGACGATGGCCTGGTTGTCCACCATGTACGCGTAGAACACTTCGTCGTCGCGCACCTGGAGCATGTCGGCCCACAGCGCGACTTCGTACAGGTTGTCGTGGGGGCGGCCACGGTCTGCCATCAACTCCTTGACCGAGTTCAGGGCGACCAGGCCGTCGGCGATTCGGATGAGCGCGATTCGCGACGAGCGGCGAAACGCCTCGAGCACTTCCTCCTTGCCGGCCTTCCTCGTCATCTGCACGGACCAGTAGTGCAGGTGCGCCAGCGTCTCCGGCACCTTGACCGCCATGGTGATCACGTCCAGGTCGGGATCGACGGTCTGCGCATCGGGACCCTGGTGGCTCGGGATCTCCGGTTCCGGGACGAGCGTGTTCATGATGCCGCTCTCGTGGCTCTCCCACGGGTCGGTCGCGCGCCGCAACAGCGTCCCGCGCGCCCGCCTCAGCAGCCCGGCCCGCTTGAGCGCCGTCAGCGTTCGAACCACCGAGGTCGTGTTGCACGACACGACCCGCGTGGCCTCGCGGCCGATCGCGCTCGCGTAGTTCGACTCGGCGACGAAGGAGTGGCCGGCCGCCGCATGCTTCTCGCCGCCCTGCAGGATGAACTTCACACGCAGGCGGCGATACGTCTCGACGTTCTGCGCGGCGATCCGCTTGGGCGTGCAATCCACGACCACGTCGATCTGCCCGAGCAGATCGTCCAGCGTCCCCGCGACGTGCAGGCCGGCCTGGTGCATGGCCGAGGCGGCCTCACCCGTGGCGCCGAACAGCCGGAAGCCGTTCCGGACGACCATCTTCGCTCGCCAGTCGGTGACCACGTCCGATACGCCGGCGAGGGACATGTCCTCCTGCCGGGCGACGGCTGCGGCCACCCTCTTGCCGATCACGCCGTAGCCGTTGACACCAACGCGGATCCTTGTCGAGGTGGCCATCCAGACCTCCGTGTCGTTTCTGCGCGTTCAGCGCGTGCCCAGCCGGAAAGCCGGTGCACCTATCTGACCACGCTGGACGAGCCATGCCGTTCGTGCCGGGCTCCCGCCCTTGGGGAAGCGGATGGCTGCGTCAACGCAACGACCAGGCCAGGTGGGAGGACGGTTACGCTGGCCGCCTGAGCACGGTCAGGGTGTCGCCCACGTTGACCAGTTCCGAGGACTGGAGAACGACCTCGAGCCCGGTCTCGCGGGCCGCGCGCCGCACCATGCCGTCGGTCAGGTCGGACCGATGTGCTTGCGCCCTCTCGGCCGCCCCGACTGCGCCGGGGTGGTGGATCACGGCGTACGAGCCGCGGTTCAGGACCCTGCAGAACTCCCTGAAGTAGCTGAGGGTGTCCGCGGGGTTGACGTGGACGAACACGTCGTATGACCAGACGCCGCAGACCGACTCGTCCGGAAGAGGAATGGTATTCCCTGTTCCCAGGTTGTAGTTGATGTTCGTGCAGCGTGCGAATCGGCGTTGGCAGGCCGAGAGCGCCGCTTCGGCGACATCGACGACGTAGAGCACCGACGCCCTGGCCTGGAGAACCCGTCCATCGCCCCCCCCCCGGGCCTATCTCGAGCAGCGGTACCCCCTCGGGCATGTAAGGCGCCAGGTAGCGGGAGACGACGGCTTTCTTCCACTCTTCGCTGGGCGTCCATTCCTCTCCCAGCCGGGACCAGTCGTGGGTATTCCACCAGGTCCGGTTGTCGCGGGCGGTGAAGCGCAGATTGGCGACCGCCCAGGGTGCGACGAGGTTCCGCTCGCGCTCGATGCCAACCATCCTCGCCTCGAGCAGGCCGATGCGTCTGCGGATCGCCCGGAACGGTCGCCGTTGGGCAAGTGCTGGGGTGCGGTCGACAGGGCGCAGGGCCCGGTACACGAGCCAGCGGAGCGCGAACAGGCAGGCGTACGAGAAGCCACCCTGGTCGACCACGCCACGTAGCACACTGCCAGGTTTCTCCAGCTTCATCGCCGTGGACATGACGCGGGGATTATAGACGCCGACTCCGCAACCTCGATGCTCTCAGCGCTTCGAGCCAAAGGTGAACCTTCGACTTCGGGCGTGATGCCTTCACATCCAAGATGTGACCACTCGGGCTGGCACACCTCGTGTAATGCGTCTTCGATGGCCAAGCGATCGGGCGGAACCCGATGCCGCTCGGAGCGCGCGTTTCAACGGTCAGCCGGGATGAGCTGGCGGCGCCGGGCAGGCGGACAACCGCAATGAAGGCGCCGACCGCCTGGCGTTCACCCAGGGAGAAGCATCATGGCGAAGTATGGCGCGAAGGCGTCCGGGAAAGTCGAGAAGGCGATGCACGAGCGGAAGGAGGGCACGCTGGAGAGCGGCCGCTCGGGCAAGAAGGTCACCAGCCGGAAGCAGGCGATCGCGATTGGCCTCTCCGAGGCCAGGCGTGAAGGCGGCAAAGTGCCGGCGAAGAAGACCGGGGCGCGGAAGGCGGCCAGGAAGACGGGATCGCGGAAGGCAACTAAGAAGAAGTGACGAACCCGTGGTGGCCGGTGGGTCATGCCTTACTCCCGCGCG
>Ga0116148_1004824_pt1 | contig 11580 bp, 8 predicted proteins | sample AD_UKC055_MetaG_FD_89786 | JGI IMG/M metagenome (GOLD analysis project Ga0116148, IMG submission 89786) | Active sludge microbial communities of municipal wastewater-treating anaerobic digesters from USA - AD_UKC055_MetaG | ecosystem: Engineered > Bioreactor > Anaerobic > Digestate | place: USA... | reverse complement strand
GACCCCGACCCCAGGCTCTGACCCCCCGGGCCCCCGGGCCTCAGGAAAAAAACAATAAAATTTGTAAAAAAAACTTGCAAAATGCAACTAATGTATTTTGGTTGGATAGTCAATCAAAACTCGCACCGGGCGGTCGGTTAGGGACGGGCCGAAGCGGTTTGAAATTTCAGGAGGTTATGCATGAGATCAATGCTAGAGGGAGTCAGAGTCATCGATTTTACCGCGAATATTGCAGGACCAGCGGCAACCACGTTCCTTGCAGACATGGGCGCCGAAGTCATAAAGGTGGAAAAACCCGGCATCGGCGATGACGCGCGTCTCTTTCCGCCGTACGTGAACGGATTTTCCGCGCCTTTTATCGTCATGAACAGGGCCAAGAAGGGCGTCGTGATAGATATTAAGAAGCCGGAGGGGGCGGCCCTGCTCAAGGAGCTGGTGGCCGCTTCGGATGTGCTCGTGGAAAACTACAAGCCCGGCGTCATGGAGCGCCTGGGGCTTGATTACGAAAGCCTCAAGAAAATAAACCCGAAGCTCATCATGCTTTCGCTTTCGGGTTATGGACAGTTCGGGCCCCTGTCAAGGCGTCCGGCCTACGATTCCATTATCCAGGCCTGTTCAGGGATAATGGACGTTACTGGTTTCTCCGACGGCCCCCCCGTGAAGGCGGGCCCCATCATCATCGACCTTGCAACCGCCATGCAGGCGGCGTTCGCCGTGTGTGCCGCACTCTATGCGCGCGAGCGGACCGGCGAGGGCGAATACCTGGATGTATCGATGTACGACACGGCCGTCAACATGCTGGCCGGGGTCTGGACCGATTACACCGTCACCGGCAACGTGCCCAAGCGGACGGGCAACCGGTATCCCTATGTAAGCCCCTTTGACACGTTCCATGCAAAGGACGGCTATTTCATGATCTGCAGCGCGGGCGACTCGACCTTTCACAAGCTCTGCGACGCCATGGGGCGCCCGGACATGAAAACCGACAGCCGCTTTAATAATCTTTTCACGCGAAACGCAAACGAGCCGCAGCTGCGCGAGATCATCCAGGAGTGGGTCGGCGCGCACACGACATCGGAGCTCATGGAGTACACCACGAAGTTCGACGTGCCCGCCTCGCCGATCATGAATGTGAAAGACGTTGTCGAGCATCCCCACACGAAGGAGCGGGGACTTCCGGTAGAGGTGGACCAGCCCGGGCGCGGAAAGGTCGTCATTTACGGACCGCCGACCAAGGCGAGGAACAGCGAGATCAGGGCCCGCGGAGCCGCGCCGGAGCATGGCCAGCACACGGAATGGGTTCTGGCCGAGATCCTGAAAAAATCCCTGGACGATATCGAGCGCCTGAAGCAGGCCGGTACCGTCAAACAGGCGACGCCGCCGGCAGCGCCTGTGTCGTAGAAGCAAATACGCGGTCTCCGGCCGGCAGCGCGGTGTAACGGGCCGCCGGCCGGGGATCAGTATCTTCCCGGTTAAGGCATCGTGACAGGTTCCTGCCCGGCACTCACCTGATCCTTTATCCCCGTCTCGCGGAAAACATGATGCAGTAACGGCAATCAGGAAAACCCTGACAAATAAAAAAAATATTTTTTATTGAACAGGCCCGATTTATGCATTACTATTAATCGGGGTGGAGGAAGAATGGGGTCATCTTTGTAAAAGGAATGGCCCTCAATGGTAAAGAAGAGCACACTGAACGATTTTTTTCTTTCCAGTTACTATGATCTGGAATATCTCGAATTCAAAAAAGCTCAGTTCATGCTTCGTTTCTGCATGATATTCCTCGGGCTTTTGCTGACGCTGGCTGTCCTGGCCGCGGTCATGAACGCGGAACAATTCGCACGGTATATACTCATCATCCTCCCGACCCTGGCCGTCATGCTGTTCGCGCTGTACCTGATAAAGGCCGGGAGGGCCGCCGTGGCGACGAATATGCTGGCCGTGTCCTCGACCATCGTCATTATTGTCGGCTTCTTTTTCAGGCCGCCGTACCTTGCCGGCGTTTCACTCGGTTATTTCATGTACATGAGCCTTGTTTTCATCACGCTCTTTTCGAACCTCTGGTTTTCGCTGCCCGCGTTCATCAGTTTTATCACTGCCCATATCGTATATTATGCGGTGATGTCCCCGGGGATAACGGTTGCCGAGATGTCGGAGATGGCCAGGACAACCATGCTGGACGGCGTCGTATCACTGTCGATGGTCTATGCGGTAAGCCTTTCCGCCTCGCGCATACTCAACCAGGCGATAGCCCGGAGCAGGAACGAGAGCGAGATGAACAGGAAACAGTACACCGAGATCAAGGACCTCAACGAGGCGATACGCTCGGCTTCGAACAGGGTGACCGACTCCATCCGGGTCATGTCGTCCATCGTGGAGAAGAACGCGGTAGCCGCGCAGAGCCAGGCGGCGTCCGTCGAGGAGCTGACCGCGACCATGGAGGAGATATCCGGCAGCATCAACAGCGTGACGGGAGCGGTCCATGATCAGAACGGGTCGATCGGCGGGCTCGTGGACAGCATCGGGAGCATGTCCGGCTCGATTGACGCGATGGAACTGTACGGCACGGAGATAGCGGGCCTGTTTACCACCCTCATGGAGCGGGGCGAAGAGGGACGGAAGGCCACCGAGCTGCTTGACATAACCAACAACAAGATCATGACCAACTCCAACAACATTCTCTCCGTGGTGAGCATCATGGAGGATTTTTTCGAGAAGATCAACCTGCTGGCGCTCAACGCTTCGATAGAGGCGGCCCGGGCCGGGGAGCACGGCCGAGGGTTTGCGGTCGTGGCGGAGGAGATCGGCAAGCTGTCCGACACGTCCGCCCGCGACCTGAAGCAGATATCGGCCCTGATCGAGACAAACAAGACGGACGTCGAGACCGGCAACAGGACCATCATCGATATAATCGGCTTCATCCGGGTGCTCCTGGAAAACATTGCGCATATACGCCTCAAGACCGACGAGGCCAACAGCGAGGTGCACCGTCAGAAGATGATAAAGGACGAGATGAACACGAGGACAAAAGACGTCAAGGAGCGCGCCGACCAGATCGAGCACTCCATAGGCGAGCAGAAGATCGCGATCGAGGACGTTGTCAAGTCCATCGACGAAACGAACAAGACCATCCAGTCGAACACCATGAGAACCGAGGAGCTCCGCCGGAGCGCCGAGGAATTGACCGCCGTGTCCAAAAATCTCAACCTCGCGTTCGCACACGGGGGGACGGGCCGCGGCACTGCTTGAACATCACAGATCGGGTGCGATTTCCGACCGGATTACTATTAATTCTTGACATTATCTTGTGAATCGGCAATGATAGACGGGAGGTTCCGGCAGGCCCGAAGGAGAAGGGGCGGCCCGGATCCCACACCCGGGGGGGTGCCATGGTCAAAAGCCTTGCCGCGGATGTCGTCATCGTCGGAGCCGGCACTGCCGGATCATACACGGGATGGAAGCTCGCTCAGGCGGGCCATTCTGTTATCATCGTGGAACGGAACCGGCGTGGAATGCTCGGCCGGAACATCGGGATATTCCACATGGACGAGATACGGTTCGACCGGTACGGCATACCCGTGCCGAAAGGCAGCGAGCTGATCGCCTACCATCCCGAGGGGCTGGCATGGCCGCCGGACGGGAACCGCGCCAAGCGGGTGCGCTATGCCTTCTACGTGATGGAGCTCCCCCTCTTTATAAACCGCATGCAGAAATACGCCGAGGACGCCGGTGCCCGCATCATGTTCGAAACCGGCGCGGAGGCCCCGATCATCCACCACTCCGCCGTGAGCGGTGTGCGCGTGCTCTCGGGGGGGCCAGAGGATCGAGATAAACTCGCGTATCGTGATCGATGCCTCCGGAACGGAGTCGGCCGTGAGGACCGGGCTTCCCTGGAGCATGGGAATGGAAACAGACCCCATCAAGGAGGGGGAATTCCTCTATGTCATATTGCAGTACTGGGACGATATCGCCGGCAAGGAAACGGGGGATTTCCCGAGCGGGCTCAACTTTTACCCGTACCATAAGGCCTTCGTCAACCCGAGCTACGGCACCGGCGCGATCGTTGGTATAGGGCAGCCGGGGAGCCTGGAACAGGCTGAGCGGGTGCAGGACGAGTTCCTTGCCGAGCGTTTCCCCGGGGTTCAGCACAAGCTGCTCAGGAAAACGTGGGGAAGGACCCCGTACCGCCGGCCGCCGCTCTCGCTGGTAACAGACGGCTTGATGGTTGTGGGCGACGCGGCCTTCCTGACAAAGCCCTTCTCCGGCGAGGGCGTCACCTCCGGGTTTGAGGCCTGCTCGATTGCCGCCGAGACCGCGTCGGCGGCGCTGAAGAAGGGGGACACGGGCAAGCGGGCCCTCTGGCCCCTTAACGTCAGTTACTTTCGCGGCCAGGGAGCCAAATTCGCCGGCCTTCTCGCGCAGCTGCCGGCCGCCGCCGGGCTCGGCCGGGAGGACGTGAACTACCTCTTCAGGAAGAACGTGATCTTCTCATCGCGCGATTTCGAATCGATGAACCGGGATTTCGAGGTGAAGCTCGGTCCGGTGTGGATGCTCGCGGTGGCCGTGAAGCTGGTCCTGGGCCGCCTCGGCGGCGGCCTTTCAAAAAAAGGATTCAAGTCGCTCCTCGACGCCATGAAGGCGGCGGCGGAGATCCGGGCCCACTATGAAGCGTTCCCGGACGATCCGTTCCGCTTCGATGAGTGGGCGCTCGCCGCGCGCCGCCTCTGGGGCGAGGTATAGCCCGGGCTACTGCTTGGCCATGATGCCGCCGTCGCAGGGGATGACCGCGCCGGTCATGTAATCGGACGCCTTTGACGCGAGGAACACCGCGAGCGCCTTTATGTCGTCCTCCTCTCCCACCTTCTTGAGCGGTATGTAGCCTATGAACGCGTCAAGGATCGGCTTCATCTCCGGCTTGAACAGGTACTTCATCATGTCGGTGTTGAAAAAGCCGGGTGCTATGGCGTTGACATGAATTTTGAACTTCGCAAGCTTGACCGCCAGGTTCATGGTCAAAATGTTCAGCGCCGCTTTGGTCGAGTTGTAGGCAACGGCGGGGTGCGCCTCCTCGAGCGATCCGCGCTCGCCGTGGATGGACGAGATGTTGATCATCTTGCCGCCGCCGGCGTCCTTCATGACCTGCGCCGTCAGCTGCGACAGCATCCAGGCGCCCCGTATGTTCACATTGAATATGGCGTCCCATTTCTCCAGCGGGAAATCGAGCGTGGGCGCTCCCCAGGTGAGGCCCGCGTTGTTGACCAGGATGTCCACCTTCCCGAATTCCTTCATGGTCACATCGATCAGGTTCTTGCACTGGTCCCTGTCCGCCACGTCGAGCTTCACGGCGATCGCCTTTACGCCGAGGGCGGAAAGCTCCTTCGCCGTCTTTTCGCAGTTCTCGACCTTCCGCGACGCGATCACCAGGCTGGCCCCGGCTTCCGCGAGCCCGGTCGCTATGAATTTGCCTATGCCCCTGCCGCCGCCGGTCACGATGGCGACCTTGCCGGCCAGGTCAAACATTTCCTGTACTTTCATGGGTTCCTCCGATAATTGAAATGCGCTGTGCGCGTATCCAATTCTTCGAGAGACCGGGTTTTATTCAAGCATTTATTGGCCCGATGGGCAGGATCGGCGTTGACAACGCCGGGTCACTTCCCGGCATCGGGCGATGCAAAAACGAAAGGGCTTGACCGGGATATGCGTCTGTGATATACTACGCACGTCCCTATACACGCTTGGAGGTGACATCATGGAAGGATGGAGCGACGACGAGATCCAGAACAAAAATCTTATGGCGCCCTGCGGGCTCTACTGCGGGGCGTGCGGGGTCTACATCGCCACCCGCGACAACAACGAGAAGTTCAAGCAGATCATGGGCAATCTCTACGGCACGAAACCGGAACAGACCGAGTGCCTGGGATGCATGCAGCCGGAGCCACCGGCGAAAATGTACGGGTACTGCCGCATCTGCGACATCCGTACCTGTGTCAGGTCGAAGGGCTGCTATTCCTGCCACCAGTGCGCGGACTGGCCCTGCGACAGGATCGAGAAGTTCGGGTTCGCGACCGGGAGGAGGGTGATGCAGAGCACGATCCCGGTATGGCGCGAGAAGGTGAAGCAATTCGGCGACGAGAAGGGGAGCGAGGAATGGGCCCGGTCCGTGTGTGAACGGTACCACTGCCAGTCGTGCGGAAAGCCGCTCTTCCGCGGCGCCAGGCGGTGCCGTTCGTGCGGGAAGGACGTGACAGGGGATCTGGACGGCACGATATAATTCGTACTCGGACGCGGCATTCATGACTCACGAAAAGCCTTAAACGCGGGACATCCGGCCAATCGCTCTACGCGTGTAATCCATCCTGGTATTTTTTGTTGATTGTCCACAATATACCTTGTTCGATGACATTCTTCCTGCAATAACTGTTTGAACTCCGGATTTCTTTTCGTGTGACCCGCAAGCCATGCCAGGGCACGACTCATGGAATAACGCGATATTATACCCGGCATGTCCCACTCCGGGTAAATGGCATCCTGCCGGCAGGCCTCCCTGATAATTGTATAAACAATCACGGATTAAAACCTGATGGGAGCTGCAATGGCCGCAATCTGTTGCAGGAAAAACCCGCCCGTGCGGATAATCGCATATCATTCAACATGAACCACGGACGATAAAGAGACGATCGATACACTATCGCCTGCCGATGAAATGAATAACGCCTGTTAGTTAAATTACCTTTCTTTGCCATCCCGCCGGGAATATATATTGACAATCATAATCTGAAATTTTTCATGACAGCATTTGAATAAAATAATTTGGGGGTGTACTATGAATTCGCTCACATTTAGTTTTAAAAAATACCGGTTTGAGATCTACAATAAACCGGGAAAATGGATGAGGCCATCCGACCTGAATGCAATACAGGAGAGGGTAAGCATTATTGCGACAAAAAGGCTTGGTATGAAGCCGTGCTTCAGTTTTTTCAAGGATGTTAAGTATTTATCGAACAAGCTGATCGTTTTATGCGCGGATCGGAAAAAGCCTGTGGATTATTCCTGTTGCGTCATGAGCTATCTCGGCAAATACAAGGAATCAAATGTCATTCATCTTGGCGCGGTGTATTCAGTGAATGAAAACAAAGGCTTGATGAAGCTGATTTACGTTATCGGCCTGATATACTCATTTCTTAAAAATGGCCTGTTCAGGAAAATGTACATCACGAGTCTAACCCATACGCCGAAGATATTCGGTGTCGTAACAGAAAGCTTTGACAATGTATACCCGAATATAAATCCTGATGACACGCCTTCAGCCATTCACTTGACATTAAAAGACATTTTCATCAATACGTATCTCACGGAATGGGAACTGGAGGAGGTTCCTGTGATTGAAAATTCGTTTGTCATAAGGGGATTTCGGGTACAAAAGGACGGGTCAATTCTATACCCTGATTCGATTCTGACAGTTCCGAAACATCGAAAAAAAGAATTCAATGATCGATGCTTTCAGATGATTGATTACCCCAGTGGTGACGAGATACTGCAAACGGGTTTGTCGCGAGGTTTGTTTAGTTTTCTTTTAAGGAATATCAGTGTGTTTAATTATTCCTGACCCGCAGTTTCCCGGGAAATGCATTGAAAACGGTCTATCCCCAGTCCCATGACTCTTCGGTTGACGGGGTCATGGTGCCGGGGACAATATGGTATTCCATATATGGTCGACGGGGAACATATTGTTAATAATCCCGGCCTTGATGATAGACCGCATTTTTCAATGTTATATAAAAAATAATACAATACCGGTTATCCGACATTTTATGTATTGACATTGCAGAAGAACTATTTATTTATAAGAAAGCCGTATGCGATTTGCTTTACGTGTTCATCCAGAAGGTGATGCTTGTTATGAATCAATAGTCTGATGGTAATCGGTCATCATGAATCTTAACGATTATATTAAAAAAAAATACAGCAATGAAGATTATATCGTGCAGCAAAAAGCGTATGAGTTATTCTGGATTAATATAATAATCAGCGTAATTCTCCTCATCGTCAGCATTATAAATCTTACAACAAAGGCATCAACTCACCCGGTCGTTATTACTCTTACGAACATATTCTTGCTGGTCTTCCTTCTTATAACATGCTGGCTGTTGCTGAAAGGCCGCTATTCATTAGCGGTTGTGTTCACGATCATTGCCCTTACCGTCAGGATTGTCGCAGGTTGTGTAATAAAAATCGAATCCATGTCCATCCTGGGATCAAACAATAATATCTATTTCATGTTCGCATTGATGGCGTTTACCTCTTTTTTCGGGAATAGAACCATCATTACCTTTGTCTCGTTATTTCTTATAGCAACAAATATATCTTTTGCGCTCATCATTCGCGAATTTTATTCAACCAGCCTGATGAATTATATCATCGGTTCAACCATCAACAGCACCATAACCCTTATCGTAGTTTTTATCCTCTCGTATTTTATCTCGCGGATAGCGGACACTGCTCTTTTGAAAACCCAAAATGAACTGGAAAACAACAAAAAGCTGAGCGGCACGCTGGAAAACAAGGTTCTTGAGCTGCAATCCCTGAATGAAATCATGGAAGACATGAACCAGGAGCTTATCGATACTTCGAGCGCGTTACTGCAGTCTAATGAAGAGACACGCATTTTCAAGGAGCTTGCCGATGCTTCCACTCAGGGGTTTGTAATTTCGGATGCGGATGGGAAAATCTCATATACCAATGAAGCGATGAAGAGGCTTGTCACTAGTGATTCCGGCTATGCCATAACAGCCAGGCAGTTGCTTTCACTTTATCCTGAAGAATACGTTGCAAAACTTACCGGGGAAATCATGCCCTGCGTAAAGACCCGGGGTTATTGGACCGGTGAGTTGCCGATTTGTACGCCCGATGGATCGGTTATTCCAACGTTTCAGAATATTTTCATTATCGGGAGCGACGAAAAGAAAACAGCATCATTTGCAACGATTGTTACAGATCTGCGGGAGCATAAAAAACTCGAAGAACAGCTTGTAATGGCCCAAAAAATGGATGCGGTGGGGCGGCTTGCCGGCGGGATCGTGCATGATTTCAACAACTTTCTGACAGCCATTGCTGGTTACAGTGATCTGTTGTACAGTCAAATGGACACGAACGATCCCCGGATCAATGATGTAAAAGAAATAATGAAAGCGGTTGGCCGTTCATCCGCTCTGACAAGACAGATTTTAGGCCTTACAAAAAAACAGTTTGTAAGGCCCGTACCTGTTGATATCAATAGCGAAGTTAAAGAAATGAATAACATGGTCACCCGAACCGTTGGCGAAAATGTTGAGCTGTCGGTTACGCTCGATGACAATATTCATATCATCCAGATTGATCCTGTCCAGATTGAGCAGATTATCCTGAACATGGTCATCAATGCCCGTGATTCAATGCCGGCGGGAGGCAGACTGAGTATTAAAACTGAAAACAGGTATTTCAGCGAAGATGACCGTACCCGCCTGCCGGTGCCGCAGCCGGGTTATTATGCATCCTTGTCAATAGAAGATACGGGGATCGGCATTCCGAAGGAGAACCTGGAAAAAATCTATGAACCGTTCTATACGACCAAGGAGCCCGGCAATGGTACCGGCCTGGGGCTATCCATTACGAGAAGTATTGTTGAAAATAACGGCGGGTTTATAACAGTCGACAGCGAGCCCGGCCGGGGTACGATTTTCCAGGTTTTTTTTCCGGCAATCCAGGAACGTATCAAGGTTTCAGAAAAGAAAAAAATACCCATTAGCAAGCTGCGGGGAAACGGCGAAACAATACTCGTCGTGGAGGATCAGGATGAAGTGAGAAAATTCGCATCGACTGCATTATCCGCTAACGGATACAGGGTTTTGGAGGCTTCAACATTTGCCGAAAGTCTGGACATGATGGAACGTCACGGGCCAACGATTGATTGTGTGTTCAGCGATCTCATGCTTCCGGATACGACGGGAACTCAATTGTTTAAAATGGTGATTGAAAAAAATAAATCGATTAAATTTATACTGTGCAGCGGTTATACGGAACGGGAATCGAGCTGGAAGGAGATTATGGACCAGGAATACCCCTTTATTGCCAAACCGTATTCGCTCAACGAACTGCTGCGGGTAATCTATCACACGCTCCATCCCTGACACCCGAATTTTACGGACAGCCGTCGGAACCGGATTTGTGATTTGATTGCGCTGTGCCCCGGGTCCTTTCTCGGATGTAATACATCTTGACATTTTCTAGTCGCCGGATGATAATCGGGTGATCGTGCATTCCGCAACTGAAAATATAATGGTTATACTGGTAATCAAATACATCTTCATCGGTATCGGCATTGTCCTTGCCTATGAAATTCTGCGCTTCATAATAAAGGACAAGATCCTTAAGCGGCTCAACCGCTCCGTGCGGCAGTATATTTCGGCATATAATATCAAGCTGGACAAGTACAAATTCATGAACAAGTTCATCGTGAAGCAGGAGCTGATGAACGATGACGAAATCCACAATGCCATACTCGTCCATGCGCGCGAGAAGGGGATCAATATCCAGGATGTCGACGAGCTCGTCGAGGAGTATATCGAGGAGATCGTTCCCTTTTTCAACCTACTCTCGTATTACAAGATCGGCTTCTGGATTGCCAACTTTTTTCTCAACCTCCTGTACGAGGTCGTGATAGACCGTGAAAACGCCGAGAAGATCGGCAAGATACCGAAGGATTCGGCCGTCGTCTTCGTCATGAACCACCGGAGCAATGTCGACTACGTGCTGGTCGCCTTCATGCTCTACCGGAACATATCAATCAGCTACGCGGTGGGGGAATGGGCGCGCGTGTGGCCCCTCGAATACATATTCAAGTCCTTTGGCGCGTATTTCCTGCGGCGCCAGTACCGGGAGAAGCTGTACCATCTCGTGCTCGAGAAATATATCCAGATGATCAGCCGGCAGGGCGTCACCCAGGGTATTTTCATCGAGGGCGGCCTCACCCGCGACGGCAGGTTCCGGGACTCCAAGATCGGCCTCCTTGATTATATCGTCAGGATCAAGGACGATACGGACTTTACGAAAGAGATCGTGTTCGTCCCCGTGGGCATCAATTACGACTGGGTCCTGGAGGACCGGGTTCTCATAAAGGAATGGAAAGAGCATAAGGAAAAGACCGGTTTCCGGGAAAATATCGTCTCCCTGTTCCGCATCGTGCTGAAGACCCCGTTCATCGTCCTTTTCAATTTCGCGCGCTACCTGACCGGACGGCTGAAACAGCACGGGTATGCCAGCGTGAGCTTCGGGGACCCGGTACCGGTCTCGGATTTTTTGAAAGCGCATAAAAACTTTTTCAGGCTCGGCCGGAACGAGCGACTCGCCCTGGTGAAAGAGTTCGCGGACGGCCTGCTCGATCGGATCGGCGAGGTGGTCCCGGTAACGCCGGTCTGCCTTGCCTCGCGCGCGATCCTGTCGCTCGGCAGGGACAGCTTTGACCGCGACCTGCTTGTTAAAACGATCATCCGGATCAACCATGAGCTCAAGAAGCGGAAGAGACGCATCGTAATCGGCAAGGCG
>Ga0116148_1004802_pt1 | contig 11616 bp, 11 predicted proteins | sample AD_UKC055_MetaG_FD_89786 | JGI IMG/M metagenome (GOLD analysis project Ga0116148, IMG submission 89786) | Active sludge microbial communities of municipal wastewater-treating anaerobic digesters from USA - AD_UKC055_MetaG | ecosystem: Engineered > Bioreactor > Anaerobic > Digestate | place: USA... | reverse complement strand
GGACAGCAGGTGTGCAAGATTGGCAATAGGAGAACCAGGTCATGAAAAATCGATTATAGCTTTCCTAACGTGTTGATTTATCTTGTCCTAGATCGAGACTTGGAGTTATTTTGGACAGCAGTGGTCCCAATTAATGAATTCGCACCAATTCCAGAGTTGTTACCAATTTCTGAACTCCCCACATTGAAAAACTCTACATTGGGACCGATATCAACATTCTTACCGAATCTTTTAAAAAGCCTTTTGCAGAAAAAGGCCCGTATTTTCTTGCTTCCCAAAGAATATGGAGCATAGTTACTTGGTAGATGCCTTGCGAAAAGATAGTATATAACCCAACTTATTGATCTCATAACTTTCATAACAGCAATTCTCCTAATACAATCTAAATATCAAATAATCTATCATATGCTGCAATCCACTGCTGCATTCCATGATGTTGGTTAACGTAATTAAAAGCATTGCAAGAGATCGATTCTCGCAAATTCCTATCATTAATCATGCGTTCTAATTCTCTCTCAAGTGCAAAATCATCATTTGATAAAAAAAGAAGCCCCGTCTTTTCATGTGAGATTACTTCTCGTATGCCCCATACATCGCTGCCTATAACTGGAACTTTTGCAGCCATAGCTTCTAGAATGCTAACAGGCAAGCCTTCAGAAAAAGACGGCAAACAAAAAATATCAAATGTCTTAAGAATACTTGGAATGTCTTCTTGATATCCCATCATTATAACTCTATCTTGAATATTAAAATCATTGATAAGTTGCTTTATCTCATATTCAGAGTTCTCTATATCTTCTGGAAAACCTTTTCCTAGAAACAATAGACGGAGTTGTGGGTGTGTTTCACATAAGCGACTGAATGCTCGAATAAGACATATATGATTTTTAACTTTACGAAAATTTGCAATAACTCCAATAGCTAGATGATCTGGGGATATCTGCCATTTTGCCCTTAACTTATTACGATCAGTTGAAAAGATGAATCTATCGATATCTACCCCATTAATAATACTCTGAACTCTTTCAGAAGAATTAGGGAAAGCATTTTTTAAGATTATTTCAATCTCACTTGAAACACCTAGTATACAATCTGTATTCCGAGTCATGAGACTTAACAATTTCTTATGTTTGCTGGAAAGTACAGTTTTGACCTCTGCGACTGAGTGTTCTGTATAAATTAACTTTCTCCTATGGAGGACCTTACTACCAACATAACTATAGAAGAAGGGCATGTAATGGTGTGCATTTATGACGTCAATTTGATGCTCCTGAATCAACTTTGATATCTTCAACATTGCAATAGGATCAAAACCTTCTTTTTTCGAAATATTGAATACTCCATAACAAATATCTTTAAATTTATTTTCTAAGATTCCATTTATGAAATAAACAAGATATATACGATACTTGGAATGATCAAGTTTTCGTATAAGATCAAGAACGATTCTTTCAGTACCTCCCATATTAATTTGAATCAACACAAATAGAATATTGATTTTTTTCTTTCTCATGTTCTTAACTAAAGGGTTTTTCGATATCAGTCGATATATGCCTTTTTGTACGAATCCATTTGTTGCCTCTGTACACTTTTGTTAAGCTTAAAAGGTCTATGATTGCCTTCCATATTAAAAAAAAGGGGGCATATAAAATAGCCTTAAATATTTCTTTATAAGACTTAGATAGATATATCCCTGCAACAAACAACAGCACCTGACCAATAATTAAGCATATGCCTATAGTTATCAATATATTTCTAACACCTGAATTAGTAAATAATATTATGAGAATCAGGTAAAGAATAGTAAGATTAATCTGTAAAGAATAATTCGGAAAAATCAAAGGGAGTGATGCATCCAATTTTAGAAAATCCTTTTTTAAAAGGCCATCTTTGAAGAGTCTCAAACCATATAATCTTAAGACCTGGAATCTCCCACTTGACCAGCGAAGTCTTTGGGATGTAGCTTGCTTTAGAGATCGGGACTCCTGATGATATACTATTGCCTTAATGGCAAAACCTATTTTTATTCGATCTGCTATGAGTTGAGCATAGTATTCCCAGTCCTCTCCTACAGAAAAAGCTGTCCACTTTTTTCTTTCAAGCAACTTAGTTGAAAAACATATACCATTTCCCATTAAATATGAAGATAGTCCTAATTTATATTTTGAATGGTGGTAGAGTACATTACCAATTGTTCTAGTGACAAAGAGGAGTTGAGTAAACCAACTGTCCTTTCTATTTCCTACTGCATTATGGCATTGTATAGCCTGCTCACCTTGACCTATCATATGATTCAATTCTTTTAGAATATTTTGATCAACAATATTATCTGCATCAATAATTAAAACAGCATCATACTTATTTAATTGTATTTGGCTAAGAGCCCATTCAATTGCATACCCTTTACCTGTGTGAGTTGTGTCATTTCGAGTAAGAACTATTATGGGATATGTTCTGACTATATCAGCGGTGCGATCTGAACAGTTGTCAGCAATCACAAATATTTCATAGAAATCTGGTGGATATTTTATCTCTAAAAGACTCTTGCAAAGTCGGGATATGAGAAGCTCCTCATTGTGGGCAGGGATAAGTATGGCAAATCTATTTTTTATATCTTTATCAACCCTCTTGGGTTCGGGAACAATAAAATATGCACCTGCTAATATCAGTAAATAAACTATTGCTGCTATTAAGTAAACCATGAGTATAATAATTATGAAATAAATAGGTATCAACCACATAGTGTTAATACTTAAGATCACTACTGTCCGGTTAAATTAAATTTGATCTAAAAATGCCACGTAACTTATCAATATTACTAGGTGTGGGTATTGAAAGAAATTTCAAATCGATAAATGTTAAAAATGGCTGTAGAACATGTATTAATGCTGTTCCACGAAGATTGAAACTGGGTTATTCCGGACAGTAATGACTTAAGATTCCTAATTAATAATTTCATTATATTGTAGCTCTATCTTTTCACACCAATGTTTAACATCGAATTCTTTATTGATTTTATTTATGGCCTCTTTGGACATCTTTACCCGGAGCGCATGATTATTCATTAACAACATCATCTTTTTGCCTAGCTCTCGATAGTCTCCAGGGGAAACTAAATATCCATTCACACCGCTCTCAACAACATCTGGTACACCACCTACAGCACTGGCAATAACCGGTATCCCCATCGCCATTGCTTCCAACAACGCCATGGGTGTTCCTTCAGTCAAAGAGGGTAAAACAAAAATATCTAAAACAGTCAACCAGGATTCAACGTCAGTAACAAAACCTATAAATTTCAATTCTTTTTGGAGGCCTAGTGATCTTGCAAGATTTTCAAATTCACATCTTTTCGGACCATCTCCTAATATAATAATTACGAATTTACCATTCATTTCCTTTAAAACTGTTGCAGCTTTTATAAGATACTGTATCCCCTTCTCTTCGCTTAATCTTCCAACATAACCAATTATTAAAACATCTTGGTCAAGTACTAAGGATTTTCGCTTTTCGAGTCTAATTCTTGCGAAATCTTTTTTCCATTCTTGTCTCTCAATCGCATTTTGGATTACTACAACCTTTGATTTATCTATCCCACATTTTACTAAATACTTCATAATCTCTGATGAAACCGTTATAATCTTTTCACAGAATTGAAGTGCAACTATGTTTAATCTATTATAGATCTTCAATTTTACATTATTTGAAATAAAACCATGGCATGTGGCTAAATGAGGAATACTCGTGTACTTGCAAACAATAGTTGCGATAATATCGGCAAAGTAACCATGAGAATGTACTAAGTCAAATGACTCTCTTGTTAGAATCTGATATAAAGATAGGACACATCGTGCAACCCTGAAATAATCTCTTCCATCACTAGGTGGCTTTATAGCAACAGGGATTGTATAGGGATAATAGTCGATTTCTTTCATATGCTTAATAAATAGATTATCTTTATCCCATGGGCGAACTAAAAGAATGGGTTGAATATCAAATTTTTCTCTATTCACGTTTCTTAAAAAAGTTAGACTCACTTTTTCAGCACCTGCAAAATCAACCGGGGTTAGAATATAGGCAACCTTGCTCAAGTAATTACACCTTCATCTTCCTGTTAAAAGGTCCTAATGTCCTGATTTTTGCTATTCTCCGAAAACCTGCTTTCTCTATAGCTTTCAGCGCTGGAAAATTGAATTCATGAATAATACCCATGACTCTTCTATAACCTGCACTCTTTAGGTCATGAGAAATATAAACCATCATTTTGGCCATGAGTTGCCTACCTCTGAACTTTGGCAGAGTTGTATTGTAGTTCAACTCAGCAACATCATCACTCAATATCAAAAACCTGTTGTAATCACCTTTAAACAAGACCCAATAGATCTTGGCAAGCTCATCTCCATTGAAGACAAGGTAACATGTCTTCGTATTGAAAATCTTATCATAGTAAAATTCTCGAGGTAGATCCATCCCTTCCCTAATCTTTGCAAGCTCCTCCAGACTAGGCTTCATGACCCTGAATTCAGATTCAAGATTATGCTCAGGCAATTCTCTTGTCAGGTCATTTTCATATACCATGAATGTATTTATTCTTATGCCACTGTAATAAAGAAACTTGAATAGGCTCGATGGTTTTTTCCCATAATGGTGATACGCTGTCTTCTTAAAGTTCTTCAAAGTAACAACGATTTTTCTGAGTAACATTATTTTCTTATCAATATTATTCATGATCACTCAACCAATATTGAATTTACTAGTAGGTAAGATAATGATTCCTTCGATAAGATTAGAATAAGATGCTGCAAGAGCAAAAAATGAGGTAAATAATATAGAATAACCTTGTGTGAGGAAGAAAGCTGCGATACAATGACTTATGAAACTTATCTCAGTTACACCTGCAAGTCTTTGTATATTATTTATTTTAATTTGATCACTTGCTCGGTGCCTTGCCCTTCTGAAAACCTGTAGTGTCTCTTTTATCATAAGGACAAATATTATGAACGCTATGAGGCCCAGCTCAGAGGATATCTGCAGGTATGAGTTATGCACTACCTGCCACCGTTCTATTACATGCCTGTGTCTACGCTCCATGCCGATTGCTGTTGGAAAACATTGCGCCCCCACCCCCAGGAGTGGTCTTGTCAGTGTGAACTCGATTCCCTTTTTCCAAAGTTGGAGTCTACCCAGTTCATCTGTAGCATTATAATCCTGCTCGAGTGACAGGATGGAGGAGTACCGCTCTGTGAATATCTTATCCTTGTTGGCCGCTGCAAAAATTATAATGCCAATGAGTACCATGACTTTGATTGATCGTTTCACTGGTATCATTCTGGTAAAAAGGAAAAGCATCAAGATGGTTGCAAGACTTATCAGGCCACCTCTGGAACCTGTGAGCAAAATTACCAATAAAGATATGATCCCGGTTGCTGCAGCGAACCCCTTAACAGGCAATTTTTCATTCTCGGAAAAGAAAAGAACTGTAAACGGTATAAGTGAAACGAAGAGATAGGCCAGATCATTCGGATCATAGGTGGACCCGAAGGTGAACCTCTCCTCACTCATCGTACCTAAAACTAAGCTCGCCACTCCGAAAAAGCAGATTGAAGATACAAGGATGAATACCAGATCTCTCGCCCTTTTATACGAGTCAACATGGGTAATAAGAAGGCCAAAATATATCATATTGACGGCATACTGGAATATTGCAAATTCGAAGGCTGCCCTCCTGTAAAGGGCAAACGGTATTCCCAGCAGCATTATTAAATAAAACGCAAGGTATTTCTTGCTCAGCGACTGCTCGAACATTGCTTTCAGAGGATTGACTAGTATCACGTTTATCAGGGTGAACGCCAAAGCCGGCCTTAATGATTGAAGGACAGGGAATACTTCCTGGGGCCTGCCAATGAGAATGAAGGTCAGCAGGAGAAATGAATAAAAAGATACTTGTGTGGTACTCATTGTCTTTGTGGAATCTACGGGCATTACCATACAATTATTGGTCGACGACATTGCTTTTAATCCAATTTAAGGTTTTGATACTCTCGTGAACCGTTTTGCATGATCATCCAAGAGGTTTTGTTCTATGATGCACTATCGGGTGTTACTTTTCTTGCATTGTACATATTTTTGAGACTTATTATCTTCTCTTTCTTGTAAATCATAACAAACATGCCATAGATGAAGGCACCAGTAATTATCGATAAACTCAGCAAGGAGACAGAATTCATATAATCTACAAGCAATCTTTTAAACAGAATTACTGACATGGCCATTACAAGACTTGCACAAAAAGGAAAGCTGAGCCTTGCAAACAACTCATTCATACCTATATTCAATGAATTCAGAGATCTACGGCTGACTATAATGAATGCTGCACTATAGAATATTATCCAAGAAAGGGATACCCCCAGCAAACTGTATCTGACGCCAATGAGCATTGCTACGACTACCAGTGATGCCTCGATGACACTGTTGGAAAAGACTACCCTCGTCTTCCCTATTGCATTCAATGCTGATGGATACAATGGGCTTATAGTTAAGAGTGGGATGACAATGCACAGCAGTTCAAAGGGTAAGGCAGCCTGTTTCCAATGCGGACCGAGGATCAGGGGGATTGCTTTATCTGCAATGGTCGCCATGCCCCAGAACAAAGGAAAAGCTACCAGGGCAATTATCTCGATAGTGAGTAACAGGCTCGACCTGATGCGTGATGTATCTTCTTGAATCTTTGAATAGGCACTGAACGAGATCTGGGTGATTATTGGCAGAATTTTTTCCTTTGGGAGCAAGGCCAGGTTCAAGGCAACGGCATACACCCCTAACAGTTCTTTACCAAGGTACTTACCGACAATTATCTTATCAGCCTGGGTGAATAAATATATGAAAAATACGGTCCCGCTTACCAGCATTCCAAAATTTATGAGTTCTCTACACTCATCAAATCGAAAGATAGGCCTATACCTTTTCGGATATACCACATTAAGGTGTATGGCCTTGGTGATATGCATGCAGCATTCAGCAAAAATCAAAGACCACACCCCCAATGAATTGAAGGCACAGATTATTGCTACTGCGGCTGCCACCAGCCTGCTCGAGATATCTGCCTGGGTCTTGGTGTGAAAATCCATTTCACGGAACAACAATGAATCAGGTATGAGGTAGAGGCTCATGAAGATAAAATTCAGACTTAGTACCCTCAGAATCGGTATCAATCTCTCCTCATGGAAAAAGGATGCCACAAGAGGTGCAGATAACATAATGATCAATACAGCACAGCTGAAGACCAGGATGATAAAACCAAAAAGCTGACTTATCTTTGTCTCGTTGAGATCCTTATGCTGGACAAGGGCTGAACCAATCCCCCAATAGCTTATCATCTGCATCAGGAACAGGATTGGCAGCGCCATGGCCATCAGGCCATAATCCGATGGAGAGAGCAATCGGATTACGATTATTGTAGAAGCCCAGGAAATGATCTGGATAAAGAGCGTGCCGCTACTTAGCCAGACAAAGGATTTGACTATCTTAGATCGCAGTGCACTATCTTTCATATTCTGATGTACCCAGAATCAATCTATTCCTATTTGTCAGCATTTGATTATGGGAGGAAGAATTATTTGATGATTATTACTTATTGAATCCATTCATTTGTTCTTGAGTGGATCTTTTACCCTATGAGGTTTTCTGATGGGAATGTTACCTATCTTGTCCAGTATGAACTTCTTGCGTGTCTCATAAGGCAAGTAATCGGATTCAGGGAAGGAACACTCGTCATCGTATAATGTCAGGTTGCTGGATAATTTCATCTTCTTGTACATCTCTGTTTTGAATATAATCCTGGCAGGATTCCCCATTATTACAGAATTATCAGGGAAACTGTCGGCAACTACTGCACCTGCACAGACAATACAATTGTCACCAAGCTGAATATTGGGCAGAATTATTGCGCCCACACCTATGAAGCAATTGTTACCGATCTTGATCTTCCCATAATTCCCTACGATATTGGTGATCTCATTTCGAAAAATATTCACAGCGCCATCATGGGTAACAAAAATAACCTCACCCGAGACCAGTACATTATCACCCAACTCTATGAGAAATGGTTCCACGCCAAAATTAGTTGAATATAACCTGCAATCCTTTCCTACGGTAACACCTAAATCTCTCGCGAATTCAACAGCAGCAGCAGCGCCATCTGTTCTGGAGAGCTTCCTCAGATAAAATATCCTATGGATTCGTTTGATCTTTCCTACCTTTGGGAAAAACCTCAGAAGAAACAACCCGATATCGATTACAATGCCTTTTAAATAATAGATGATCATGATGCCTCTCCTATCACCATGTCCATTTCTTAGAATATTACTGCCATAATCTGATGATCAACTGATCTTATCAATGCCTGCTTGCTTCAGAAAATCCCTTGATTTCGAACGCGATTGCTGATGCAGTATCCCGGCTGATACCCATATGTGTCGGCAGGGTCATGAGCTTTTCTGCGATCATCGATGCCCCCGGGGTTTTTACGCCTTCATCAGCAAAGAACCTTCTAATATCCGGCTCATCCGTTAGAGCCTTGGGGTACATGCGCCTGATACCTAATCTTTTCAGTTCCTGGGGTATTGTACCAGAGCCAGCCATGAGCGGAAACCTCGTGTATATTGGGCACGATCCACCCGCGACTGCGATCGGCCCATATCCTCCCAGCTCATTGCTGTAGACTTCTGCAACAGAACATCTGTGGGCATTGAGGTCTTTGAGAGATTCTATCGCATGCCGGCCAAGTCTCTGTAAGACAGGAGACATGGAAGAAACCTCGAAACCCGGGTCAAAGATGGTCTCGCCAAGCCCCAAAGGCAGTGCCTCCATAAATCCGTACATAATCGGATGCGATAATACCTGAATCATGGCAGTGGTAAGGAGTTGCCTATATCCACGCCCCTCCCTAGGCCAATGAATCTCCTCGAGGATTGATGGATATCTCCCTACCATGGCCCCACCCCAGCCAAGGGGTAGTGGCTTCCCCCTGCCGAAACTGAAGAAGCCGAAGTCACCCAAAGTACCAGTCTGTTGTCCATCCAGGCTTGCACCCAGTGATTGTGCGGCATCTTCAATAAGATATGCCCCTGCTTCTCCTGCCAGTTTTTTCAACTCCATCACTGGAGATGGTATACCGAAGAGGTGCTGAGTTACTACCGCAAGGATATTGTTATCCAGGCTCAGCTTAACTGAATCCAGATCTGGTTGAAATGTTCCAGGGTCAAGGTCGTACACCCGAATCTTAAGACCAGCACGTGCGACCGATGCAGCGACGGAGTAGCAGGTGTATCCAGGAATCAGGACCTGATCTCGCTGTTTTCCTTCTCTCTTCCATAACTCCTGAAGGAGCAGGGAAAACAGCATTCTGGCGCTCCCAGCACAAATACAATGCTCCAACCCAAGATACGTGCCCAGCATTTCATGAAAGCCAGCATTACCAGGCAGCAACGCAGAAATCAGGGCCTGGATCGATACCCTTACCTCAGCTGGCGGGTACCACCTCGTATTATCTTGAAGTCCTATTCTCATTTGATCTGCAAAGGAGATAATTCTCTGCTAAAGGTTTTAAAGGGTAATGAAACGCCTTATTGCCGGGCCAAAAAAATCTACTAAACCTTGCGGCAATTTCGACCAGGTCTGCGCCATGATTCTCCTTGTCCTGCCTGCTGCATGAATCGGCTGACCATTATCCATATATCCCTCACTGTACCAGTACAGAGGTGTCTGCTTACACCCCCACTGCTCCTTGAACTTATAGGTACCCTCTCCTGGAGAAGACCTCCCGAAGTCGAAAAGTCTAAATCCATTGTTGCTTGCATACTGCAGGAAACCCCAATAGAGCAGCATGTTGGGACTGTACCTGTTGTACTCTGAAAGAGAGGAGGCCCAAGGTATGGAGACAATGTCACGGTGATCGAGGATTATCCCTGATGCAACTGCCTTGCCCCGATGATAGACGACTCCCACATGTGCAGACTGCCCAAATTTATCGAGGACGGAAGAAATGAAAGACCGGGAATGAACCGGCGAACCAAGATTCCGCATGTTGATACGGAATACTCTATAGAAATCATTAAGGAGGTCTAGTGATCCCAACAGAAATTCTAGATCTTCCTTTATAGGCCTCTTGATCTGGCTTCTTAACTTTGATTTGAAACCATTCCATAGAACCTCTGACGCTCCAGGAAGGTTAAGAATCATCCGCACCTTGTGGGACATCACACCGATATTCCTAAAACAGTTCAAAGTCTCATCAGGGTTCTTGCACCTTATTTCCAGCTTGGCCCTGATCTCAGTAGCCAAGTCGAAGGCATATTTTATAAGCAATTCCGATGCAGCTCTGTCAGTCGAAAGAACCCCCCCATAATCACAGAAGGGAAGAGATACCAACGACCCTTTCAGGCCAGGGGGCTTAATGAGAATTAATGGGAGCACCCCCTGAATTTCTGAATCATCTCCTTCTGCCATAAGATAATAAGTCCTGTGGTGATAAGCTGTCTCTATGGCTGATTTCCAACCAAAAAGATGATATGGCCCTGAAAGCTCTTGGGATCTAATGAAACTATCCCACCTCTCCTTATCATTGCTTTCAGCCACTATTATGTTATGCATTGTTCGACTTTAATGAATTAATATTATCCAGTGATGGGGAAGAGAGAACAATAATCTCTACCATGAAATACCCGAGTTGTGTCGGAACATCCTGATGGCTTACCAGTTATCGAGAGAATTACGACAAGTATTCATATATGTATTATTATTGTTCTGCTTCCGTCTCCTCAGGCCAGAACTCTATAAGAAGCGGGTATAACTGCTTAATAAATTGTTCAATTTGTCCTTTTGTTTGAGCATCATCGCCTTGAATTTCCTGTGATACCCGTATGAATGCTCCATCGTCGCGATTATGGAAAAGTCTCCTCTTAAAGCGGTTAAGGTTTTGCTGCATTCCTGTCGCGATTATCTTACTCTTATCACTCTGATACCAATGATAAACAAGCTGTCTTTCGTTTCCCCTATTGACCCATAAACAGTTAAGGGTAACTACTTCTCCGCCCCTGCTATCAATTGGCATGGTGACTCTCTGCTCTTTCAGTATAGCCCACCCTGCCCCAGGGTAGCATCCTTCAGGTGTGTGGGTGCTTCGTCCACCTTTCCGTGTTCCATAGTATCCTATGTAAATTGTAATTGGCTTCCTATTCTCTGAGATATAGTTGCGATACACAACGACATCAGGATCAAGCTCCCTGATAATCGACTCCTCTAGCGGGATATCGATACCATGCATACCGTCAAGGGTGTAAGGGATTCTGTCGAGGTTTTTCTTTACGACGACAACATCAGTACCCACATGCATTGCACGGACAGTGATCAATGTTGCAGCTAACAGGATGAGGCTTATAAAAAAATCTCTCTTACTCATGGATGATTTGCTGTCATGCCTCTGATTGATGCAATTGTAAATGGGCATGATAAACCAGGCCAGAAATGGGAATTTAAAAGTAGTCCACTTTCGGGGTTACAAGGGTAGACAAGGAGAAGGAAGAAGAGATGGTCTGGGGGTACCCCCAGACCGCGCGG
>Ga0116148_1004784_pt1 | contig 11640 bp, 8 predicted proteins | sample AD_UKC055_MetaG_FD_89786 | JGI IMG/M metagenome (GOLD analysis project Ga0116148, IMG submission 89786) | Active sludge microbial communities of municipal wastewater-treating anaerobic digesters from USA - AD_UKC055_MetaG | ecosystem: Engineered > Bioreactor > Anaerobic > Digestate | place: USA... | reverse complement strand
GTATGATTAGTCATGGCCGCATTATGCCCGAGAACAGAAGGTGATGCAAGTCCGGCACCGCCGGCGGCGGTGTACCACAGCCGGCGGCGGTGTACCACAGCCGACGGCGGGCCAACACAGCCGGTCCCGGTTCGCGCATCGCCTTCCGTACTATCGCTTGGTGAACGAAATGTAATCGAAGGGAAGCAGGTCTTTTCCCCTTTTCAGGGTAACAGAAACTACAGCAGCAACACCGTTTTCCGAGCCGGAAAGCAGAATCTCGCCAATGAGTGTTTTCGGTGGATGATACAGATATGCAGTCGCAGAACCGGTTGCAAATGCGGTTTCCTCGATTTCGGGAAGCACGAAAATTCCCGGAGAAAGCGGATTCGCGGCAGAAAAAACAACGCCGTCATGCCCATTCTGTCTGACAGCCTGGACCAGCATGCTTTCATACGAAATAAGTGCGTTATACGCAATATCAAGCGCATCCTGTGTCAGTTCCTGTTTCCGGGCCAGATTGGCGTGAGAATTCACAAGCTGTTCATGGGAAACTTTCAGTTCGAGATAGCGGTTCTCCGTTTCTTGAGCAGCTTTCAGCATTCGCTGCGCCTCTGAAAGAGCGTGCTGTGCCTGGTCCAGCTCTTTTTCCGCACGGGCTTTCGCTGCCTGTTCGGAAACCAGATCATTCCGGGTTCGTTCCAGGGCGTCGAAACTGGTACCGATAATTCGTTCTCCGGCAGCTCCGGCAACCAATGCAATTTTCAGTCCTGCTTTTACGTAATCGTCGACATCATGTTCAAATCCGATACCGGCAACTCTGGACAGGAGATAGCCAAGTCCTTCGTATCCGCGTGCCATGAGAGAAAAATCCTCTGCTGAAATACCGTCGACGGAGGGAGGCAACTCCGGAATACTCCTGAAGGGCAGAGACGCATCAGGATACGCGGCTATTTCATTGATATACGCGTCTGCAGTCAGGTCGTCCCAGTCAGGATCGATAGCAGCTATATGCGTCTGGTACTCTTCAACAAGGGTCTTGATTTGGTCGGTTTTCAGCCGGGCGTTTTCGTTCTGAATCTCTTCCATGCGCACCCGAAGCGTTTCGATTTCCTTCCCGTATCCGTCTTTAATCCGCTGCTTTTCGAGCTCGAATACATCCTGCTGGTTGTCCAGGAGCTTTTTTTGCTCGCGGGCTTCTTCCACACGCTTCTTGTCGAATGATTCAACCTGCTTTTTTGCGTCTTCGAGCGCAAGATCCAGGCTTGCCATATCCGAATCATACGAGCTTTTCAGATTGTTTCTGAGTCCAGCGTATGTATTGTCTACCAACGTGCGTTTTGCCGACCGCTCGCTGTTCGACAGGCGCTGTACTCCAAGCACCTCGATTTCGGAACGGTACTGCAGCTCCAGGTTTGCCAGTTCGTCCTGGAACAGGGATTGTCGGGCAATCCGCTTCTGCAGCACCGAATCGAGATTGTCCTCGGCTTTTTTTGCCAGATCAAGCACATTTTTCAGATTGAGATCTTCGAAAACGGTGATATCTACGGCAACATTACGTGAAGAACGGTTGATGAAAGCGGTAACAATACCGGACACTGCTATGATCAGTATGGCAACCGACGCGATGATCGAGATGGCTAAATAATCCTTGTTCTGTTTAGTCCGTCCGAATTCATACTCGAGGTCGTAGGATATAGGGGTGTCCCTGCGGATTGATTTGAGGCTGTTGCTGAGAAACAGTTGAACCTTGTTGCGTTCTGTATCCTCGCCGGCAACTACTTTGTAGTCATTGTCCATACACCCTCCCATCCCTCCGGAGCAACATCGGAATTTCCGATCCTATCAAGAAAAACTGCGCACAGCTCAAGCGAACAGTCCCTGAACAGTTCGCGGGCGCGCGACCAGGCACCCTCATAATAGGCGGCAAGACCCTCCGAAAACATCGTAAATCTCGATAGTGTTTCAGGACTTTCCGTCGTTATATCCAGCGGGAAGAATATCCGTTTGCCTTCGGTTTTGCCCTTGACCTGAACCATGTCGATTTCAACAAAGCGATAGCGGTCGGTGTCACGAAGCACTTCGTCCCTGACATATTCCGAAACAATCACCGGAAGCTGGTAGATTCGGGTAAGCCCTTCCAGGCGCGAAGACGAGTTCACATTGTCGCCGATTACTGTATTGGTCATGCGATCTACCGAACCGATATTGCCGTAGAAAACGGTTCCGCCGTCGATACCGACACCAACATTGATCAATACAGCCTTGAACACCCGTTCTTCGGCAGGCGTCAAGGGCCGGGTCCGCTCGATTTCAGCGCGGTGCAGCTTCATTTCCTCGCGAAGGCTTGCCGTAACATGCTGTATGTTGTAGGCGGATATCAGTGCTTCCAGCGACTTGTTGCGGGTTTCGCGAAGAGTCCCGTATACCGCAAGAACCGCATCGCCGATTATGGAACCGACAATTCCGTTCTGATCGTGTATGCACTTGATCGCGCGGTCGTAATGGACATTCAGCAGGTCGATAATGTCGTTGCCGAGCGTTTCGGTCATGTAGGTAAATCCGCGGATGTCCGAAAAAAGAATCGCCAGCTCCATCTGGGTTCCCTCGAGCCGAATGCTGTGCTCGAGATACGCGCGTTCAACAACATCCCTGGTTACAAATTTCCGGAAAATGGTCATGAGGTTGCTGATCGTTGCAGACAGGGAGTTGAACGACGCACCGAGATAGGCGATGTCATCGTTGCTTGCCTTTTCAAGATCAATAAACGCAAGCTTCTGGGACTGCTGCATCTCCAGCATTCTTTCGGAAAATAAATGGAGAAACCGCAAAATGTGGTTAATCACGATAACACCGATTACAACAAAAAACAGAACCATGAGAATAATAACAAGGGCAATAAACCGGAAAATGCGGTTCGTCGCTGCAACCATATCTGAATACAATTCCGCGCGAATTATATAGGCATCCCACTTGTCAAGATACTTGTACACTCCAAAAAACTCGCCCTCGGAGCCGTGATAATGAATCGTCCCCTCTGATACGCCGTCAAGCCGGAGCCGGTTCATCGATTCCAGCACTTCGGGATCGGGAAACAGAGCCATGTTCTCGCCGTGCACTGCCTGAAACAGAATTCCGCCGTCGCGCAGCATGCCGAAAGACCGGGCGTTGGGTGTTTTCAGCTCGATTGCCGCATTTTTTGCTATGGCATCAAGCGCTCCCGTCCGGTCGCCGGAATACTCGAAGATTTCGAACTGGTTCGATGCGAACAGATACACATCTTTTAATTCCTTGACCAGCAGCTCATTGGTTTTCTTGACTATTTCCCGCTGATTCAAGACCAGATTGAGATAGTTGGTTGAAAAGGTTGAGATGAGCAAAAGTACCACGAATGCTGACATGATCTTCAGGGAAAGCGGGATAATCGGGGTAGAACCGACCATCCGGAACCACTTTTTGGATGGATGTGGCATGGTTACCTCCGGACTGTATGCACATACTATAGCACACAGCACACCCTTCAACAATGTTTTCCTGTGTGTTATTGTATGAAAATAATGACCAATTCGCTTGTACAGAAAGGTTCCCGACTTTCGCTATTGACCCTCGCTTCCAGAGTTCTCGGACTCGTCCGCGAAATGACCAAAGCTGCATTCCTGGGAACTTCGGCGCTCTCCGACGCATTCTCTCTCGCCTTCATGATACCGAACCTGCTGAGGCGCCTGTTTGCGGAAAACAGCATCTCTGTAGCCTTTATCCCGACGTTCCGCCGCCATCTGGAACAGGAAAGCCGGGAACGGATCAAGGAATTCCTGTCCTCGACTTTTACACTCGTAACCTTTGCGACAACAAGTACCGTCGCGCTCGGCATAGCCGTTGCACCGCTAATCATCCCGTTTTTCGGAACAGTGACCGGAGAAACAGTGCTTCTTACCCGCATCATGTTTCCCTACCTCGCGATCATTTCGATTGCGGCGTTTTTTCAGGGAATACTGAACGGCATCAAGATTTTTTCCCCGTCGGGCTTTACTCCAATACTGTTTAACCTGATTATCATCGGTTCGACCTGGCTTCTTTCTCCGATACTGGACAATCCGGCCCGGGCAATGGCGATCGGCGTCGTCGCCGGAGGATTCGTCCAGGCAGCCTTCCAGCTGCCCTTCGTACTGAAGAACGGATTCCGGTTTTCTTTCGTCAGCCCGGCGAAAGCGCTCCGGGATCCGGGAACCCGGACTGTTCTGCGCCTTATCGGGCCGACCATTATTGGCATGGCTGCGTATCAGCTGAACGACCTTGTTTCGACCCTGCTCGCAGGCAACGCCGGCGAAGGAGTCCTTTCGAGCTTGCAGTATTCGCTGCGTCTCCAGGAGCTTATTCTTGGCGTCTTTGCCGTCAGTATCGGAACCGTTATACTGCCGGACCTTTCAGGCTATGCGGCGAAAAAGGAATGGACCCCGTTCAACCGCCTGCTTTCGAATGCGATGAACACCATCGCGCTTATCACTATTCCAATAACCTTCTATTCGCTTGTTTCCGCCGAAGGACTGATCACCCTGCTGTTCAAAACCCGCAGTTTTACTGACGAGTCGGTGGCTCTGACGCTGAAAGCCTTTACCTGGCATATCTGCGGCCTGTACTTTATCGCGGTGAATCGGATCATTTCGCCGTCCTTCTACGCCCAGCAGGATTCCCGTTCGCCGACGACGGCAGGTATTGTCTCGTTCGGCGTCAACATCGCGCTGGCAGCAGCCCTCGTCTTGCCGATGGGCGGCGGCGGTATCGCACTGGCATTGAGCCTCTCGAGCGCGGCAAACACTGCCCTGCTGGTATGGTTTTTGGGAAAAAAGAACACCGTCGATGTGAGAGCAATGCTCCGCTCGACTCTTCTGTACGCACTTAAAATACTCGTCTTTTCGGTCATCGCCGCGGCACCGGTCTGTTTTGCAAAAAAACCGCTATACGCAGTCTTTGCAGGACAGAACCGGCTTGTCAGCCAGGGCGTGCCCCTGTTCATCAGTTTTCTGCTGTTTGCCGGAATCGGCGGACTGCTCCTTCTAGCGACGAAAGATCCGGTCGCCGGCGCGGCGTTCTCCCGGTTTACGAAAAAGCGCGCGCCAACAACTTCGCCCGATGCGGTGGATGCGGTTTCCGAAGCGCACAAAAACTTCCCGGGAGAATCGTAAAGCTCTGTTCCCTGCACTGGATGCAGGCATCCCGGAACCGGCGAAAAGGTCCTTACTCTTTTTCCAGGAGCACGGTAACTTCTTTTTCGCGGTAGCCGAAGAGGAACAGAAAGCCGACAAACGATATGACTGCGGCGATTATCAGAGTCAGGCGGATGCCGGTCATGCCGGAACCCTGGCTGCCGGAAACGCGCGCAGAGTCGATGGAGACGATTGTCGGAAACAAGAGGGCCGCAACGAGCTGGCCGGCCTTTGATACGATCGAGTGTACGCCGAAATACATGCCGCCGCGAAGCTGGTCGGTTTTGCGACGGTTCGCAACTGCGAGGTCTGCAATCAGCGCGTTCGGTACAACCGTAAAAATCGCGATCGGCAGGGAAACGAGCAGGGACAGGAAAATCCCCTGCGCATGCGACTCGAACGGATAACGGCCGGCGAACGAGGCGGCAACAAGGAAAACCATCAGCATGAGAAAAGCGGAAAAAAGCATTTTCCGCTTGCCGACAATGCACGTCAGTACGCACACCGGAATATACAGCGCAAGGTTCGCGAAAAATATCAGGAGCATATAGAACGAAATGAGGGACCCGGGCAGACCGAGGAGGACGGTGACATAATACGAAAAACCGGTGATCGTAAAGGCTGCGGCGATGCGGTACATGGCGTCCGCGATCAGATAATGGCGGAAGTAGGAATCCTTGAGCACGATGCGGAAGGATTCTCCAAGACTGTCCTGCACCGGTTCGGCATCGCTGAAAGCCTTTTCTTTGATCAGAAAGGCAGGAAGGGCAAGGCAGACGGCGGAAACGACGCCGAAACAGGCAGCAACCAGGCGGAAGGCTCCCGCACGGGTAAACCCGGTAAGGCTCATGATGGGGTCAAGAGACGAAAAGGCGAAATTGCCCGACAGCGACGCAAAGGCGGTTGCGCAAGCCATAAGGGTCGAAAGCTGCGTACGGTCGCGGGTACCGGAGCCGATTTCAGAAAGCAGTGCAAGATAGGGCGCGGTGTACAGCGATAAAAAGAAGAAAAACAGGACCGACACGATCAGTACGGAAATCGTGTTGAACACATAGGATTCTGCAGTCGGCGGGAAAAACACCAGCACCGAAAAAAAAGCGAGCGGAAGCGCGGCGGCCGACATAAAACCGGTCCGTCTGCCCTTTTTCATCAAGTTCCGGTCGGAAGCCCAGCCAAGCAGCACGCCTGCCCCTGCGTCAAACAGCCGGCCAAGCGCAATAATAAGGCCGGCAACCGTAAACAAGCCGAACAAGTACCCCTGCCAGATAAAAACCGGATAGGGAGAATCCTTTTGCGTAACATAAAAAACAGAAAACAGCTTGAGGACGCCGTACGAAGACAAAACAAGCCCGAATTGCCCGAGCGAATACATCAATTTTTTCCCAGCCGAAAGGGCCATGAGCAACTCCCGCGTTAATTTTTCGTATGGTACCCGATTTGCTTTACCCTGTCAAAGAAATTACGGTATATTAGACTGATATGGATATGTATCAAAAACGCCGCGCCGAGCTGTACACCTGGATGGCGCGACACAGTATTGCGCTCATTGTGCTCGAAGACACCGAAGGCCGACGTGATCCGGCAGTACGCTATTTTTCCGGTCACCCGGGCGACGCTATGCTCCTGTTGACTATCACCGGACACTCGGTACTCTGCCCCTGGGACGAACATCTGGCACTCAAGACGGCAAACGTCGACGTTATCGAACCGTACACGAACTACGGTCGCCACCCCGTGACTGCGGTCCAGGGAATCGCCGCAAAAATCGGCATTCCAAAGCGCGCAAAAATCGAAATTCCCGAAAACACTCCCTACCCGCTGTTTCTCAAATATGTTGAAGCCCTGTTCGAATTCGATGTTATGTGCAGGGAAAACGGAGTAAGCAAAGAAATTCAGAGGATGCGGGCGATCAAGGACGACGGGGAGATAGAACTCATCCTTCGAGCGTGCGAAATCACCGATTCGATACTCGATCAGTTAGAAAAACTGATGAAAAGCGGCAAAATTAAAACCGAAACAGACGCAGCGCTGCTGATTGAAAAAGAAGCGAGAGCCCACGGTGCCGAGGGCACCGGTTTTGAAACGCTCGCTGCCGGCCCGGAGCGCAGCTTCGGCATCCACGCGTTTCCGCCCTACACGGCGGGAGCTTTTCCAGCGCCGGGCTTATCCATCCTGGATTTCGGCGTCAAGTATCAGGGCTACACAAGCGACGTCACGCTGACCGTTGCCATGGGAGAACTCACTGCAGCGCAGGAAAAGCAGCTTGCGCTCGTCGAAAAGGCGTACGCGGCCGCGCTTGAGCTCTACAAGCCCGGTATGCCGACCCGGGCGGCGACGCTCAAGGTGGACGAGATTTTCCGGAAGGCGAAACGGAGCATGCCGCACGCCCTCGGACACGGAATCGGGCTTGAGCCTCACGAAGGTCCGGCCATCCGCAACCGCGAAGACAACGAGTGGGTATTCGAGCCCGGTATGGTCGTTACGCTGGAACCCGGCCTCTACCATCCCGACCACGGCGGCTGCCGCCTGGAAAACGACATCCTGATTACCGAAACCGGCAACCGGGTGCTGACAAAATCCCGGATAATCAGGCTGTAGGAGCGGCCGGAATTTCCCGCACGCCTGCGTCCGGGAAATCCGCTTTCGGCAGCTAACCGATATCCCGGGTAGCCACCACAGAAACGCCGGAGTCCTCCCAGTTTTGAACCAGGACATCGCCTGAGCGAACAGGAAGATCGACTTCGGTTTTCAGGAGCAGTTCGACGAGGGCCGGAATGCGGTCCCGGAGGATGCCTCCGTCGGTGCGCACCGGGACGCGGCGAGGCAGGGAATCTTCGAAAACGGCTACTTCGGATTCACCAGTCGAGAGGCTCTCGGCGCCGGATGTGCTCCGTCGGACCGGACAGGTGGCAGTTACCACGCGCACGGGAGCGACGGCTTCGTTCTTGCCGTACGCGGCTCCGCGCGGGCAGAAATTCCCGCTTACCTGATACTCGGGCGCATCTCCCACTTCGAGCCGGCAGCCCCGGGGACAGACAATGCAAATCATTTCAGTCATTTCACACCCTCCCCTGCCGCGTTCAGGGAAATCTCGAACGGCTCTCCGGCAGTTGACGCAACGCCCAGCGTTCCGGCGGGAATCTCGACCGAGATCATCTCGCCGGGACGGACCCACTTCAGCGATTTCTTGTAGATTTCAGCGCCTCCGCGCATAATTTTCAGAATGCCGCGGTCGAGCATCACCATGCTGCGCAAACAGACGGTTGTCTTCGATTCGGGATCGATCGTGGACGGAACCGTATAGCGTATGTTTGCGCCGGCCTTCAGCGGTACTTCTGCCCGCTTTTTCCCGCTCCCGGCTCCCTCGAGCCAGTCGGCGCAGGATTCTCCCGCGCGTGAGGCTTCGCCGGCGACGCGGTCGACAAGATCGTGGATGTGCAGGACGTTACCGCAGGCGAACACGCCGGGCACGGACGTCATCAGGGTCGAATCGACGAAGGCTCCGTTCGTTACCGGGTTCAGCGAAATGCCGGCGTGCGCGGAAAGTTCGTTCTCGGGCACAAGTCCTACCGACAGGAGCACGGTGTCGCAGTCTATCGTAAAGGCTTTCTCGAGCCGGGGAGCACCGTTCTCGAGCGGGGCGATTTCAACGCCTTCCACGCGGTCGCGTCCGATAATCCGGAGCGTCGAGTGCGACAGATACAGCGGTATCGAATAGTCGTTCAGGCACTGCACAATGTTGCGCGTCAGGCCCGACGGAAAGGGCTGGATCTCGACGACGGCTTCGACTTTCGCGCCCGAAAGCGTGAGCCGACGAGCCATGATCAGACCGATATCGCCCGAACCGATAATCACTGCGCGCTTGCCCGGCAGGTACCCGTCGATATTGATCAGGCGCTGGGCAAGGCCGGCGGTGAACACGCCGGCGGGCCGGTCTCCGGCAATGCGGATGTTACCGCGGTTGCGTTCGCGGCTGCCCATGGCAAGGATGACCGAAGCGCAGGACGCGCGGAAAACACCGTTCGCCGCCGACGAAAGAATCAGTGAAAACCCGCTTTCTTCTGAATCTATTGAGAGCACGGTGGTACCGGAGAAGAACGGAATTTCCGCTGCGCGCACGTCCTTTTCAAGGCGGAGCGCGAACTCGGGGCCGGTCAGCTCCTCGCCGAAATGCTGGAGGCCGAAGCCGTTGTGGATGCACTGCAGGAGAATGCCGCCCATGTAGTCTTCGCGGTCGACGAGGGCGCAGGAGAAGCCGCGCTTCGAAACCGACAGGGAGGCGGCCATGCCGGCTGCTCCCGCGCCGATAACGACGGCGTCGAATCGGAGTTCTTTCACAGTTCGCCCTCCAGTACGCGGCTCGAACCGCCGCGCTTGGTGATTTCTTCGGCGCTCATGCCGGTTTCCCGCATGATGAGCTTCATGATCTTGTACGAGCAGAAACCGCCCTGACAGCGGCCCATCTGCGCGCGGGTGTAGAATTTGATGCCGTCGAGCGTAGTGTGTCCGTGGCGGATCGCCTCGACTATCTCGGCTTCGCTTATTTCCTCGCAGCGGCACACGATGTTGCCGTATGCGGGATTCTGCGAGACAAGCACTGCACGTTCTTCGGGAGGCAGATTGCGCACATGGACGGGAGGCGCAAGGTAGGGCTCGAACTCGGGATTTTCCGAGAGTTCAAGCCCGTCTTTCAGCAGGAGATCCTTGACGTACTCGGCAATTGCGGGAGACGAGGTAAGCCCCGGGGACTGAATGCCGGCGACCTGCACGAAGCAGGGAACCTTCTTCGACATATCGATGTAGAAGTCTTCCTCGAGCACGGGGCGCAGGCCCGCGAAACTCGTGATGACGTCGCGCTCAGATACCGACGGAATGAGCATGCGGGCGGACGCAGTGATGCGCGCAAGATTCTCCGCAGTCGTCGCAAGGTCGCCCTTGTCCGGCACCATGTCCGCAGTCGGGCCGATCAGAGTCGTGCCTTCGACGGTGGGGATGACCAACATACCCTTCGAGACGCTCGAAGGCACGGGGAAGACGACGCGGGACGGGCAGCCTGCAGCGAGCCGGTCGAGCAAAAAGTATTCGCCCTTGCGGGCGGTGATTGAAAACTCTTCGGCGCCGAACAGCGCAGAAACCGCGTCGGCCTGGAGTCCCGCGGCGTTCACGACATAGCGGGCTCGGACGGTCCGGCCGTCCGCGGCAGTGATTTCCCACAGCTGCGCGTCGGCACCGGAATCGGACGCCGGCACCCGGCGGGCGGATGCAGCCTTGAAACAGGTTTCGAGCGTGACCCCATTCTTTTTGGCGTTTTCAACCAGGGAAAAGACAAATCGATATGGTTCGATAATGCCGCCGGAAGGAGCGTAAAGCCCTCCAACCACTTCGGTCGAGAGCTTCGGTTCAAGTAAAAGCATTCGATCTCGTGAACACAATTCTATACCCGGGGCCCCGTTTTCGACGCCCTGCCGGTACAAGTGTTCGACGACGCGCATCTCGTCGAGGTGCATAGCCGCAACGATAATGCCGCATCGCCTGAACGGAAAGCCAAGTTCGCGCTGCAGCTGATCGAACAGTGATGCGCCAAGCACTTCCATCCGTGTTTTGAGGTATTTCGCGTTGTGGTGGAAGCCGCCGTGCACAATTCCCGAATTGGCTTTTGAAGTGCCGAACGACACGTCTGCTTCCTTTTCGAGCAGTACGGTTTGAATCCTGTAGCGGGACAGCTTGCGGGCGATAGCGGCGCCCGAGACTCCGGCCCCGATAATCGCGACATCATAGATTCTGTTCATCAATTCGTTCCCGGATATCCTTCAGTCTATTGTGAAGAGTGGCTCCAAGACCCTGATCGGGCAACGCCTCGAGCAGAGAATCGAGATACGACAAGGCTTCATTCAGCGGGATTTCATTGCGTTTGTCACGAACCGCATCTCCCGAGTTGCACACGCGATAGCGCATGACCGTCGCGGCGTCGAGAAGTCCGGACCGCCCGGACAGGCGTTCGATAATGTATTCCAGCTTCACCCGCTCAGCGCTCAGAAGATAGTCCGACAGCGAGGATTCGGGGAGCTCGAGCGCGAGATTTTTCAGCGAAGCAAAAAGAGAAAGGAGGTCATGCGGGTTGAGATCCGAAAGCAGCTCTTCCAGTACCGGCCCGTCGAGCACCGGCGACGCGAGCGGGAAACCAAGCCGGAGGCGGCGCTCTTCGCGCGCAGCTTCTGCCGCTTCCAGTACCGCCTGCGAAATATCCACCACCTCGTCGGTGGCGGGCTGGTCATCGGCAAGCGGTTCATCGGTTGGCGATTCATCGGTGGGCGGCGGCAGGCTTTCCTCCGCCGGTTCGGGAGGTGCCGGTTCGGGGCTCTTTTCGGCCGGCAGCCCCCGCATCGGATCGTATTGGTATACAATCTGCACGACCGGAGCGGTCCGGTGTTCGGGATCGGCATCGATATTCTTGACG
>Ga0116148_1004776_pt1 | contig 11656 bp, 10 predicted proteins | sample AD_UKC055_MetaG_FD_89786 | JGI IMG/M metagenome (GOLD analysis project Ga0116148, IMG submission 89786) | Active sludge microbial communities of municipal wastewater-treating anaerobic digesters from USA - AD_UKC055_MetaG | ecosystem: Engineered > Bioreactor > Anaerobic > Digestate | place: USA... | reverse complement strand
GGTTAAACATACCGGTATCAGATACGTTACAAGCAGGAGTACACGGTTTTTTAGGCGGGGATAGAACGGTACGTAGTCTGGGCGAGCTGGGTGCAATTGACGCTACGTTAGGCGGCGGTATCTCGGGGATGTTATCAGGGCTGGGCACAAAAGAAGGCATCTCAAGAAGTGTGTCAGGACTGGTTCAAGGCGGGTTAAACATACCGGTATCAGATACGTTACAAGCAGGAGTACACGGTTTTTTAGGCGGGGATAGAACGGTACGTAGTCTGGGCGAGCTGGGTAAAACAGCTATTACATCGGGTGATTTTGGTCTGGGCGGTTATTTACAGGATACAAGGGCTGGTCAGGCAGTAACAGTATCCGGTGATTTACTGGGGCAGGTACGTAGTATTAGCCAGTCTATGGGTAATTTACCTGGTCTGGTAACTGGCAAGGTAAAGGAATCAATATCAAAAGGCGAGATACCATCTACAACAGCCGATTTAGTCCGGGATAACGAGCAGCGAAACACCGAGGTACTGGAAAAGATAGCAAGGATAGGTGCTGGCGCAGGTAGTATGTTAGGTGTAGGTTCAACAGCAGGGAGCGGGGTAAGCGGGGGTGGTTCTGTTTCAGTTCAGGATACAAGGATGGGTATGGATGATATAGGTATAATGTTAGTAAACATGGGATATTTCAGTTAGTTATGGGTTTTACATATCAAGATTTAATATCGGGTATATCAGCAGAGAACAGTCAGGTATTGATTGTATCGGATAAGTGGACTGTGAAAGGTTTTTTAACGGATGAGATTAGGTTGGATGGCCGCAGTAACTGGCGGGAAGCAGCCGACCCGAAGTTTCAGGATATAGCTAATAAGTATTTAGCGGCTGGAACACTTGCATGGAACCAGATAATGTCGGGGTTGGGCGCAGGCGGAATGACAATGACCAGCCGACAAGTTAAATCATCGGCAACGTTAATGGTTAACTGGGAAGGCTCAGAAAACTTTAGGATAGCTATACCGTTAATCTTTGTTGCTACCAGTAGTCAGGATGATGTTCGGGTACCTATTCGGGCGTTATACGAGGCTATCTATCCTACGTTTGGCGAGTTTGGCAAAGAAACACTGGGCGAGTCTGTAGGCGGTATAGCCGATAACTTTGTTACGGTGATGAACGCCCCGTTGAATTACGAGCGAGGTAACTATTCAAAACCGCAAGGTGTACTCAGGCTAATTTTAGGTAACTGGTTTAAAAGTACATCTATCTTTGTACTGGATGACATTAACTTTAACATGTCATCTCAGTTTATGCCGTCTGGGCTGCCGATTTACGCAACCGGTACGGTTATTCTAACATCATGCCGACCGGTATCATCAACCGAGGTTAAACAATGGATGAGTAAAGGTGCGTCACCGACCCCTAAGTATTTAACTGCCGGTAGCGAGAATGAATATCCAGCTTGGGGCGATACACTTAATACCGAATCAAACGTTGCATTGCCGGATATGGCAGGCAGTACGGACGGTAACGTCAGGTTTTTTGAGGCACCGCAAGCCAGTGAAACAGTATATTAAAAAATGAGTTACGGTATAAATTTAAATGTAGATGCAACACCAAGGTTTGATGCACGGAGATATGTTGAATTTAACAAGGATGCTCAAACCTATGATATTTTAACATCTGATTTTGTGAATCAACTTGTAGATATTCCAGCAGCAGGCGAGGTACAGATTTTAGTTGATGCAGAACGATTAGACAACATCTCGTATAAACTATATAATTCAACACAATACTGGTGGGTATTGGCTTTATACAATTACATGCCATGTCATAAATATGTAAAACAAGGGACAGTGATTAGGTATTTTAGTTTATCTAACCTTGAGAAGCTTAATTTTTCGTTAAAAGGCGAGAATGATTGATATTAAAGGTCAATTCAGGTTTGTTTTTTCGATAGCGGATTTTGATGATTTTCTATCGGCTGAACAGGTTATTACGTTTACCGTGTTTGAAGAGGCCGGGAATGTGTTACCATCGTTCCGGTTAGAGATTAAACTGATTGAAGAAGATGTTATCAAAGTAATGAACGAAGGTAACATCTTGCAGGTATCGTATGGTCGGGACCAAGACCACATGCGTACTTGTGACCTGCGGATACTGCGGATGGATACATACCCCGATGGCGACCATTTCAGACGGGTATTACTAAGCGGACTGATAGATGCAATCGGCTGGTTAAACGTAACGCATTGCCGTGGGTTTAAAGATAAAACGTCTCTGGATGTAATTGATGAGGTAGCAGCCGATTATTTCACGGTTGATTTACGGGGGAACACGGCTAGGGATACCATGTTATGGTTACAACCGGGGATAACAAACAAACGATTTATAAACGAGGTTTGGTTACATTCGCATATACCGGATTCAACACCGCTGGTAGGTATCACGGCAGATAAACGGTTCTTGCTCCGGTCAACGACGCAACTGAAAGATATTGACTGGCGGTTGGTATACGGCGATTTAACTGATGATAAAGATATACCGTATCAGAGTAATTATCATGTTGAGATGCGCAGCGGGTTCATCAACTCTTGGTACGGGTACGGTCGGGAAAAGAAACTGGTTGACTGGGAATCAGGCAACGTAGTTTTTGATAATGAAGAAGCAGAAGTATTTCTGGCACAGGCAAAGACACTTAACCGGATGGGAGAGATAACGCCCCGGTTCGATAACGCATCGTTCCTGAACGATAATGTTCATGAAAATTACTGGAGCGCATTTATGCGGAATTTATCGTATCTGACAATGGGTTCCTCGGTTAAACTGGTGGTCAGGGTAACGGATTATTACTTTGATGTAGATGTTTTAGATAGTGTTTTGTTTCTGGATAGACGGCAGGATGATAAGAAAGAAGAAGCAATCGAATTCTTTTCTGGCCGGTATGTAGTTAGCAAGGTAGTCAGGAACTTGTCCAGCAGCCAGTTTACAATGAGCCTGGAACTATGCCGGGAAACGTTAAACAGCGGGAAAGGAAATTTACGGTAATATGTTAGTTAATTTTTTGGAGCAGGTTAGCAAGGTAGATAATTTATCGTTACCGCATAAAGGTATTGTAGTAGATAACATCGACCCTAAAAAATTGGGCAGGTTAAAATGTATTGTTAAAGGGTTGTTTGAAGGAGATGATAAAGATATGCTGCCGTGGTGTTTTCCGAGAAATAGCTATGGATTAGGCGGTGGCGGTGATTCAACACCGTATAACAGCGGGTTCAGCGTACCTGAGATAGGCACAGAACTGGAGATACAGTTCCCGTACAAAGATATTTATCATCCGATGTATGTCGGTTTTTGGCAGAGCGAGATAACGCATCAGGTTGGGTTTGACAGTAATTATCCAGAATGTTATGGCTTCAGAGATTCATCTGGAAGCTATATTAAGGTGGATAAGGATGAGGGTTACATGAAATTTAAACATGGGCCTTCGGGAAGCTACTTTGATTTAGATAAAGATGGTAATTTAACAGTTTTTATATCAGGCAATATGCGGGTGCATGTGGCAAAAGATATAGTTATATCGGCGGAAGGCATGGGTAAACTTAACACGGTCAAGAATCTGAAGTTTGACGGGTCACGTATTGACCATAACCTTGACCATGAAACCACGCCTAATCCACCGGAACCGGACAGGGCAATTGAATAACTATGGAAAATAATTTAATTAGATTATCAAGGGCACAGATTGATTATAATGGTTCGGGTTCCAGACCGTTTTGGGAAGAGTAAGTTATGCCTCAGGTAGTCAGATTAGGTGATGTTTGTACGGGTCATGGATGCTGGCCATCCAGACCGAACGCACAAGCGTCTCCTGACGTGTTTGTAAACGGGATACCGTGGCACCGACAAAGTGATGCTTGGTCTTCTCATTGTTGTCCTCCACCCTGCCACGGAGGCGTTTTAGCAGCAGGTTTACCCGATGTGTACATAAATGGGTTACAGGCAGGTCGCCAAGGCGACCCTGTCTCTTGTGGCAGCGCATGTTTGGCGCACAGCCCCGATGTTTGGGCTAATTAAAGATGAGCACTGTAAAAGATAGGTTACGGCAGGTTTTATCGGAACGATACCTTAAAGACAGGTATACAATCACGGTTGCGGAATATAATGCTATGTCAGGGCAAGATAAAGCTAAAGATTGGGTACCGGTGTACAACGGTCATTCATTGATAGGTTATCTGGAACCCTTGTCCGACTGGGAAGACCGGCAAGCATACTGGGCATGGGAACAATCAATGTGGGAAACATGGTTAAATTAAAGATATAATGGCAAGAAGTAAGTATGGTATATATTCAGATTTGAACCAGTTAAATCCGTTTGACAGGGACTTGGTTTATGATGTAGATGCTGTTTTTCAGAGCATAGGCAACATTTTACAGACTGAAAAGTTTGAACGGTTTTTCAGGCCGGACTTCGGCTGTGAGCTGGGCGGGTTCCTGTTTGAGTTGAACGATGCTGGCACAGAAGCAATGGTAGAAAAATGGATTGTAGATGCGTTAGAAAAATGGGATACCAGGCTTGTACTGGATTATAACCGGACAGTAGTAGAGCGTATACCGGATGAGTATAAAATGAGTATGTTACTTGCTTTTTCGATTGTAGGTATACCGGGGACAACATCGTATAAAGGAGTTTTGAAAGGATAGTTTGTTATGGCAGATTCACCTATTAACCTTAAAAGTTTATCTTTTGATTCAATCCTGAAAGATTTAAAGGAATACGTTAAATCATTACCGGATTATGATAAATGGAAAGATTTTTATGTATCTTCGGCTGGTACAACGTTACTGGAGCTGCTGGCAGGGGCAGGTACATATTTATCGTTTCATTCTATGGCAGCCAGGCGGGAAAGCTACCTTGAAAGTGCTAAGCTGGCCAGTAGCGTATATAACATATCGGGTATGCTGGGGTACGAGGCAAACCGGCGCACTGCACCGGTTTTTAGGATAAAACTAACGGATGGTTCTAAGAACGGCGATGTAAAAGAGTTTGATGCCGGGGACGGGAAAGGATTTAGCTGGGGGTCAAGGTTTACTCCGGTTGGTACATATAAGGGTCATGACGTAGTTTTGTTATCGGAATATACATTTAATAATCCGATGGAGCTGAAAGGGAAAGCGTTTGATTTATGTTTAGGTAGCTGGCAACGGCAGGAGTTCGTGATTGAAGATACCAAACCGTTCCTGAAACTGTACGTTGAGGATATGTCGATTGACAATGATTTAACGCATTTACAGGTTTGGATACGGCAATCGGATAACTTAGGTAAGATGGTTTTATCGCCGGTACGGTACGCAGAAGAACTGGCACCGCCGGGCGCAAGCACGAAGGTACTGGTCAGAACTACGTATGACGGTGTTGTACTGGTATTCGGGGATGGTACCTTTGGATTTAAACCTATCAAAGGTCAGGTATGTGTATTTGATTATTTATCTACATTAGGCAGACCGGATATACTGGTTAGCTCGGAATCGTTGTTGAAAGGTATCTCTTGGGCATCGGGGGCAAGCTTACTTAAAAATAATATACAGTCGATTGAAGTTTTATCGCCTGGGTATGACTCAGATTCAATTGATAAAATTAAAACGCTGGCAACCGGATACTTTGCAGCACGACGCAGGATGTTAGCTGCCGATGACCATATTGCAGTTTTAATGGGGTATCCAGACGTTGTATCGGTAGGGGTACGACGTAAAGCTACTCGGAGTGATGTAGATAACTGTTGCGTGGTTGAGCTGAGTCCGTTGTTCTCAGACGAGCATTTTATTAACTCGGGCGACCGTGAACTGATAATCTCGGACAAGATGCAGCTTTTTATACCGATGGGCATGACAGAGGAGGATAGGACAATTTTATACAAGTTAAATGATGAATTTGATATTGCATCGTTTAAAGATAAAGAATTTATCCAGATTAGAGCATACCCTGACAACTCAGGGGTTAGTAAACTGCCGTTAGGTATAAACGAATATCCGCATTATTATAAGATGCGGAAGGTTATGATTCGGGTATATGAAGGCGGCATAGTCTATAAGAAAGCAAGTTTTTATCTAACGGATGAGGATGATAACCCTATTAAATATGATTATAGGGATGAAGAAACGAATGATTTAATTGAGCCCAGTTTTAAAGGTACGTTAGTTATAACCAAGAAAAATTACCTTGAGTCTGACCGTATCCAAGGTGGTACATTACGGACAACGATTATTCAGGAATGGGATATGGATATGAACGTTATTCGGACAATATCAGATGCAGCGTTATTGGATGGTATGCGGGTTAGATTTACGGTTGAAGGTATCCTGAAAGAGGATGGTGAAGAGGTATGTTTACCGGACCCGTTTATGACAGCGTTACTTGAGTTTCCGTTAACGGAATATATTATTGAGCGTGTTGGTGGCAGTGCAACAGACTTCCGGTTACGGGATACAGCTACTTCAAATTTAATTGACTTTAGTGAATATGTAATTGATGGTGTAGCAAGGCCGCCTAAAGGCACAGTCAGACTATCTTGGGAATCGGAATCATCCAGCGTTTTAGTGACTGGCTGGGATGTATTGACCGGTGAGATTATACTGGATGGGTTAACTAAAATTAAACCTGGGATGGAAGTACAGTTTACTGGGTATGACCCTAACATGGATGATTACCTGAATAACGACCCCAGTGAACATGAGAAGTTTCATGACCCTGTATCGGTTGGGAACCCGTGGAACAAGCCGTGGGCCCGTGCAGTTATAGGCGATACATTTATACCGTTAAGTTTACCGGCGTTATGTTATGAGCACTGGGGGTTATCGGATGCACCAACGTTTAAGATTGAAGAGACAGAATCACCGTTACGGTTTAAGTTACGGGATAAACATGGGAATGCAGTTTATTTTACGGATGATGGTATTGATTCGGGGAACGGTGGGTGCTGGATGGTCTGGAAAAAGACCGGCATGACAGATTTTCTGGGTACCGGCGAGCAGCGGAACATTTTATCGTATCTGGATGAGTATAAGGTTGTAGGTGAGTTAGTTGAGCTGGTTGACCCTGTTAAAACGATTATTCAACTTAAAATGACACTTGTAACTGAGGATACAGTTACGGTTTCGGAGCTGGAAACAGATATTAAACGGATATTACGTTCTAAAATATATAAAATGGGTGTTACGTTCAGGCCGGGCGAGGTTGTCCAAGAGGTGTCGCAGTTGGATGGTGTTAAACGGGTTTATTTAGAGTGGCCAACAAAAGACAGAGAACTGGCGTATAATGAGTATATAGGATTTGATGAAGGTACGTATGTAGATATGATAGTCCGGCAAAGCGTATACGGCGATAAACAGCATTACATTGCCCCGCTGGACTTATCTATTACCAGTGATTTAAATATGTATATTGGTATGGAACCGGATAGCCAGAAAGGTTATTATAGCCTGAAAGGAGATGAATAATGGCCAACGCACCTGTTTTTTATACTGGGACTGGAACTAAATTCTCGCATCAAGGTATTGAGAATGAAGAGCTTGTGTTTGAGATACTTTGTCGGCGGGGCAACGAGAAGACCGAAGGTATCGAGAATGTTACTCTTGAATTATCGGTAACAAATCAGTATGAAACAAGGGTTAGTCAAGGCCAGCATGTTTTTGGTCGGCGGTTAATAACCGATAGCAGGTTATCATGGGAGCTTGTACCGGTTCATGAAGGCAGGCATGTAGTTTTAAACAAGAAAGATTATAGTCGATTTAGGATTAAATGCAAACCATTACACGAACGGTATGGAGCAGCTTTTATCCAGATAATAGCAATTGACAATAATTATGACCCGCCAACGGTTAGTGAGCCGTATCATAGTGTAGTTATACCGGATAGTATTCAGCAGCCAAACGTAGAGATAGTATTCAGGCGTATAGATAATAAGCCGGTTTTCACGCATATCCAGGATATTGTGATACCTAAGAATGGGTTATCCAAGGTAGTAGAATTTAAGTTATCGGATGAAGAGAGCGAGACCCGAGACCTTAACTTCCAGCTTGTATCCGAAGACCCAGAAATACTGGATGATAACGGTATTATTTACTGTAAACCTGTTTTGCCTATTGCAAATGGCGGTATTAAACAAGGTTTAACATATCAGGTATCAGGCGGGAAAGAGATTCGATATTCAAGTCGGGTTATCCGGGAAGGCAACAAGTTTAAAGGGTTAAAAGGATTTAATCATTGGGGTACAACGGATAATTCAACTGGGCACGAGCAGGTATTTGAGCTGGATGGTGATACAAGAGCATTCCAGTTACGGCCAAACCAGGATGTAACCGGTACGGCCAAGGTATCATTATATTTATCCGATAAGCTTACGTTTGATTATGCGGGGATACTAAACAAGCTGGTTAAAGGCCCGAATAAAAAAGACAGGTTACATGTTTTATGTTCCAGTTACATAGCAGGTAAGTTTTGGATAGGCCGGGAAGACAGCGTAATGATTGCTAAGCCAGACCATTATAAGAATATAAACGATTGGACTAATGGTAATGGTAAAAACTGGGATAGCCCTAAAGTTAAGATTGTAACAGCCGAGGAAGATGAATATAACGTAAATGATAAGGATAGGGTTATCAGTCGAGTTGAAGGCATTACATCGGGTGTATTACGGAACGGGCTGCCGGTTATAGTGTTAGCAGTTCGGAATACAGAGGCAAAAGAAGGTATCATTTACTATTCATTAGACGGCGGTGAGACGTTTACCCGAATAAATAATTATACCAACCTTGAAGGCAGCCGGGTTGATAGTGAAGGTAAACCGCTTTTGTTTAATGAGTTACGGGATGTTACGTTCGGGCACGGGAACGGGGTCGATAAAGATACAGCCAGGTTTATTGCTGTTGGTGAGAAAGGTACAATTTATTCTTCTGTTGATGCGGTTACCTGGTTTGAGGAAGCGGTGGTCTATGATGTGCTGGGTACTGGCTCAGGTCAATGTATATTAACCAGTGTTAAATATGCCGATGGTAAGTATGTAGTAGTTGGTTCAGATGAACAGTATGCCCGGATACTAGGTAATGCAGGGTACAATGTATCAATGGAGCTTATCTTTACTTGTTTTGATAGCTGGGTTCAGGAAGGCGAGAATTATCGGTATAAACCGGTCTGGAAACCAATTAACGAGAATCGATGTAACTCAATCCAGAATGTATCTTACGGGTCGCCTAAATATGTTTTAAGTGAAATAACAGATATATCGTACAGTGCTAAGGTAGGCTGGGTCGCCGTTGGCCGGGTAAAAGAGTTAGATGATAAAGCAGGGTCATACTTCTACACTGAAAAGAACGATATATCCATGCTTTTAATTGGAGGTGTCTCGGGAAGCTGGCGAGAATACATCGTTCCGAAAGGCAGGGGAAACCTGCTGGGTATATCGTATCTAACCTATTTTCTTGCGGTAGGCGCTAATCAAACGATTGTCATGTTTGATACGACCGACCATTTCTTTCTACAATGGAAGTCAACTGATGATGTTGTAACTGAAGAAGAACAGGAAACGGCACAAGATTTACTAACGGTAACTTCCGGGGATGATATTTTATTTATAGGCGGTCGGTTTGCTTACTGTTTGGTCTCGGTTACACCTATCCGATTTAACGTACAGCAGTTTGCAGTTACGGTTACGGACTGGTGGCATTCAAAAGATTTTCTACCGAGAGCAATTAAAGAACATCCGTTGTTTGATAAAACAGCACAGTTATTAGATTATTTGATTGCTAATAATCATATTTTCAATATGATTAAGATAGATAACCTTGCGGAAGGTAAATCAATTCATTTTAATGAGGAATACTTCACATCGTTATTAACGGATAACATGTTTGCTAAGCTGGACATTGCACAAGATAACAAAGAAAGCTTAGCATTGATAGCGGCTAACATGTATAATTTAAAGGGTACCAAACGGGGATTACAATACATGTTAAGTTTCCTTACGGTAGACGGGCAGGGATTAGGTGCAGAGGTATTTGACTGGAAACAGGTAAACAGTAACCTTGAGGAGTTTGGTCTGGTTGAGCCGTTGGATGCCTGCACGGTTTTCGTTCGGGCTAAGGTTCCATTAAAAGTATATTTATCAGAGGATATGATGGCTAAGTTGGATGATGCCATGCGATATTTCTTCTGGATATGTTTAAACATTATATTTGGTTGGATACGTACTGTTAGAACTGAGGCAACGGATATAAAAGATAGATTTGTTACATCGTTATCCTTAGATGCGGTTAGGGATAAGTTTGAGTATGGTCATCCGTACGATAAATTTAAGTTTGATGGATTGGAAGTATTTGAGAACATATTTCCTATCCAAGGTGATTTCTTTAATGTTGCCGGTGTATCAAACGATTTTCGGAATGTATTCCCTGTTAGCGCCGAGTTTTTAATTGATGATACGTTCGGGGTAGCAGGCTCGTTTGGGGCTGAGCTAGAAGAGGTTAGTGATTTAATTGATTTTATTGATGTTACCCACGGTGCTTCTGATACATGGAGCCCGGCTGACCAGCTTAGCTGGGTCTCCGATTCGTTTGACTGGCCGGAGGTAGCAACATCATTTCAGGATGAATTTGAACAGGAGGATGATTTAGGTGCCAGCATAGATTTAGGCGGTGTGTCCGGCGAGATACTTTGGGATGCGATACCTGTTAGTGACGGGTCAGGTATAGAATCCTTGGTTAGCGTTGATGGGTTTGCGGATGATGTTAGTATGTTCTCGGTAATTGAATCTATAACAGTGGCTTTTGACCAATCAACCGAAAATTTAGATTTAAGTGGGTTACTGACAGCCTATATTAATGAGGGGCCTGAATGGGGCGTTGATATTGAATGGGGTTCATTTTACTATGGTGAGTTTACAGAGTTTAGAGTGTTAAGTGAAATTAACGATTAAATATAAATAGTTATGAAAGATAGAATGAATAGTAAAGATAATAGTTCGGCCGGAATGGAAAATAATGTTACCGATTCCATTGTGTTACAGGGTAACGTCAAGATAATTGTGAATGACGACAAAAAGGGCGAGTATGTGCATTTTAACGATAAAAATGTAATTACGTATGCTGCAAGGAAAGTTATGTCACATTTATTAGGCGACCCGTCTATTAACGGTAAAATAAACAAGCTTATTCTAGGTACTGGCGGTCAGTACCCGCCTAATTCAGGCGGCGGAACAGGCGGGGATATTTTAACGCCTATTCCGCCTAGCAGGGATGAAACTACGCTTAGGTCACCCTTGTGCGAAGATGCAGTCTTTTTAGGCAAGGTATACCAGCCAGTTGGAGATGAGAACGAGGTTAAGTTTACCTTTGTTTTAGGCAAGGATGACGGGAACGGCCAAGGGTCAGTAGCATACACCGAGGCAGGGTTATTTACGGTTGATGAAACCATGTTTGCGATGGAAACGTTTCCGGCCTTGATTAAAAATAGTACCCGACAAATCACGTTTGAATGGACAATTGTATTTTAAAGATTAAATGCGATTACCATTATGTATATTTGAAAATAATGATTTAGCGTATCTCCGTAATCAACTGGGTGTGCTGCGGCGCAGGGGTGATTGTTTAGTTTTAAACACGGGTGACTGGCGCAGGTTATG
>Ga0116148_1004774_pt1 | contig 11660 bp, 6 predicted proteins | sample AD_UKC055_MetaG_FD_89786 | JGI IMG/M metagenome (GOLD analysis project Ga0116148, IMG submission 89786) | Active sludge microbial communities of municipal wastewater-treating anaerobic digesters from USA - AD_UKC055_MetaG | ecosystem: Engineered > Bioreactor > Anaerobic > Digestate | place: USA... | reverse complement strand
TCTCAATTTAAAGAAGTAATCGAATCAAATTAAAAAATGAGTATAAAGAAAATAGGAATCGTATCCGGTGTTCTATTTGCTTTAGTAGTTGCAGTAACTCCAGTTATTGCTGCTTGTGATTTACAACATCCAAGCGAATGTACTAACGAACAGTTAGTAGCTTTGATTCAACAGCTATTATCTGGAACAGGTACAGGAACTGGTACTGGTACTGGAACTGGAACAGGATCCATTAGTGGAATTCCTGCTGGTTTCCAATTTACTACAAACTTAAAGCAGACTTCTACCGGTAACGACGTAAAATATTTACAGATATTATTAAACTCTGATGCAGCTACTCAGGTAGCAACAACAGGTGCTGGTTCTCCTGGAAATGAGACCACATACTTTGGACCTGCTACAAAAGCTGCTGTTATTAAGTTTCAAAACAAATACGCTTCAGAAGTATTAGCTCCTTATGGGTTAACCACAGGAACAGGATATTTTGGAGTAAGTTCAAGAACAAAAGCTAATGCATTGATTGCTTCTGGCACAGGTACAGGTACAGGAACAGGAACAGGAACTTGTCCTACTGACGCAGTTGCTTGTGTAACTGCTGGATACAACTGGATTAATGGAGTATGTCAATGTGGTACAGGCACTGGTACTCCAGTAACAGGTGGATTTAGTGTTGCTTTAGCTTCAACAAATCCAGCTGCTGGAACATTGATTCAAAAACAGGCAACAGCTAATTTATTAGAAGTAACATTTTCAAATGGAACTTCTAGTGAAGTAAAAGTAACAGCTGTTGAATTAACAAGACTAGGTGTTTCAGCCGATGCTACATTGGCAAATGTATATTTATTTGATGGTGCAGCAAGACTAACTGATGCTGGCACAGTTTCTTCAGGAAAAGTTACATTTAGTAATGCTAGCGGAGTTATTACAATTCCTGCTAACTCAACAAAAACAATTTCAGTAAAATCTGATATTGCTGATGCTTCAAATGGTCAAACAGTTGGAGTTTCATTGTCTGGAGTTACAGCTGGCACAACATTAAGTGGAACACTTCCAGTTAGTGGAAACATATTTAGTATTGCTAGTGCTAATTTAGCTACTGTTCAAGTAGGAACACCAACACCAGCAGAAAACTTAACTGATGGAATAAACCCTGCTAATGATGTTACTGTTTGGGAATCAACATTTAGTATTTCAAGAAATGTTGTATTTTCAAGACTATCTTTAAAACAAATTAATTCAATTGATTCTAAAGATATTAGAAACTTTAGATTATTGATTAATGGAACACAAGTAGCTCAAGTTGAAAGTTTAGACGCTAACAATTTTGCAACTTTTGTGTTTAATAAGACATTAACAGGAAATGCTATTGTTAAAGTTATAGCTGATGTTATTGGTGGTTCTAGTAGAAACATGCAATTTTCACTAAGAAATGTATCTGACATTGATGTTAAAGATGCAGAATATGGTGTTAATATTGCTGTTACTTATCAAACTAGCGGAAGTGCAGGAGGAGTTAAAATTGCTGCAGGAAATCTTATTATCACAAAAAGTGTGGATTCTCCATCAGGAACAACTCCTAACAATGGAACAGCTGTTACTTTAGCAAAATTTGATTTCAAAGCTTACGGAGAAACAATTAAGGTTGAAAACTTAAAACCAGGATTTACATATACTCCTGCTGGAGCTAATGCAAATGCTAGTTTGAGAAACGCTAAAATTTTAGTTAATGGTCAACAAGTAGGAAGTACAATTACTCTTCCAGAAGCTGGACCAACTAATCCAATTTCAACCAATTTTGAAATTCAACCAGGAGAAACTGCTGTTGTAGAAATAGTTGCTGATATTTATGATATTGATACAGTTGGTACTATTGTTGCAGGAGATGCAATAACAGCAAAGTTTTTACAAGGATCTGCAAATGGTTCAAAGAAAGTATCATATACAATCTTTGATGTTCCTACTGCAGCTCAACTTGGTCAAACAATTGGTAATGGTTTGTTAGTTAGCGAAGGAACAATGACAGCTGTTAAAACAACAGCTTATGCTAATCAAACAACAGTAGCCCCTCAAACTAATTATAAATTGGGTTCATGGGATATTTCTGGAAGCAATACAGAAGATATTAATCTAAACACAATTTCAATCGCTATTGCTGGAGTTGTTAATGCTGGAAGTGCATTTGATAAAGATGACTTAACAAATCTTTATGTAAAATACGGCGAACAAACAACTTCAATTAAGTCTGTTGCAGGAGCTACAAACGAATGGTCAATTAGCTACACATTACCTAAGAATGGTACTTTAAGAATTGAACTTTATGGAGACATTGGTGCTGAAGCTAATATAAGCAACACTAGTTCTATGAAGGGTCAATTATTAGTTACTGGTACTGGTCTAAACTCTACAGCTATTGTAAAAAGCAATAACAATGTAGTAACTGACGGTCAAATTATTGCTAAGAATTCAGGTACACTTACTGTATCTAGAGACGCTTCAACTCCAAACATTGAATTATTAGATGACACAGGTTCAGTAAAAACAGTTTCTTATAAATTCGAAGCTCTTAATGATTCTTACGTAATTGTTGAGGCTACTATAACAATTGCTGATCCTTCTGTAGTTTCAGCCGTTAAGATTAAAGATGGTTCATCTGTACTAGCAACAAGAGCTGGTGCTTCACAAATAGTATTTACTGGTCTTACAATTCCAGTTAGTGCTAACACATCTAAGGTTCTTGACATTGAAACTGATTTAGCTTCAGTAGGTTATGGTGCAGGAAATACTGGTGCTAATATAGCAACAAGATTAACTGCTACTAAGGTAAGAGTTGGTTCAAGTGGACAAATTACATCTACTGTAACTGGTGTACCAGCTACAATTGGAAATGCAACTTATGTTTACAAAGCAATTCCAACAATAAACTTGGTGAGCTTGCCAACATCTACATTAGTTGCTGGTGTAAATACTTTATCAAAGTTCTCTATTAATTCAGGATCTACAGGAACAATTGCTTGGAAAGAAATTAAATTCAACGTTAATAAAACTGGTGTTGATGATAATTCTCCTGCAGTAACAGTAGCTGAATTATGGGAAGTTGCTAGCAACACAAAAATTGCTGGTACAGGAGGAATAAAAACTCTTGCTGCTGATAATACTGATGGTAGTATTTTATTCACAGCAGATAATGAGCAATTAATTTCTGGAGAAAAAACTTATGAATTAAGAGTAACAGTTACTGATGCTAATGGAATTCAAACAGGTGAATACATTAATGCTAGAATACCAAATGATTCAACAGTGTTTAGAGCTTCAAGCAAGTTTACAACTATAAAAGCTGCAAAAGATGTAACTACTATTGGCGGATTAAGTTATACTGATAAGGTTGCTGATCTTCTTGTTGATGCAAATGATATTAGATTAAATACAGTACCTCAATATACAACAGTTGATGTTATTAAATCCGATACAGTTGTTGGACATAATTCTGCTCAGAAGATTCAAAAAGCTTATGGTATTCCTTCAAGCTTTACAATGACTTTAGCAGAAGGGACAACCGACGATAAGGCTGGTGCTGCTGTATTTACAGTTGCTGGTGTTAGTGGTTTAACATGTACGCCATATACAAATGGTAATTATACTGGTGATGTTACCGCAAATACTACAGATATTAATACAATTCGATCAGTTGAATGTTTGGGTAATGGAATGCAATTAGGTATAGCTGACATAACAGTTGTTGAAGATGGTGATGGTGTTGCAAGTAGCGGTACTTTAACCATTACAGTAACAAAGGCAGCTGATTACGCAGTTGATTCAGTAGTAGTTGGTACAGACTCTGATGTTAACTTAGTTACAGTTAATGGAGCTGCTTCTAGCTTTACATGGTCAGATGTATCTGCTCAGTCACACGGAGAGGCAACCCTTGACTGGTCAAGTGACTACTTGATAAAGACATTGCCAACATCTACTCAAAACTTATCAAAATAAGTTTAAGTAGTTGAAGCTTGGTTTCCCGATAGCACAAATCGGAGAGAAGAGACCCTTAATTGGGCCTCTTTTTTTATTGAATACTTTTTAGTTTATTGTTAAAATATATTTATTAATATAATTTAATAAATAAATTATGTATATCTCAATATTAATAGCAGGTTTTGGAGGGGGTTTTGTTAGAGGATTAATTGGTTATCTTAAATATCAATACTCATACAAGAATGTTCCTTTTAACTTGCCATACTTTTTTGTAATGATGTTTTTGTCAGGAATAGTGGGTGTTCTTGTTGCTGCTGCTATCGATAGTTCTTTACTAATTATTCAGGGCGTTAATTATATATCTCCTGGCCTAGCTTTTATTATTGGTTACGCAGGAGGGGACTTTCTAGATGGAGTGTATAAAATTATTATTGATAAAGTTAAAGTGAAGAAATGAAGGTATTCCTAAAATGATGATTAAGTGTTTTAATTGAAAGGTAATTGACAGTTTACAGTTTACAGTAAACTGTAAACCATATACAAAACTTTGACGTTATCAGAGAAGTTTAATATAATAAACAATATGACAAAGAAAAGAATTTTAACAGGAGATAGGCCCACTGGAAGCTTGCACCTAGGGCATTATGTAGGGTCTCTTAAGAACAGGGTAAGATTCCAAGACGAATACGATTGTTTTTTCATTATCGCTGATTACCAGGTTTTTACAGATCATTTGAATGACAATATTCAAATAGCAAAAAACATTAGGGAAATAACAATGGATTATTTATCTGTTGGAATTGATCCTAAAAAAAGCAGTATTTTTATTCAATCTGAAATCCCTGAAATAGCTCAATTAACAATGTATTTTTCTTTTCTTGTTTCAATTGCCAGACTAAATAGAAATCCAACAATTAAAGAAGAATTAAAAGCTGCTAAGATAAAAGAATCAGAAATGAGTTATGGATTTTTAGGTTATCCTGTTTCTCAAGCAGCAGATATACTTGCTTTAAGAGCTAATCTTGTGCCAGTAGGAGAAGATCAGCTTCCTCATTTAGAGCAAACAAGAGAAATAGCCAAGAAGTTTAATAATGTGTTTAAAACTGATTTATTTGAGCTTCCAGAGGCTTTATTGGGTGAGATGCCAAGGTTATCAGGGTTAGATGGCCAGAAAATGAGTAAAAGCAGAAACAATGCAATTTATCTTAAAGACAGCAAAGAAGATGTTTCAAAGAAAGTAATGAAGGTTTTTACTGATCCAACAAGAATTCATGCTAATGATCCAGGGCATATCGAGGGAAATGTTTTGTTTGAGTATTTTGATGCTTTTAGTAAAGACAAAGAAGAGGTTAAAAAATTAAAAGAAGATTACAAAAAAGGGAAAGTAGGAGATGTTCCTTTAAAGAAAAGATTAGGAGAAGTGATAAATGAATTTTTAGACCCAATAAGAGAGAAAAGAAAAGAGTATGAATCGAAACCAAAGCTAATAGAAAAGATACTAGAAGAGGGAATAGAGAAAACAAGAAAAGAAGCAGGAGAAACAATGAAGATGGTAAAAGAGGCAATTTATAAATAATTTGCCTTTTTTATATTATGTGATAAAATAGAGGCACGAAAATGAGAAAACAAATAAAATTCTTAATATTTTTCTTTTGCTTAATTCCTTTTGTTTCGGTTCGAGCAGACACTTTAAACCAAAAAGTAGATTTTAACGTTGAATCAAGTTATTCTTTAAATGGAGAAATTAAAAGTTCGGCAAGCTTGAAAAAGATTACTTCTAAACTTTATTTTTATTTCGATGATAATTGGTGGAATAATTTAAGTTCTCAGGAGCTTGAAGAAATAGATAAGGTTTTAACTAATTTAGGAAATGAGTTCGATTCTATTATTTATCCTAAAACAACTTCTTTATATGGATCAGAATGGATTCCAGGAGTAGATAAGGATAGCAAGATAACAATATTGTTTCACCCAATGAAAGAGAATGCCAGGGGATATTTTAGAAGTATCGATGAGTATGAGAAAATGATAGCGCCTCTTTCTAATCAAAGAGAAATGATTTATTTAAGCACAGACAGCGTTAAAAGCAAACTTTTAAATGAATTTGTTGCCCACGAGTTTGTTCATTTAGTTGAATTCAATCAAAAAGAAAGGATATATAATATTAGTGAAGATACCTGGTTATCTGAAGCAAGAGCAGAGTATTTAATAAATTATTTGGGATATAATAATAAGGAAGACAGCTATCTAGATCAAAGAATTGAAGATTTTTTAGATAGACCAACTGATTCATTAACTCAATGGGATAATGATTTTTACGATTACGGAATCATAACTATTTTTTCCCATTATTTAGTTGAAAATTACGGAATAGAGGTTCTGTCAGAATCATTAAAAACAAATAAATCAGGAATAGAAAGCATTGATTATGCTTTAACAAAATTAGGCAAGCAAAAATCATTCAAAGACATTTTTACAGACTGGTCTATTGCTGTTTATCTAAATGATTGCACCTTGTCTCAAAAATATTGTTTTAGAGATCCTAATTTAAGTAATTTACAACTCATTCCTTTTAACAATTTATTGCCTTTATCTGGAGAAAGTTCCTTATCTGTTAGTCAGACCTTATCTCCGTGGTCTTCTCATTGGCAAAAATTTAGTGGAGCAAGGAGTGATTTAAAGATTGAATTTGATGGTAAGAAACAGAATAATTTCAGAGTTTTCTATATCATCAAAGACTTTTCCGGTAATTATGAATTAAAAGAATTAATTTTAGATGCTGATAAAAGGGGAACAATTAATATCCCTGGAATGGGCAAGGAAAAATCATCAATCGTTGTTATTCCTATTTATTTAGGATCTTCTTCTAATTCTTTTTACACTATTACTGCTAATACTTATACTCAAACCAATAATAATCCTCAAAATCAAGACTCAAATCTTCCTTTTCAGATAAACAAGCCTTTAAATCAAATGAGTAGAGAAGAGCTCTTGAGTGTTCTTCTTAGGCTTATTATCTACTTAATATTACAAGGAAAACTAGTGATTTAATTAATTGTTATTAGATAATTGTTGCAACAATCGTATCAATATGATACGATTATGCTGTATAAATGATACGAAAATGATTTTAAATCAAAAACAACAGAAAATAATATCTATAATTTTAAAACATAAAAATGTGCAGTCTTCGGATATTTATGAGGAATTATTAAGGATTAAAGAAGATATATCACTTATTACCGTCAAAAGAATTTTATCCGAACTTGTTAAAAAAGATATTTTGGTTGTTAATGGTTCTGGAAGATCTACAAGTTATGACGTTGACATAAAAGGAAGAGTTTTTTTTGAGGTAGATGCTCACGAATATTGTTCTATTGATCCAGACAAAAGATATGGTTTAAAGCAATATAATTTTGAATTATTTTCTTCTTTTCCCAGAGAAATATTTACAGAAGATGAATTAAAAAAACTAAACAATGCAACAACAAGATATAAATCAAAATTAAAAGATTTTCCACCTGCTTTGCAGAAAAAAGAATTAGAGAGATTTATTATTGAATTGTCCTGGAAATCATCAAAGATTGAAGGCAATACCTATACTCTTCTTGATACAGAAAAATTGCTTTTAGACAATCAGGTAGCTATTGGAAAAACAAAAGAAGAAACTCAAATGGTTTTAAACCATAAGGAAGCCTTCAATTTTATTTACAAAAATTCAGAAGAATTCGAGAATATCACAAGAAAAAACATAGAAGACTTGCATAAAATATTAACTAAAAATTTAAATATCAATTATGGTTTAAGAAAAAAGATAGTGGGTGTAACAGGATCTATTTACAAGCCATTAGATAATGTTTATCAAATAGGGGAAGCTATCGAGTCTCTCGGCATGATGATTTCTAAATTGTCAGACCCTTATTCAAAAGCTTTGATGGCGTTACTGGGAGTAAGCTATATTCAACCATTTGATGATGGCAACAAAAGGACGAGCCGTCTAATTGCTGATGCCATATTATTGTCAAACAACCTTCCACCTCTTTCTTATCGTAGTGTTGACGAAAAAGAATATAAAGAAGCGATTCTTGTTTTCTATGAATTAAATTCAATCAATCCTTCTAAAAAAATATTTATTGATCAATATTATTTTACTGTAGAAAATTATTCTGTTTTTAAGAATTGATTTTAAGCAGATTTCATGAAATAAGAGTAATCGCTTTGAAACAATATTAAATATCTTGAAAATATTACTGTAAGAGTTATAATAAGATTAGTACATTATTTTTTTGTTTATTTTTTTTAGAAAAACGATTAGATCGGATTTTTTATAATAGCATCGAACGTTCTTTTATTTGTACATTCGAGTTCTTTATTCCCAGGTTCTAATTTTATTAGAAGTTATAATAAAATAATGAAATTTTCTATGAATAAAAAGGTAAAAATAGCTTTATCGATATTGTTATTAATTTTAATATCTGTATTCATAATTTACAAAATATTTGAATTTAATAAAGAGAAAGAAGAAAACCTTAATTTTATAACAATCAACGATTTTATTGAAAGAAAGATGGATAATAAAACTATTATAGAAAACCAAGAAATCGGTCTTAGTTTCGTACTGCCTCAGGGTTGGGAATTTGTTAATACCAATTGGGCAAATGTATCAATGAGAACTTTTGATTACGAGCCCTTTATGGGAGAAGAAGAGAGGTTGCCGTTGTTAAACAGGGGATGCTGGATAGACTTTAACTTTTCAACAAACAACACAAAAGGATTGGATTACGAAACATTACATAATATTCTAAACCTAGAAGGATTTTTAGGTGCATATAGCGAAGAAGGAAATCGTATTGTAGAAATAATTGATATAAGTAATCTAAAAGCGGTAAAGGAAAAAAAGACTATAGGAGAAGAAAAAGGAGAATTTATATCCATTAGAATTCCATTTAATAAAAACAGAGTTTATTCTTTCGAAACCTATTTAATAGGAGAAGATAAAGAAAATTGTTTGGAAACATTTAATTCCTTTATTAACTCAATTTCTATAAAGTAAAATGAATTTTAAAAATTTGTTCTTCGGTGCCATATTAGCGGTAGAGCTAATTGGTTTTTTAGTTATACCGTCAGTGGCTTTAGCCGAATTTAATTTATTTGGATTTTCGAAAGAAGAAAATCCTCAAACTTTTTCTGAATTTCAAGCTAAAAATATATTAAAAAAGTTTTCCGACTCTTTGCTTGATAGATGGATGTGGATAAAGTCAGGTAATTTTTCTGATCCCAGGGAAGCCACAACCTTGTCTTTTCTCAGACAGGCAATCAATTACGATGTATGGAATTATATCTTTCAAGACCTTCCTATTGAAACGTCAATCAAGGTTGGGAAAGCTTTAGGAGAAATTATTCAAGTGATGACTTCTGATAATTCAATGAAATTGGCTATGGAGAAGATAGAAAAAGGATCAGTAAAAATATCCGTTGATTATATTAAAAAAGAGTTATTCAAAAGAGAAGTCAAGACTGCTTTTGGGGCAACAAAAGTAAAATATGATACAGGAAAGGAAAAGGTGGATACTAATTTTCAGTATATTATGGCATATATGCCGATTGACGATACTAAAGGTAATCTTGTAACTAGAATATATTCTCCCTATGAATTAAGTCCTCCTCAAACAAGTACTTCTTATGGATTAGCTATGGGAGTTGTGAATGATTTAAAGTCAGAAGAAAAAATCCCTCCCTTTGTTGTTGAATTTAAGGGGGTGATAACTAACAAGAATTTTTCTTGGTACTATCAATGGGAAAGCGAACCAGAAATAAGAGTATATTTTCCAGAGAATGTTCCTGATTTTGGTTTTAAATCTATTCCCTGGTATGACAAGTATATTATTAATCCAATAAAAAGAGCAGTTAATGGAATAATTGATTCTGTAACGGGATTATTTTCAGTGGGAAACATAATAGAGTACATTAATCTTGAAGAATCTAATACGCCGGATGAAGATGCAAAGAAAGAAGCAGAAGAAATGATTAATGGAATTAATAATTATGAAAAAGAAGAAGAAGTTAAGAAAGAGCCAGAAATTAAGAAGATTGAAACAGCTATTAATGAAAAATTGATAGAACAGCCCAAAGAACAAGAAGAGTCACAGAAGAAAGAAGAGATAATTGAAGAGTCGATGCCCGAGTGTTCTTTAAATAATTACAATCCAAAAAGAAACGCAGTGCTTATTAATGAAATTGCTTGGATGGGTAGTTTGAATAGTTCTAATGATGAGTGGATAGAATTAAAGAATATTTCTTCTTCAGAAATTAATCTTAAGGATTGGAGTCTTTATGATAAAGATAAACAAATCATTGTTTTAATTGAGAAAGACTTATTTATTCCTTCTCAGGGATTCGTTCTTCTAGAAAGAACAGATGATAATTCTGTTCCTTTTGTTAAATCAGACCTAACATATGTAGGTACAATTTCTAACTCAGAAGAATCTCTTTATTTATTTAATCATAATTGCGAACTAGAAGATTTTGTAGAAGCTAGTCCTAGCTGGTTTGCTGGAAATTCAAAGCAAAGATTAACCATGGAAAGAGGTAAAGATTTAACATGGCACGACTACAACGGCTCTGGATACATGAATATATTTGGCACTCCGAGACAGGAGAATAGCATAGGAGAAGCAGTTAAAGCAGAAGTTAAAGAAGAAAAGACAAATCCAAATACAACAAATAATATTATTAGTAATACTGGTGGTGGAGGAGGTATAAGCACAAGCTATTGTTCTCAAAGCAATTTGAATGAACCATTATTATCTCCAGTTATTATTAATGAAATTGCTTGGATGGGAACAGAAACAAGCTCTAGTGATGAATGGATAGAACTCAAAAACATTTCGCAAGAAGAAATTAATATGAACGGATGGCAACTATTAGATAAGGATAATCAGATTAAGATTATTTTTGACTCTTCAGATATTATTCCAGCCAATGACTTTTATTTACTTGAAAGAACAGATGATACAAGTGTTTCTAATGTTGAGGGGGATAAAATATATTCTGGTGCCTTGTCTGATGCAAATGAATCACTAAGATTATTTAATCATAATTGTCAGCTAGCTGATCAAGTAATCGCCGATAATGCTTGGCTGGGAGGGGATAATGATTTAAAGAAAACAATGGAAAGAGATTCTCAAGGATGGCATACTTATTCTTCAAGCAATTATGATGAAGTTAGTAGATTGTGGGGAACTCCTAAAAAAGAAAATAGTCAAAAAATTGAAGAAAACAATATTGAAGAAGAAGAGCAAGGAGAACAGAATAATAATGAAGAAGAATTAATTACGCCACAAGCTCTTTTAATAACAGAAATAAGTTTAGGTAAAGAAAATAGCAATGAGTATGTAGAAATATTCAACCAAACAGAAAGCGAAATTAATTTATGTTCAGATGAAAACAATTGTTATTATCTTTCATACTTTGCCAGTACTTTTAATGACGAGGGCGTGGCAAATCATTCTTGGGACGATCCAAGCTATAATTGGCAATTTCCAGAAAATTTAATGATTACTCCAAACTCATATATTCTAATTGATATATATGGTAATAGTGGGGGAGACTTTAAGGTAGGAGAATATTCTTCTCAAAAATTAAGTAATTCTTCTGGTTCATTGTCTTTATTTTCAAATAATCCTATTTAT
>Ga0116148_1004770_pt1 | contig 11666 bp, 7 predicted proteins | sample AD_UKC055_MetaG_FD_89786 | JGI IMG/M metagenome (GOLD analysis project Ga0116148, IMG submission 89786) | Active sludge microbial communities of municipal wastewater-treating anaerobic digesters from USA - AD_UKC055_MetaG | ecosystem: Engineered > Bioreactor > Anaerobic > Digestate | place: USA... | reverse complement strand
GTCCGGAGCAGCGTCCGCCGCCGGCGCATGAAGCCGCGTCGCCGCAGGAAGCCCGCCTCCGGCACCCGCACGCGGCCGCCCTCGCCCGCGTAGGCGCCGGCGCCGCCGTTCCTACCCTCGGAACGGCGAGGTGACCACCACTTTCACGCCGGAGATCACACCGGTCGCGGCCCGTTCCACCTGCTCGACGGCGGCGGTGCTGATGTCGCCGGCGGCCGCGAGCGCGCCGGTCGCGGCGGCCGACGCTGCACCAGCCGCATCGACACCGACTTCCCTTGCACCCTGGATGGTACCGTCGACCGCAGCCCTGGCAGTCGCGGCGATATCGCCGCCGACCCCGGCCGTGGCCCTGACGAGACTGCCTGCCGTGGCGCCGACCGTGTCGGTCGCCTGTGCCGTCAATTCCTTCGTTCCGCGAAGGACGCCGAGCATCGTGCCCTTGGCCGCCGAGCCCAGGTCGCCGCCCACGTTCGCCGCGCCGCTGATCAGTTCCCGGGCCACGTCGGCCGTCGTCGTCGTGGCCGAGACGCCCACGCGTCCGACGCCCTGGACGGCGCCTGCGGCCGCCGCCGTGACCGCCTCGACCCCCGCCAGCTTGATGCTGCGAGCGCCCTCGATGGTGCCTTCCATCGCTTGCCGGGCGGCAGAACCGGCGTCGCCGCCCACCTCCACGGTCGTCTTCACCAGCGTCTGCACCGTAGAGCCGATCGTGTCAACGGCCTCGGCGCCGACCCGCTTGGTCCCCTGCAGAACGCCGATGACGGCGCCCTTGGCGGCCTTGCCGAGGTCGCCGCCGACCTGCGACGTTCCTTCGATCGCGCCGCTGGCCACGTCGGCGACGGCGCCAGTCAGCGCCTTGCCGACCGATCCGGTCCCTTGCAGCGCCGTCACGAGGGTGTCGCTCACGGTCTCGGTGACGGCGTTGACGATCTCTCCGGTCCCCCGTACGGTCGATACGATCGAGTCCTTCAGTCTTTCCGCCAGCTCTCTGGGCATCGGAGCCTCCGGCCAGTGTGCGTGCCCGATGCGGGCACCGGGGTTAACGACGGGCTGCGGGCGCCTGGTGCAAGCCGGAAGCCACGCAGCCTCGCGGCGGCGCGCCGCGCGTCAGGGGCGGAACACGGGATACGGCACCTCGATCCCGTGGAGGTTCAACGCCTTCCTGAGGCGCTTGCGGAACTCCCGCCCCACCACCCACTGCCGCTGGGCGACCGTCTTCATTCGAATCCTCCACTGCATCGACCACTGGCTGTACGCGACAACGCCCACGATCTCGATAGGTTCGAGGATGAGAATCTTGAACTTCGGATCGCTGCGCATTTCCCGATCGACATCGCGCGCGATCTCGGCCACGCGATCCGGATCCTCTGCGTAGGGGAGATCCACGTCGATGACGTAACGGGAGAAGTCCTTGCTGTGATTGGCCAGCGTGACGATGGCGCCGTTGGGGACCACGTGGACGGTGCCCCTGTCGTCGCGCAGCACGATCGTCCGCACGTTGAGTTGTTCGACGAGGCCGGTCGTCCCGTTGATCTCGGCGACGTCGCCCACGCGCACCTGGTCTTCCAGGATGAGAAAGAACCCGCTGAGGACGTCGCGGACGAGCGTCTGCGCCCCGAAGCCGATGGCGATGCCGGCGATCCCCGCCCCGGTCAGGATCGGGGCGACGTCGACGCCGACTTCGTCCAGGATCAGGACCCCGGCGACCCCGACGATGAGGCCGGTGATGGCCTTGTTGACCATCGATCCGAGCGTGCGGGCGCGCCTGTTCCGTTCGAGTTCGCCGATGGTGGCGCCCGCGGTGAGCTCGTCTTCGAAGCGCTGCACGTACAGAAGGGTGGCGCGGCGCAGACTGTACGCAATCAGGGCGATCATGCCCACCCGCAACCCGCCGCCGAAGAGCCAGACCGCCATCTCGCGCGCCTTGCGCCCGACGGTCGGGCGAAAGCCGGCCAGCTCCATCGCGGGGAAGAGGAGCAACGCCACGACCAGCACGAACGCCGCAGCGGCAACCAGCCGCAGCGGTCCGCGGATCACCGGGCTGTCAGCCCGGAGCCTGTCACCAACAACGGCGAGCGTGGCGTTCCGAGCCAGGCGCCTGGCGAGCCAGGCTGCCAGCCACGCGATGAGCAGCGTCGGCAGCAGCGCCGAGAGGAAAGCGCCCCAGTAGTTCGCATCCGCCAACAGCCGGCTCCCACTTGATCGCCGCCTACGACGGCGTGTTGTGCCGCTGACCCGGACTGCATGAGCGTTGCCACGGTTGTGCCGTGCTGAACGCGACCACTCGAATCAGGCGGGACTCACGCTGGCGTGCGGCTTTCCCGCGACATCTCGCGGCAACGGAGTGGGGATCACCCGGCCGGCCCCGGCCCCAGGGCGGCAGGTCGTGTCGAGCCACCCGAGGCGTTGCCCGGCTCACGCCCGCGGGTCGGATGAATCGGCGGGCCGCGACGCGAAGAGGTCCAGGCCGAGCTGATGCGATAGAAACCTGGCCACGAGCTGCCCCTTCACGCTGTTGCCCGCCCCATCGAGCGGCGGCGCGAAGGTTCCCAGCCCACCCTTGCCTGGAGAGACGGCCACGATGCCGCCGCCGATGCCGCTCTTGCCAGGCAGCCCGATGTCGTAGAGCCACTCGCCGGAGGTTTCGTAGAGCCCGGCGGTGCTCATGGCGGCCAGGGTGTAGTGACAGGTCGCCGTGCCGACGACCGTCTGCCCGGTCAGCGGGTTCACGCCGCCGTCGGCCAGGGTCGCCCCCATGACCGCGAGGTCCTTCGCGGTCACGTTCAGCGAGCACTGACGCGTGTAGAGGTCTGTCGCCTCTGAGGGAGGCGAGTAGATCCGATCCCGGCTCTGAAGCAAGAGGGCCAGGGCCTGGTTCCTCTGGTTCGTCGTCGAGGCCGAGGCGTACACCTCCTCTCCGAGCGTCAGCACTCGGCCGGCGAAGCGGGACAGCCCTTCGTGGATGAACTCCCACCGTGCCTCCGGCGTCGCGCCGGGGACCAGGCTCGTGGTCGCGATGGCCCCTGCATTGACCATCGGGTTCGTCCTGCCGTCGGGGCTCTCTTCGACGGCCGCGAGCGAGTTGAACGGCAGACCCGTGGCGTTCGCACCTACCTTCTCGCGCACCTCGCCGGGGCCGAGAGCCTCGCAGACCAGGGCGAGCACGAAGGGCTTGGACACGCTCATGATCGCGAACTCGTGCCCGGCATCGCCGGCGGCGTAGACGCCGCCGCTGGCCGCGACGACGCACACCCCGAAGAGGTCGGGGCGCACGCGCGCCAGCGCCGGGTAGACCTGCGACACCTGCCCTTCGCCGTTCAGGCGGTACTTCTCGTGTGCCTCGAGAACCCAGCTGCGGACCCGCTCGGGTGGAGGCAGGCGGCCGGTGGAAACGAACGGCGCGGCGGCCGCCGGACGGTTGGTGTCTCGCGCGGGCACAGGCATGGAACGCTCCTGATCGGGTCCGGGCGCGGCGGCCTCGAGCTGGAGGAAGTCGGCTCGCGGCCGTTCCGTTCTGCAAGATCCCGCACGTTGGCATGCGTGCGTGCCGGCCCGCGCGCGAACGTGAAAGCCGGGCGACGGCTGGATGCGGACGGGCAATCGGCGCCATTACGTGGGGGGCTCGCGACATGCGGCGGGTGCCGCGACTCGTCAGGCCGTCCCAGCCGGGCAAGCGCGGACGCTGGCGTGGCACGGAGTTGGCTCCTGCCAGGACGCAGCCCCAGGAGGTTCCCTATGGCCCGTATGACAGACGAACGATCCGGCGCGTCGCGCGAGCCGATGGCCGCGGCCGTCGATTCGCTGATGCCGCAGCTGACGGCGGAACTCGTCCGGCTCTCACGCATTCCTTCGATTTCCGAGGCGGGGTTTCCACCCGAGCCGATGCACGAGGCGCATCTGGTGGTCTCCGAGCTCTTGCGCGATGCCGGGGTGAACGTGTCGCAGCTGGATCTGCCGAACACGTATCCGATCGTCACCGGGGAGATACCGGCGCCCCCCGGCGCGCCGACCGTCCTGCTCTACGGGCACTACGACGTCGTGCCGCCCGGGGACGAGTCGAAGTGGCTGTCGCCGCCATTCGAGCCCACCGAGCGCGACGGGGCGCTGTTCGGCCGCGGCACCTCCGACTCGAAGGCGAACGTCCTCGCGCACGTGGGCGCGTTGCGCGCGCACGGCGGGAAGCCGCCGGTTGGAATCAAGGTCGTGATCGAGGGCCAGGAGGAGGTGGGCAGCGCCTTCAACACGTATCCGCCCCTCGACGCCGACCGGTTCCGCTGCGACGCGATGGTGATCGCCGACATGGGCAGCGTCAGGCCCGGGGTGCCCACGCTGACCGTTGCCCTTCGGGGCACCGCGGTCGTGACGGTCGAGGTCCGGACGCTCGCCGGCCCGAAGCACAGCGGGCAATACGGCGGCGCGGCGCCGGATGCGCTGATTGCGCTCCTGCACGGTCTCGCGACCCTGCACGACGTGAAGGGCGACGTTACGGTCGAGGGCCTGCGCCGCGACGCGTGGACCGGCGCGTCGTACGACGAGCGGGAGTTCCGCGCGCTCGCAGAGATCATGCCCGGCCTTCCGCTGTTCGGCACCGGCACCCTGGGCGAGCGGCTCTGGTCGGGACCGGCGATTACCGTGACGGGCCTCGATGCGCTGCCGGTCGACAAGGCGGTCAACGCCGTGGTGCCGCAGGCGCGCGCCAGGATCAACCTGCGCGTTCATCCCGAGCAGAACGCGGCTGAGGCGCAGAATGCACTCGTCCGGCATCTCCGCGGACTGCGTCCCTTCGGGATCGCGCTCGACGTGACGCCCGGCGCCATCGGCAACGGCTTTGCCGCCAGCACCTCCGGTCCGGCATACGACGCGGCGCGTGCGGCCCTCTCGTCGGCCTGGGGCGGTGAGACGGTCAGCGTCGCCACCGGCGGTTCGATCCCGCTCGTCAACGCGCTGCACGAAGCCGTCCCGCAGGCCGAGATCCTCCTGCTCGGGGCGACCGACGGCTTCAGCAACATCCACGCGCCGAACGAGCGCGTCCTGCTCGACGAGTTCAGGAAGACCGTCATCGCCGAAGCGGAGATCTTCCGGGAGTACGCGGAGCGGTGGGGAGGCCGTCGAGCGGCGGCTGCGGGCCGGTGAAGAGGCGGCGGCCCCCGCCGAAGCCACGGCGGTGAGGGCGGCGCACGCCCCGAATATTGCCTCCGCGGCCCGAACGAGAGAGGATGTGCGGGTCCGATCGGTCTCTGGAGGACCCCATGACCCACATCGCCGCTCGTGAGGGATCTGACACTGCATTCGACCGCGCCGTCGCCGCCGTGCGGGCGGGTGAGGCGCCCGAGGGCCAGGCGAAGGCGCTCTACGATCGGCTCACCGAGGACGAGCGGCTCAACCTGCTCGACGGCGACACGCCCTTCTGGGAGGGCATGCGGTCGATGCGGGAGGAAGGCTACAACGCGCGGCCGTACGTGCACGGCGCCATCGGCCGGCTCGGCATCCCAGGCACGCGGTTCGTCGACGGCCCGCGCGGCTGCGTGGCCGGAAAGGGCACGGCATTCCCCGTGTCGATGGCGCGCGGCGCGACGTGGGACGTCGGCCTCGAAGAGAGGGTCGGCGAGGTGATCGGGCGCGAGATCCGGGCACAGGGCGGCAACTTCTTCGGCGGCGTCTGCATCAACCTCCCGCGCCATCCGGCGTGGGGCCGGATCCAGGAGACCTACGGCGACGACCCCTGCCACCTCGGCGAGTTCGGCGCCGCGCTGACGCGGGGCGCGCAGAAGTACGTGATGGCCTGCGCGAAGCACTACGCCCTGAACTCGATGGAGAACGCCCGGTTCACGGTGGACGTGACCATCGACGAGGCGACGCTGCACGACGTGTACCTGCCGCACTTCAAGCGGGCCGTGGACGAGGGTGTCGCGGCCGTCATGTCGGCGTACAACTCCGTCAACGGCGAGTGGGCCGGCCAGAACGAGTACCTGTTGACGGAGGTGCTGCGGAACCAGTGGCGGTGGAGCGGGATCACCGTCAGCGACTTCATCTGGGGCCTGCGCGACGCGGCCAAGTCGCTCAACGCCGGCCTCGACCTCGAGGAGCCCCTCGCCCAGCAGCGCGCCACTCACCTGCGCCGCCAGCTCGCGGCGGGCGAAACCTCCTGGGACAAGGTCGAGCGCGCGGGCGTCCGGCTGCTGGCCGCGCAGCTGCGGTCGTACGCCACCCGCGCCCAGGGGCCGTTCGGCCTCGACCTCATGGCGAACGAGGAGGCACGCGCGCTCTCCCGGACGGTCGCGGCGCGTTCCATGGTGCTCCTGAAGAACGACGAGGTCGGCGGCGCGCCACTGCTGCCGCTGACGCCGGCGGCTGTCTCGTCGATCGCCGTCGTCGGGCGCCTCGCGGACGCGCCGAACATGGGCGACCACGGTTCCTCCGACGTCCGGGCGCCGGGCTACGTCTCGCCGCTCGCGGGAATCACCGCGGCGTTCCCCGGCGCGAAGATCGCGGCCATCACCGACGGCGACGCGGCGGCGGCGCGTGCCATCGCCCGCTCGGCGGAGGTGGCCATCGTCATCGCCGGGTACGACGCGCGCGACGAGGGCGAGTACGTCGGGGCGGACACGATGCGGCGCCCCGAGCTGCTGGCGCTCTTCCCGCCGCTGCCGCCCTCCGGGGGCAGGCCGCAGGCTGCCGCAGGGGGCGGAAGCCGGCCGGCGGGGCCTGGCCCGAACCCGGTCATGACCGCCGGCGACCAGTTCGGGGGCGACCGGGCCTCGCTTGCGCTTCGTGCCCAGGACGAGGAGATCATCCGCGCCGTCGCCGCCGTCAACCCCCGCACGATCGTGTGCATCGTCGCCGCGGGCGCCGTGATGATGGAGGCCTGGCGCCGCGAGGTTCCGGCCATCCTCATGATGTGGTACGCGGGCATGGAGGGCGGACGCGCGCTGGCCGACGTCCTGACCGGCGCCCACAATCCGTCGGGGCGCCTGCCGTTCTCGATTCCGGTGTCCTCCGACCACCTGCCCCCGTTCGATCGCACGGCCACCAAGGTCACCTACGACCGCTTCCACGGCCAGCGCCTGCTCGACAAGCTTGGCGTCAAACCCGCCTTCCCGCACGGGTTCGGCCTGTCGTACACCACGTTCGGGATTGGCGAGGTCGCCGTGAGCGAGCCGGGCCCCGAGGGCGTGCGGGTGGCCGCCACCGTCACGAACACCGGCCGGCGGGATGGCCACCACGTCGTGCAGGTGTACGGACGCTGCCGGCAGGGCAGCTATCCCGGGGAGCTGATGCTCGTCGGTTTCGCAGCCGTCGCCGTGGCGGCCGGGAAGTCGGTCCGGGTCGAGGTGCCCGTGTCGTTCACGCCGCTCGCCCGGTGGGACGCATCGAAGAAGACGCGTGTGATGCCGGACCCCTCGGACGTCGATCTCGAGGTTGGCGCGTACGCACACGACCCGTCCGCCGTCGTCCTGGCGGGTTCGGGCCTCCGTCACGGCGATCCGGCGCACAGTGCCGCGAGCAGGTAGCAGGACGCTTCAGCTCGAAAGGTCGGCCACGCAGAGGACGCGAAAACGCCGCCCTGGCCTTACGAACGGCTCACCGCAGAGGCGCGGAGGACGCAGAGGTTCTAGAACTGACAGGGTCAAGCCGGAACGTAGACCAACCTGAGCACATCCTCCGCAATTCGATCGCTCGCGACGAGGCGGAGCGGCGGCCGGCGCCTGCCGCTGAGCTTCGCCGATGAACCGCCAACGCCTGCCTGAACTTGACACGATCTCCCCGATAGAGCACACTCCCATCTGCTTCCATAGTCGGTCTATGCAAAGGCGGACTTATGAACGCGACGAAGGACAAGAACGAGCTTTTGCCCGGCACGCTCGAGATGCTGATCCTCAAGACGCTGTCGATCGAGCCGATGCACGGCTACGGCATCGCGCAGCACATCCGGGTGATCTCGCGGGCCGTGCTCACCGTCGAGGAGGGATCTTTGTATCCCGCGCTGCAGCGGATGCTCGTCAAGGGCTGGGTATCGGCCGAGTGGAAGGTCTCGGCCAACAACCGGCGGGCGCGGTTCTACACGCTCACCCCCGCGGGCAGGAAGCAGCTCGGCGTCGAGGAGTCGAAGTTCTCGCAGATGTTCGGCGCGATCATGCGCGTGATGAAGACGACGTAATGGCCGCGTGACGGGCCGGCTCGCCAGGGGGTTGCTGCCGTGGGTTCTCTGCTCAGACGCCTGCTGTTCCTGTTCCGCCGCGACCGGCTCGACCGCGACCTGGACGAGGAGCTGCGCTTTCACGAGGAGATGACGGCGCAATCGCTCGCCGACGACATGGGCGGCGACGAGGCGCGCGCTGCCGCCCGTCGGCGGGTCGGCAACCCGCTGCGGCTGCGCGAGCGGGCGCGCGAGCCGTGGACGTTCCCGACGATCGAGACGCTCGCTCAGGACGTGCGCCACGCGCTGCGGCTGATGCGGCGCGACCCGGCGTTCACCATCACCGCGCTTGCCACGCTCGCGCTCGGCATCGGCCTCAGCACCGCGATCTTCTCGGTCGCCTACGGCGTGCTCTGGCGTCCGCTGCCGTATCCCAACCCCGACCGTCTCGTCATCCTCTCGGCCGCGCAGCAGACCGGGAAGGGCGTCAAGACGATCTGGACCTGGGCGCCGGTGTCGTACGCGGCGCTTGGCCCGCGCCTCGACGCCTTCGACCACCTCGCAGCCTACGTTTCGATCGAGGCGCAGCTCACCGGGCGCGGGGAGCCACTGCAGGTGCCGGCGGTGGAAGTGAGCCCCAACTTCTTCACCACGCTGGGTGTCGGCCCCGCCCACGGCCGTACGTTCCTAGCGGGCGCCGGGGCGGCAGACGACGATCGCGCCGTCATCGTCAGCGACAGGCTGTGGCGCTCGTCGTTGAAGGCCGATCCGGCGTTCGTCGGGCAGTCCATCACCATCAACGGCCTGCCCCGTACCGTCGTCGGCGTGCTGCCGCGCGGGTTCAGTTTCAGGCCGGTGGTTCGCGCCGGCGCGCTGCCCGAGGCAGACGTCTTCCTGCCCAGCCGCTGGCCCGGCGATGCCGGCAGAAGCGCCTTCCTCTACCTGCTGGGCCGCATGAAGCCGGGCGTGAACAAGGAGCGAGCCGAAACGGAGTTGACGGCGCTGGTGAACGACCCGTCGATCGTGGCCCCGGGCGCACTCGCGCCGGAAGGCGTGCTGGCGCCGAACGTCCGGACGATCGCGCGCACGGCCGGCCTGCAGGAGTACGGCGCGGGGCCGGTGCGCACGCTGCTGCTGATCGTGCTCGGTGCGGTCGCGTTCGTGCTGCTGATTGCCTGCGTCAACGTCGCGAACCTGCAGATGGCGCGCCTGACGGCGCGGCGCGGCGAGCTGTCGGTCCGCATGGCGCTCGGCGCGGGACGGCGGCGAGTGGTGCGGCAGCTCCTGACCGAGGCGCTCGTGCTGTCGCTCGGCGGCGCGGCGTTCGGCGTGCTGCTCGCGCGGATCGCGATCGACGTCACGCTGCCGCTGGTGCCGCAGGCGGTGCTCCCGCGCCTCGGCGGCATCGAGATCGACGGGGGCGTGATGGCGTTCTCGATCGCCCTGACGCTCGTCTCGGGCCTGCTGATCGGCCTCGTGCCGGCGCTGCGCGTCAGCGGGACCGCGCTTGCCGACGGCCGGGCGCTGCACGCCGGCGAAGCGCGCACGACGGGCGACGGGCCGGGCGAGCGGCTGCGGACGCTGCTGGTCGTCGCGCAGGTCGCGATGACGCTGGTCCTCCTGATCGGGGCGGGCCTGCTGATGCACAGCTTCGTGCGCCTCACCTCGGTGTCGCCCGGGTTCGAAGCGAGCGGGCGCGACGGCGTGGTCTCGACCGTGCGGGTGACTCTCCCCGAGCGTCTCTTCGACCGGCCCGAGCGGATCCACGCCTTCGCGCGCGGCGTGCTCGACCGCGTCCGATATCTGCCGGGCGTGACGGCGGCGAGCCTGGTCAACTCGCCGCCGTTCGGCAGGATGTTCATCCAGGGCGACTTCAGCATCGAGGGGCAGCCGAAGCCGAACCTCGCTGCCGGCAGGCCGAAGATCGGCGCGGGCTACTTCCAGACGCTGGGGATTCCGCTGCTCGCCGGACGCGAGTTCACGGCGGGGGACACGGCCGAGGCGCCGAGGGTGGCGATCGTCAGCGAGCGCATCGTGCGCGAGTGCTTGCCGGGCGGGCCGGGCGAGGCGCTCGGCCGGCGCGTTCGCCTGGACGGGCTGAGCGACGGGAGCGAGTGGTTGACGGTGGTCGGCGTGGTGGCCGACATCCGCCACATGGGGCTCGATCGGGACGTGCAGCCGATGATCTACGTGCCGTTCCAGCAGGACCGCAGCGACTTCGTGCGGTTTGTGTCGTTTGTCGCTCGCACCTCCAACTCCGCGGCCGTGGTGGAAGGCATCCGCGCCGAGATCCGGCGCGCCGCGCCCGACCTGGCGATCACGGCCACGGTGACGATGGACGAGGCGGTGGCGGCGTCGGTGGCGCCGCCGCGGTTCCGGATGCTGGTGCTCGGGCTCTTCGCGTTGGCTGCTACGCTGATCGCGACCTGCGGCATCTACGGCCTGATGGCCTACGCGGTCACGCAGCGGCGCCGGGAGATCGGCGTGAGGGTGGCGCTCGGGGCGGAGAGGAGCGACGTCCTGCGCCTGGTGCTCGGCCGCGCCCTGCAGGTCGTCACCGCCGGCGCGGTGCTCGGCCTCGCGGGTGCGATCGCCGTGACGCGCGTGCTGCGGACGTTCCTCTTCGGGGTGACGCCGACCGATCCACTCGCGTTCACGGTGGTCACCGCGGCGCTCGTCGCGGTGGGCCTGACGGCCGCCTGGGTGCCCGCCAGGCGCGCGACCAGGATCGACCCGGTCGAGGCGCTGCGCGCCGAGTAACGGGTGCGGCGCCGCCAGCTCATCCTCGAGGTCGCTCGATCGGCGGTGACGCCCGCGCCAATTCCCCGTAAGCTGGGAGACGGGGCGTACGACACGACAGAAGCGATCGGGGGAAACGATGACGCGACCGAGCCTCACGGGTGCCGTTCTCGTGCTGCTGGCCGCCGCCTGGGCCGTCAATGCAGAGCGCCGGTCTTCAGGTGTGGCCGGGCAGGCAGGGAGCCTGCCGTTCCAGGTGCAGGTGATGGCCGACTTCGAATCGCCGTGGGCGATGACCTTCCTGCCGGACGGCCGAATGCTGATCACCGAGAAGTCGGGCGTTCTCTACCTCGTGTCCGCAGACGCGCAGCAACGGACGCGCGTGGACGGGATTCCGGAGGTGGCAGACGAGGGACAGGGCGGCCTGATGGACGTGGTGCTGCACCCCGCCTTCCCGCAGAACCGTTTCGTGTACTTCAGTTATTCCGAGGCCGGGCAGGGCGGGAAGGGAGTGGTCCTGGCCCGCGGTGTTCTCGCTGACGGGGAGCGGCCGGCGTTGCAGAAGGTCGAAACCCTGTTCCGCGCGGAGCCCTACGTCGATGGAGACGGCCACTTCGCCGGCCGAATCGCGTTTTCGCGCGACGGGCACCTCTTCTTCACGAACGGCGAGCGCCAGAAATTCGTGCCGGCTCAGGATCCGAAGGCGACCCTGGGGAAGATCCTCCGCCTCCGCGACGACGGCACGCCCGCGGCGGGGAACCCGCTTGCCGCCAAGGGCTTCCATCCGGCC
>Ga0116148_1004768_pt1 | contig 11670 bp, 9 predicted proteins | sample AD_UKC055_MetaG_FD_89786 | JGI IMG/M metagenome (GOLD analysis project Ga0116148, IMG submission 89786) | Active sludge microbial communities of municipal wastewater-treating anaerobic digesters from USA - AD_UKC055_MetaG | ecosystem: Engineered > Bioreactor > Anaerobic > Digestate | place: USA... | reverse complement strand
GCCCGGACATCGTCTGGATCGCTTGGACGTTTTTGTTCATCCCTTCCATAAAAAAACTCCTCCAGTTTGTCTCCTGGGGGAGTCTCGGCTTGCCTTCGCCGCCTTGCCTGCTCCCTCCAGAAGCGACTTGCTTGGCAGGAGTCATCAGCCGGTGCGGCGGTTGTCAGGTGAACTCCATCACCCGTCTAACATATCTTGTCAATGGTTGCGGGATACTACAAAACATTGGTTCCTGTCAAGGCTGACGACATCGTAAAAAGTCCATATGCGGCATTGCGCTTCATCCTTCGTCACTGCGACGTTTTCCGGGGACACGTTCCGATCCCTCCGGGCTTCCGGATCAAGCCCCCTCCCCCGACGCCTCATTCCTCAGAATTCGCGCGCCTTCCTCCGGAGCTTTTTTACTTCGTCGTCTCCACCATGACTTTTACGAGTTCCTCGAGACAAAGACCGGCGGGAAAAAATATGGCCGTGCCCGGCGATGTCGTCCCATCTTTGGGAGATATGGCACGTTGCTGATGTTGCGGCATCTCACAGTTGTATGTTACAATCAGTCATGAAGATGGATCTGAATCGTCAGGAAAGGGTCGGCCGCTACGTCCGGGAGCGCCGATGCCGGGAAGGAGGCTACTGTTTCTACCGCCTGGAGGAGCCGAACAGCGCGGACACCTATTGGGCTCTGGCGATTCTCCACCGCCTCGGAGCGCCCGTTGCCGACGCCGATACGGTTCGCTATCTCCAATCCTTCCAGAAACCCGGCGGGGGCTTTGAAAACTTTCAGGTCGCCCATTTCGTGCTAAAAGGGCTCCGATTGCTCGCGGCGGCGCCGTTGCAATCTCCCCTTCCCTATTTGACGGAGCAGCTCCGGATCTACGATGTCGCCTTGGTGCCGGCGGGCGAGGCATCGATCTTCAAACACATGTACCTGGTCTTAGATCTGTGCGTTTCCTTCGGCATCGTTTTGAAGCCCGATCGCCGGGAAGAGATAAGGGCCTTCATTTTACGGCAACAGGCCCCCGACGGGGGCTTCGGCCGGGAATACGGTACTCTCATCGAAACGGCCCAGGCATTGACCATCCTCCGATGGCTCCAGAACCCGCACGACGGGCAACCGACCACCGCTTTCATTGCCCGCTGCGAGAACGGGCAGTTCGGCTTTGTCAACGTCCCCCGGACGATGCCGGGATACATCGAGCATGTCTATTGGGGATTGCTGGCGCGCCTCCTTGCCGGCGGCAGGCCCGCCTACCTGGCAACCTGCCGCGAAGTCGTTCTGGCCTCCCAAAACCTGACCGGCGGCTTTTCCCGAACCACCTACGGCGGCATCGCCAACCTTGAAAACACCTGGTACGCCGTCGAAGCCCTGGCACATTTAAAAGCCTGGCCGGTAAGCTCCGGGTAAGAGATCTTTAGCGATGAAAATTCCCCCTTGGGACCTCAGCCATCGCTTTTTCAACACCGGTGGGCAAGAGGGAGAAAGATGCTTTTTTTAGGAAGAGAACAGGAAACATATCCTATTCCGAAAACAATGCCGTTTAAAGAGCAATTCCTCAGAGAGCTGCAAACGCGCGGTTGTCCCGTCTGCAATCATCTGGTGAGATCCTTGGATGATTATCTGGCAGGATATCTTGCCGCGCCATGTCTTTCGGGGTCATTTCCCCTAACTCGAATGACCTTTATATGAGCTTGATCATATCAGCAGGCGGTTTTCCTTATAAATGACTTTGCCTTTCCTGACGATGTCGCTGACAAATTCGGTTTTGTCGTCGCTGAAATAGGCGTCTCGGCTGAAGGGCAAAGGTTCGATGTCCGTATCGATCTGCCGGCGCAGGCGGAAAAGCGCCTTCATTTCTTCATAGGGGTCCTTGCCGAAGTCGTCTGAAAAAACGGCAACATCAATATCGCTGTCATCATTTGCCCGGCCTTCCGCATAAGATCCGTAGAGGACAACAGCGTAAATGTCGTATGTTTTCCTGATCAGGGCAACGAAGGCCTTCAATTCTTTTTCTACAAAATCCGAGCTTTTAGCCATTGGAGCAGCTCCTCCGTTTTATCGACAATGTGCGCTGCTTTTTCTTTGTCGATGAGATTATAAATCGCCTCCCGGTAAGCCGGGTAACGGGCCTGAATATTGAGGGGCGTCAATTCATCTATGAAATCGTTATGTTCTTCAGTAATGCTCGTCTTCAAACCTGCGCGTTCAATTAATTTGTCCAGTTTATGAATATAAGGCGGTATGGTTGAAGTGTGTTTTACGTACATGGATTTCAGCATCTTCTCAATCGCCTGATGGCACATGAAGCCAACATAAAGATAGTGACCTTTGTCAAAAAGTGCTTTGGCGACCTGCAAATCATATTCGGCAATTTCTATCCAGTATTGGATTGTCTTTTCACTCATGACTCACGTCCTGTATTTCGTGCGTGGACACTGCTCTTTTATCCTGCGATTGTAACCAGATAGTTCGTAAGTTATTTAATACAATAAAAGAATAGATTCCGCAACATATAATTCCTAACGAAATGGCGGCGCTCTCGTTTGATATGTCCATCAAAAATACAATTAAAAAAACCATCAGGATTTTTGCCGGGACAAACAGGCGGAATGTGACAGATCCGGCAGGCTGATCTGGATCGAAAGCGGTTCTTTCAGAACATGCCTGTTTGGAAAAGCCGACGTCGGTATTGGCTGATATTATCTGGGAGAACTGCTCAACGGGCTGCACAAGGTCTTGATGAGGGATTCAAATTCATAGCGTCTTGAATCATAAATTCCCTTGACATTTCCGGGGCGATGACTGAATCTAAGGGGGACTAAACGCGGGAGGCGCAGGCGATGGCAACCACATACACAAAGGGGCGCATTTACAAGCTGGCGATCGAGCAGCTCCACTCGGATCCGGAGCAGCCCCGGACATTCATGGATGCCGCCCTGCTCGCGGAGCTGGAGACATCGATCCGCCAGCACGGCATCCTCCAGCCCATCCTCTTTCGGCAGGACGAAGCGGCAAAGCTGATCATCGTGGCGGGGGAAAGGCGCGTCGCCGCCGCCGGCAAGATCGGGCTGACGACGGTGCCCGGCATCTATGTGACGGGAAATCACCAGGAAATCGCCCTCATCGAGAACCTCCTCCGGGTGAATCTCACGCCCGTGGAAGAGGCGGAGGCCCTGGACCGCATCATGAAGAATCACGGCTACAGCCAGGGACAGTTGAGCGAAATGATCGGCAAGACCCAGCCGATGATTTCCCAGATCATCTCCCTGAACCGCCTGCCCGAAGACATCAAAAGCCAGTGCCGCACCAATCCCAACATCCCCCGTTATCTCCTGACGGAGATCGCCCGGAAAAGCTCGGAGGACGCCATGAGAAAGGCCTTTGCCAAATACATGGCCAAAGAGGCCCAGGCGCAGGCCCCCAAGACCCCGGGCCCGGCCCGCCAGCGGAGCCAGCTCGTCCTGATCCAGCAGATCGACCGCCTCAACGGACGCCTGGCCAATCTCTCGACGGAGAACTGGCAGGAGACGGACCTTCAGGATCTGGGCGTCGTTCTCCGGGATATCCGCCGGTCGGCGGACAACCTCCTCCAAGGCATTTCCGGGGAGGAGGAAGAACAGGACGCGTCAGGAGGAGGAGAAGGAGGCGGCGGAGAAGGGGCGCCCCCGATGCGGTTGTCCTGAGAGTAGGCGGGGGGGGTTGGCTGCGGGCGCGATGCCTGTCCACACCGTAATGTTTGCCGTCCGGCGGCGGGGAGAATTTACAGGCCGAACGGTTAATTTATCATTTGTATCAAGGACATAGAACCCATAAATGTATTTATATCCTCGGAAAAAGTCAGGAAAAGCGCCGAAGGAAACTAAGGTCGTAACCGCGTCTCAATAAACACGCATGGCATCGGGAAACCAACCCCTTTTCTGATAAGGATTGGGTTTAGCAACATAGCGGATATGACAGAAAAAACCAACAAAACATCGCGGCACTCAAAGATCAACAACATAATGTTAAACAAAATAGATCTTAACCAAAACATTGAGCAAAGCACCGACGTCTTGCATAAGAGAACGTTCGCAGAGTTTTTCGCGGGTATCGGGCTGATGCGGATGGGGCTTGAGAAGGAAGGATGGACTGTTGCATTCGCAAATGATATCGCCACCGATAAATTTGCCATGTATGCAGATCATTTCCAGGATGTTAAATCTCATTTTGTAATTGACGACATACACAAATTAAACTCCAATAGTGTTCCAACGGTTGCATTGGCCACGGCATCATTTCCCTGCAATGATCTCTCCCTCGCTGGAATGCGCAAGGGTCTGGCCGGCAAGGAATCTTCCGCCTATTGGGGATTTATACGCATCCTCGACGAAATGGGCGAAAGAAGACCTCCGATTGTGCTCCTGGAAAACGTGGCTGGATTTCTGACTTCTCACGCCGGCCGCGATTTTCAGTCGGCATTGCTGGCTCTCAATCGTTTAGGCTATGCCGTTGATCCCATGATTATCGATGCCGTCAAGTTTGTTCCGCAAAGCCGGGTCAGGCTCTTTGTGGTTGGCTGCCGTCAGAGTGGACAGGGAATGTGGAAAGTTAAAGAAACGCCAAGCTTTTATGAAAGTGATGTCCGGCCGAAAGCGCTTGCTGAGTTTATCTTATGCCATCCGGAAATTGTGTGGAATATTAGAGACATGCCGTCTCTACCAGCCAGCGCGCCGTCACTGCAGGATATTTTAGAAGATTTGCCTGAGAATTCATCATTTTGGTGGAATGATGCACGGCGGGATTATCTTCTCGCCCAAATGAGTGAAAGACATACAACACAACTAAAAAAGATGATTAGTGGCAATCAAATGTCGTTTGGCACGGTATTCCGACGGATTAGAAAAGGTCGTTCCATGGCCGAATTGCGCACTGATTCGGTGGCGGGATGCCTTCGCACCCCACGTGGTGGCAGCGCCCGTCAAATATTGATTCAAGCTGGACAAGGTCTTGTTAAGGCTCGATTCCTGACACCGCGTGAATGCGCCAGGCTGATGGGCGCTGACGATTTCACCATTAGGGCGAACTTTAATAAGGCTCTTTTCGGATTTGGCGATGCAGTGTGTGTTCCCGTTGTTGCCTGGATCGCCAGGAATTATTTAAATCCTTTGGCAGCAGATAAGGCACGACATACCGAGGATGCATCCAGGAAGATCGCATTTGGCACTTAACTATTCATAGTTGTTTTCCCGGGTCTCCTGTAATCATCAGTGCTGCCTGAATGTGGAGGTTGAGCATGAACGAACTGGAATCGCGGCTTGAGGCGTTTGCATCCCTACAAAAGATCTATGGCAAAGGTCCTCTTTCTCTCGTTATAGTCTTATCCCGCAAGGCTCGCGAGCAAAAGCCGCCGTTCTCTGCACATGATTTTCTTACACGGCAAGGAGGTCAGGTAGCGGGACTGGGAAGAGGTGCAGTGCAAAACATCCTTGCCGAACACAACATTAATCGGGTCCTCGCAGAGGAAGGCGGCAGAACAAGCCGCGGAAGCATTCAGAAAATGAGGGCTTATGTTGATTTTTTAAATGAACTTGATAAACGAAATCTTCTTGATTTTCCTACCATTGAAAAATGGTGGGTCGGCAAAGTGAAGGAGTTCTTTAGCTCGAAGCCTTTCAGCCTCAAAACGGATTTCTCCAAATCCATCAGAAGCATCGTGTCGGACTTGATTGATGCTGCTTTCGCCAGGCAGCGAGAATGCACGGGCACCATGGTTGCAGGCGCCGTTATGCAACACTTGGTAGGTGCGAAAATAGAGACCGCCCTGCCCGAGATAAAAATCAAGCATGAAGGATTCTCTGTTGCCGATGCGCCAATGGGAAGAAAAGGAGACTTTTTTATCGGCGACACAGCAATCCATGTAACGACAGCGCCCACTGAGGCACTGATCAGGAAATGCTGCGACAACTTGTTGCACAACCTCAGACCATTGATTATTACCACCCAGAGCGGCGTTGGCGGCGCTATTGCGCTTGCAAAAAACGCTAATGTTTCCGAACGGATTGACATCCTGGAAATAGAGCAATTTTTAGCCACTAATGTATACGAATGGAGCGCATTTCAGCAGTCAAAGCGTACACTGTCTGTCCGCCAGCTAATAGATGCCTACAATCGCATTATTGAACAATGCGAAACCGACCCAAGCTTAAAAATTGCGATCGGATAACACGGTGGACACCTTTTCCCCCGAAAAACGAAGTGAAATTATGCGCTGCGTGCGATCAATCGATACAACCCCGGAAAAGAAGGTCCGTTCTCTCCTACATAAGCTTGGGTTTCGGTTTCGCTTGCATAGAAGCACTTTACCAGGGAAGCCGGACATAGTCCTTCCAAAATACCAACTCGTTGTTTTTGTGCACGGTTGCTTTTGGCACAGGCATCATGGCTGCCCCCATGCAACAACGCCAGCCAGCCGCCAGGAATACTGGCTGCCCAAGTTCAAGCGGACCATGGAACGCGACAGTAGAAACCAAGAAGAACTTCGTCAAAAAGGATGGAAGGTGATTGTTGTCTGGGAATGCGAAACAAAGGATTTATCCAGGTTGGCAGCAAAGCTATGTAAGTTTATTGATCGCTATCAAACGCTTGCTTGGCGTGAACAAGCATCGCCAGCACTAAGGGCTGCAGAACAACAAAAAGGATACTTTCCATGAGCCAATATGATCGATTATAGGCAGAAAAAACTATGATCGCTTATGATTGAAGGCTAAAACAGCGCGGCCCGTCGTATATCGTCTATTGCTATCAAATGCTTAAGCATTATTGCCCGGGTAACAATTTTTTTAGAAGGATTGAAAAAATGACTAAACCGATTATCGGCGTGATGGGTCCCGGTGAAGGGGCAACACCGGAACATATGGCCATGGCGGAAGAGCTCGGCCGCCTCATTGCCCAGGCGGGCTGGACTACCTTGAGCGGCGGCAGAAATGCCGGCGTCATGGCGGCCGTGAACCGCGGCGCCAGAGATGCTGGCGGTCTCACCGTCGGGATACTCCCGGATATTGAACGCAGCGGCATCTCCCCCAATGTCGATATCCCCATCATTACCGGCATGGGCAGCGCCCGGAACAACATCAACGTACTGTCCAGCGATGTCGTCATTGCCTGTGGCGCCGGTCCCGGCACCGCCTCGGAAATCTCCCTCGCCATCAAAGCGGGCAAGCATATAGTCCTGCTGGCCCTGTCTCCTGCGGCAAAAATCTATTTCCAAGAGCTTGGCGGCCCCCTGGTTTCCGTTGCCGCCTCTCCCCGCAATGCTATTGATCTGTGTGAACAATTGTTGAAAGAACCTCAACAAACAGCATAAAGAAGACCATTGTAGGACAATAATCATGAAAAGCTTAAGTTACGCCCAGTCAGGTGGAGATAAATATCGGCATAAAAACATAAGGTGACTCACAAGGCATAGGATATTGCGATACACAGAGTTTCAAGGAAATGGTTGACATGACTATCCTTGCATCCTATACTTCCCCTGCATGAAAACCCAAGGCCAATGAGGGTGGCAGGTGTCGATTATGGAAGATAGTGGTTTTAATCACGATGGTTTTAAACCGGGTACCGACGTATGGCCAAGGATAAACCCATAGACAGCCGCCTCCTGGGCGAACTCCAGGCGATCCGCCGGAGCGTCGAGGAGATCAGAAATCTCGAAACGGAACGGGTCTTCGAGGAAGGCCTCTTCCGGACCCTCCAGGACAGTTCCCTCATGGGGATTTATGTAGTCCAGGACGGGGTCTTTAAGTTCGTCAACCAGCACACCTCCAACTACTGGGGCTACGCCCGGGAGGAACTCCTCGGCATGGCGTCCATGAGCATCGTCCATCCCGAGGACCGTCACATCGTCCGGGACGGCGCCATCCGCATGCTCAAAGGGGAGCTTTTCTCTCCCTACGTCTTCAGGACCATCGCCAAGAACGGGAGCATCCGGTGGATCACCGAGACGGTGACGACGATCCACTACCAGGGCCAGCGGGCCGTCCTCGGGAACTCCATGGACATCACCGCGCAGATCAACGCCCGGAACAAGCTTGCCGATCTCGAGGCCCTGGAGGCGTCCATTCTCGTCGCCATCCCCCACGCCGTTATCGGCCTGAAGAACCGGCGGATCATCTTCGCCAACGACGGCGTTCAGACCGTCTTCGGGTGGAAGGCCGAGGAGATAATCGGCCAGCGGACCCGGCGCTTCTACCGTTCCGAGGGGGACTTCAAGGAGATCGCCGCGAAGCTCTACACCACCCTCGAGAACGAGCAGACCGTTTCCCTCGAATTTCCCTGCCGCCGCAAGGACGGGAAGGAAATCGTCTGCATGATCAACGCCTCGCGGATCGGCGACACCTTGACGGAAAAGCAGATCGTCATCACCTACGAGGACATCACGGACCGCAAACAGGCCGAGGACGTTTACAAGACCCTGGCGAAGAGCTCCCAGGCGGGGGTCTATGTGGTCCAGAACGGGGCCTTCCAGTTCGTCAACCATCACGCCGCTGCCTACGCGAGTTACAGCGAGGAAGAACTCGTCGGCATGGATTCCATGAGCCTCGTCCACCCCGAAGACCGGGCCATGGTCCGCAAGAACGCCAAGAGCATGCTCTCGGGAAAACGGAAGGCCCCCCACGAGTTCCGGATCATCACCAAACACGGCGACATCCGCTGGATCATGGAAACGGTGACGATGATCCCCTTCCGGGGGGAGTTCGCCGTCCTCGGCAATTCCATGGACATCACGGAACAGAACAGCGCCCGGGAAAAGCTCGAGGAGCTGGAGGCCCTCGAAGCCTCCATCCTCGAGGCCATTCCCCACGCCGTCATCGGCCTCCAGGACCGGCGGATCATCTTTGCCAACGACGGCGTCCAGACAGTCTTCGGGTGGAAGGCCAAAGACCTCATCGGCATGAGCACCCGGATTCTCTATCGCAGCGACGAGGATTACGAAGGGATGGCCAAGGCGCTCTACAGCGCCCTGGAAAAGAAGCGGACCGTAACCTTCGAATTTCCCTGCCGCCGGAAAGACGGCAAGGACATCGTTTCCATGGTCACCGCCGCCCGCATCGGCGCCAGCCTCATCGAAAAGAACATCGTCATCACCTACGAGGACATTACGGACCGGAAGCTCGCCGCCACGGAACTGGAGAATTCCCGGGGACAACTCCGCAATCTCACCGCCCATCTCCAGTCGATCCGGGAGAAGGAGCGCTCCCGCATCGCCCGGGAGCTGCACGACGAGCTGGGACAGCTCCTCACGGCCCTCAACACGGAGATCATCCTGCTGGGGAAGAAGATCCCCCCGGAGTTGACTGCCCTTATCGAGAGGACCCAGTCCCTTTCCAGTCTTATCGATATGACCATGGAAACCCTCAAGCGCATCTACATGGCCCTGCGGCCGGGCATGCTGGACCACCTGGGACTGACGGCCGCCATCGGCTGGCAGGCGGAGGAATTCCACAAACGGACGGGCATCCCCTGCCGGGTAAGCTTCGCCCCCGAAGACATCATTCTCGAACCCGATCTTACCACCTCCCTGTTCCGGATCTTCCAGGAAACCCTGACGAATATCTCCCGCCATGCCGAGGCATCCCGGGTGCATGTCTCCCTGCGGGCGACGGATCGCAAGATTCAACTGACGGTGAAAGACAACGGCAAGGGCATTACGCGGGAACAGATGACCAAGCCCAACTCCTTCGGCCTCCTCGGCATCCGGGAGCGGGCGGAATACTGGCGTGGGACCGTAACCATCAAAGGAAAACCGGGCGAGGGAACGACGGTCAGCGTCGCCATCCCCCTGGAACAGAAAGGAACGCCGTTATGAAGAAGATCAGCATCCTCATCGCCGATGATCATCCCATCGTCCGGGCGGGATTCAAACTTGTCATCTCCGACACTCAGGATATGACCGTCGCCGATGAGGCCGGCAATGGCCAGGAGGTCCTCAATCTGATCAGGAAGAAGGATTACGACATCGTCCTCCTCGACATCTCCATGCCGGGCCGGAACGGCCTGGAGATTCTCAAAGATCTGAAGACGGAAAAGCCCAAGCTGCCCGTGATGATCCTGAGCATCTATCCCGAAGAGCAATACGCCGTCCGGGCCCTCCGCGCCGGGGCCTCCGGCTACATGACCAAGGCCAGCGCCCCCAATGAACTCATCGCCGCCATCCGCAAGATCTCCCAGGGGGGCAAGTACATCAGCGCCTCCCTGGCGGAAAAGCTCACCGAATACCTCGATGAAGACGCCGCCAAGCCCCTCCATGAAAAGCTATCCGACCGGGAATATCAGGTCATGCTTATGATCGCCTCCGGAAAGACCGTCTCCGACATCGCCGCGGAGCTGTGCCTGAGCGTGAAGACCATCAGCACCTACCGGAGCCACATCATCGACAAGATGAAAATGAAGAACAACGCCGAAATTACCCTCTACGCCGTTCAGAACAAACTCATCGGTTAACTTCGCACCGGTAATGGCGGTTAGGGAGAAACGGCAACGGTGAAAAGGACATCCGGAATCAAGGCCCTCGAGGATAAGATCCTCGCCCTGGAAAAGGATTCGGCGGACCGCCGGCAGGTCGAGGCATCCCTCAGGCAGAGTGAAAGTCTCTTCCGCACCCTGGCGGAGCAATCCTTCGCCGGGATCTACGTCGTCCAGAACGGAAAATTCAAGTACGCCAACAGCAACGCCGCCTCCTATGCTGGGTTGACCATGGAAGAACTCACCGGCAGGAAGTCCGACAGCATCGTCCACCCCGAGGACCGGGAGGACGTCAAGAGAAATGCCCGGGCCATGTTGCGCGGCGAAAGCACCTCCCCCCACGAATTCCGGATCGTCACCAAGACGGGCGAGATCCGGTGGATCATGGAAACGGTCACCTCCATTTATTATGACGGCAAACCGGCGATCCTGGGCAATTCCATGGACGTCACCGAACAGCGCCGCATGCGGGAGGCCCTGCGGGAATCGGAACAGCGGCTGGCGGACATCATCGAGTTTCTCCCCGACGCCACCTTCGCCATCGACCGGGGGGGAACGGTCATCGCCTGGAACCGGGCCATGGAGGAAATGACGGGCGTCAAGGCCCCGGACATCATCGGCAAGGGCGACTACGAATACGCCCTCACCTTTTACGGCGTGCGGCGGCCCATCCTCATCGATCTCATTCTCAAGCCGAATGACAAGATCGAACGAAGCTACTACGTCCTCAAGAAGGAAAGGGATCTGCTGATCATCGAAACGGACGTCCCGCAGGTCAAGGGCCAGAAGGCCTTCCTCTGGGCCAAGGCCAGCCCCCTCTACGACAGCCGGGGCAATATCGTGGGGGCCATCGAATCCATCCGGGACATCACCGACAGAAAGAGCGCGGAAGAGGCGGTCCGGAAGCGCGGCAAGGAGCTGGAAATCAAGACCCATGAACTGGAGGAACTAAACGCGGCCCTGCGGGTCCTCCTCAAGCGACGGGAAGAGGACCGCGACGAGTTGGAAGAAAGGATGCTGCTCAATATCAAGAAACTCGTCCTCCCCTATCTGGAAAAACTGAAAACGAGCCGCCTGGAAGCCCGGGAGCAGGCCCATCTCAACATCCTCGAGTCCAACCTCAAGGACCTGATCTCACCTTTTGCCCGCAGACTTTCGACTAAATACATAAATCT
>Ga0116148_1004763_pt1 | contig 11677 bp, 9 predicted proteins | sample AD_UKC055_MetaG_FD_89786 | JGI IMG/M metagenome (GOLD analysis project Ga0116148, IMG submission 89786) | Active sludge microbial communities of municipal wastewater-treating anaerobic digesters from USA - AD_UKC055_MetaG | ecosystem: Engineered > Bioreactor > Anaerobic > Digestate | place: USA... | reverse complement strand
GTAGAGACCCTCATTCGCCAGCTCAGAAACGTGATCACCACGGAGCGGATTCGCGCGGTGCGGATCTACGATGAAAAGCTCAAATATCTTCCCGAAGTGATCGGCCGGCGGGTCCGCACGGTCCGGCGGGCCGGCAAGGGGGTGGAGATAGATCTGGACGGTCCGGTGATCCACATCCATCTCCGGATGTCAGGGCGTCTCTACTGGCGGCCCGCCGGTGATATCATTCCTTCTCATGCCCGCTTCAGCATCTTTTTCGACACCGGCGAGATCCTCTGCATCGACCCCCGCCGTTTCGCCACTCTGACCTTGCATTGCGGCCCCGCCGTCCTCCGGAACCGGTCCGTGAACCTGTTGGCCGGCATGAATATAGCAGAAATCCGTGCCCGGGCCGGCGACCGGCGTCTGCCCGTCAAGGCCTTTCTCCTGGACCAGCAGGTCATGCCGGGGATGGGAAATATCTATGCCTGCGAGATCCTATTCGCCGCCGCCGTCAGTCCCTGGCGCCGAACCGGTGATGTCACCGCCGTCGAGTGGGACCGGATCGCCGCCGCGGCCGGCAGCATCCTCAAAGAGGCGGTGCATTGCCGGGGAACAAGCATTTCCGACTGGCGGGATCTCTTCGGCCGTCCGGGCGAGTACCAGCGGCGATTGAAGGTCTATGATCGGGAAGGCAAGATCTGCTTCCGCTGTCCGGCCCGCATCGAGCGCCGGAAAATCAGCGGCCGGGGCACGTATTACTGTCCCGGTTGTCAGAAATGAGAACATCAGCCACGATTCTTTACGGTTTCACCTGAAAATGCGTTTCTATATGCCTGACTTCCTTCACCAATTAATTTCCTCCCCTTCAAGGGGAGGATTAAGGTCGGGATGGGCCTATTTTTCATCCCCATTGTGACGGCGTATCGTCATGTGTGTTTCATAAGCAATCACCGCCGGCGGCCGCCGCGCCTTCAACCAGAGCCAGGCGGCCGCCAGCAATCCGGGATGGCGCAGGCCGACCTTCGTCCTGATCCCGGCCCTGTGGACCGTGGCTGCATGGAGCAGGTCATCGAAATCGGTAAACGGTAGAGTTTTCATCTTGGCGATCACCATTTCTTCCAGGCTGAGTTTGTGCTTCATCAAGGAGAGCAGTCCCCGGCGATATGAGCCAACACCATGCTTTCCCTTGCTTATTGCTTCTACCGCCCGGACGCCGCTGAGCCAGGCCAGATCGATCCCACCGCCGTGGAGGGGTGAGGTGAGCCCGGCGGCGTCTCCCACGAGAACGATACGGCCATAAACCAGCCTTGGGAGCATGCAGGTGGGAATCAGGCCGCCGCCCTTCCGGAGCACCCGTTCCGGATGCAACGACTCGCGACCCATAATCTCCGTGAGCAGTCCCTTCAAGTCGAGGGAGAAGCCATCTTCCCCGCCGCGGGTGAAAACCACCCCGACGTTGGCGACGCCGGAGCTCTTCGGGAATATCCAGTAGTATCCCGGCAGGCATTCCGCCGGCGCCCGGGACAGGAATCCCACCTTGATGGTGGCGGCGGAAAAGAGGGCGGAGAAGTCGCCGGCAACGGTGTATTGATAGGCGAGGAGGGGGGGACGGCGGCGGTATTCGCCGGCAAAACCGTAAGCCCGGGAGGTAACGGAGGGCGCCCCGCTGGCGTCGATAACCCAGTCGTAACGGGAGACAAGTTCCCCGACGCCGGCCGGGGTTATCTTCTCTCCGCATCTGACGTCCACCCCCAGGACCGCCGCCTGGGCCGCCAACTGCCGCTGCCAGGTACGGCGGTCCACCATCCAGAGGCGCCGGTAATTTCCGATCGGCAGCCGGTAGGCGCCCCGGGCGGAAATGAGGATGGTCCGGACTTCGTAAAGGCGCCCAGCGTCGGGCGGCGGGAGCATCCCCAGGGAATCGAAGATGCATTCACCGCACACGATGCGGTCCCCGACGTCCCCCTTTTCGAACAGGACGACCTTCATGCCCCGGCGGGCGGCGGCGATGGCGGCATGAAGGCCTCCCGGTCCGGCGCCGATTACGGCCAGCGCCGGCGCCTTCGATGTCTTTCCCGGTCTGTTTTCCTTCTCCATGAATCGGACATGGCTCCTTATCCCCCGCCCACGGGAAGCGAAAGAGATGGGCATATGACTGCCGCCGCGGCCGGAGGAATCACTAATTCATTCTCCGCCTATGCGGAGGGAAGAAATCCTACCCGGGGCATTTCCCCGAGTAATGATCCCAGACATCACAGCTTCGGCCGTCTTTCAGGACACAGTTTCCCTGTTCCGCGGGGGTATTGGCGGCCCCGGTGACGACGTAGCTTCCACCCGTGATGACGCAATACTGAGCCGCCGGGGTTACCAAACCCGTTACCTTTTTCCCGCCCGGGGGACATTCTTCCCGAAAAAGCGCCCATTCCTCACACCGGCGATTGTCTTCGAATACACAGATCCCGTATTCGCCGCCATCGCCTCTTGTTTGGATGATCAACCGGCCACCCTTCTCCAGACAGTTTACCGACGCGGGATTGGCCATGGCCGCCTTGACGTCATGATTTCTTTTGACTTCCGCCGCTGGGGATTGGCACCCGCCAAGGAGCGCCACCAAAATCAGCAGGGCCGTTCCCGTCCATGATACAAACGGGGGTCGATCTCTCGTTGACCATAGCTTCGGAATAGGGTTCATATTAGTTATTATTCCTTTAAAATCGTTATCTTCAGGCTTCCGCGGTTGTCGTGCCGATAAAAGGGGTAGTCATTGATGACCAGATATAGCTTGCCACTGGCGGGCATGATAATTTCGTTCCGGATGCCGATGGGAAAAACATGGCGACTCACCCGGCCCAGGAGCGTTCCAAAAGGCGTTCCGGGCAACTCCTTTTTGCGATCTCCCGCTTGGTGCACCACTTCCCCCGGATGATTGCCATGCCCCTCCGGACCGGCATCGGGCCATCTTTCCCTTTCGTCGTGAGGAGCGACCGCCCAGGCGCCTTCGCTTCGGAAGAATACGGTTTGCCCTTTAACGACACGAATCCCCGTGTCGATCCAATCCGACTTGGCGTCCACATACACCGTCGCCGCTGGCAACTCGTGATGCATCTGGCCAAAGCAGGCGCTCAACAGCATCGCGAGCGGGATCAGGAGCGATAAATATCTCGTTTTCATGCTTGGTCATCTCTTGGAACCATGAACCATTATTTCTCCCTCCCCTCGTCGTCTTTAGACAAATCCCGCTGATTATCCGCCGACCGGCGGGATGGTTTCAGTCAGGTGGATATTCCCAGCCGGGGAAGGATATGGGCCTGGAGCACATACCAGACGGCTATGACCAAAATAATCGTTAGCAGCTCTTTCATATTATAAGCCTCATTTGGTTGCAATAAAGTGTTTCTGTTTCTTAATTATGCGTGTCTTTTACTATTTGCATCAAAGTCCTTTTGTCAAAATATTTATTTCCATAATTTTAGGGAGAGATTTTTCTCTGATCAGTGTTGATGGGAAAAGAAGTCTTGCTCATGAAAGTATCACGGGTGGTCTTCGGATTGGGAAATAAGGAGGTTGGATAAAATGTCAAGTTATGATACTTCCTGACCTACCGTATTAATTAATACACCATCAATTCTAATGGAGGTTATTATGAAAAGAAATACAGCCTTTGCCTTTGCGTCGTGTTTTATCGCGGCAGCCATTCTTTTTATGACCGGTTGTGGCAAGGATGAGTCCGCTACGGTGAAAACCCCGGAAGGGAAGGTAACCGTAACAAACAAGCAGGACAGCGGCAAAGATGTGGTCAAAATTGAGACCAATCAGGGTTCTTTGACTATTAAGGCCGGTCAGCAGGCGGTAAGCGAGACCGAACTCGGCGCACCGGTTTACCCCGGCTCAGAGGTAGTTTCCTCGGGACAACTCGGCGATGCAAAAGGTCCTGCCCCAGGAATTGCGGCTACCTATATAATGTCCACCAACGACAGCTATGACAAGGTTGTTTCATTTTACAAAGCAAACCTTAAAAATATTCAGCAAACAGTGAACCATACCATTGGTGATCAAACAATGACCATATTTATGTCCGGCAAAGCAGGCAATGTGCGGAGCATCCAGATTGTCGCCAAAACAACAGGCGGCCCGACCAACATACAGATCACCAGAATAACCGAGAAATAAAGACATGGTTTCTTGCTTACGGAGTAAAATCTTCAAATATATATTTTACTTATCGGCCTTGATTTGTGTGCTTTCATGTCACTCAAGCCTTCTGGCCGATGAATTTGAATGTGGCGCCTCATGGGAGCCCGAAGTTGCTTTTTCCGCTTCGTCCTTAGTTATCAATGACGATGGCTCGGCAACCAATAACCCGCCGCACCTGCAAAACTGGCTGAGACTTAACCTGCCGAATACGGAATCAGGAGATGTGGCCATTGGCAATATCAAATATGTGCGCCCGTCCCGTAACACGTTGGTATCAATAGACGTGATATTAACTGAAAATGTGGAGTTGAACCGAAAAATAATGATCGGGCTGCAAATTACCCGTAAATCTTCTACGGGGCAATCAATAACAATTTTCAATAAGATGTTGACAGCCAATAACAGAGATGAGCTTGACCAGTTTAAACAACCCATGCGGCAGATAATAAATACCATGCAGCCGATTCTGCGCCAGGAGCTGAGGCCCACTAAGATCAAGTACAAAATATCGACCGGAAAGGTTCAGCGCCGACCGGACAATACGAATCTCGAAATTAAAGTGGAGGAAATTCATGACAAGTATGGAGCGATAGGTCTTGATGGGGAAGGGCAAAAATTATACTGTTTCTCCAGCAGGGCCTCCGGTGAAACCTTTATGTATGACAGCACCCCCATTGCCAGGAGCGATCAGGAAGTAATTGGAAAGATACAGAAAATTAATATTGATAATACAATATTCGACAAGAGCTGCTTTCAAACAACCTACCCATGCAGACGTCCCATGGCCATTATAGAGACTAAAGTAACCAAGTTTTTCGGAATTCCCGAACCCCTTCGTTTGGAACCCATTGAATCTGAGAAAGAAAAGATCACCATCGCCTGCCCCGTGAAGATTGAGCAGGAACCGGTCATCCATGTTTTGCCCGGTGAAGTCAGGAATATTTCCGTTCGGGCGCTCGATTACAAAAACAAGCCTATTGATGGTTTATGGCTGGATGAGATTAAATTGACCCCTTCTTCGCTTGGCTCGCTGAATTACTCGAAAGACATAACCCGCGAGGATGGTTATAACAGGCTATTAAAACTTACAGCTTCTAATACCGACAGCGAAATCAGCGGCGAGATAACATCCAAGCTATGCAGTGAAACTTCCCCGGATCTTTTGGGCCTTGATGAAAATAATCAACCTGTCTATTGGGATATTAACGTTAAGCAAAAAATTTTGGTAAGCGCACTGCCAGAGGTTGCAGTTGATGTTTACTCCGAACAGCGCTTAGGCAAAGTAAACGACATGAAATTCAAGGACAAATACGGAGAGAAACATGAGCACAAGACCCAAAGCACGAAGGAGATACTGAAACTGCATGTCAAAGCTGAATTAAAAAAAAGGGCGTTCAACCCAAATTATCGGGACGAGTCGGGATTTGTAGGCAAATTGTTGGAGTATAGCGGGGAAGGATACGCAAGAATTTCTGTCAGTGATCCAAAGGCGTCAACGCAAATTGAATTTGCCCGCGGTTGGTTCGATACCCAAAGATGCGGCCGGCAAACCTATGATTACAAGAGCCTCGAGACGAGCCACATCTTCACATTCCCTGCTACTCAAATTCCTGTATACGTTTACTACCGCCACTTTGTTCCATCGGCTAATTCCCCGGTAAAAAATCATCCCATGGAGGGTCTCAGTTTCCTTGAAAAAAATGCCTTGAATGCCGCCGTCAAATATCGGCTGGAGGGCTATTCCCAAGACCACGAAATGGATGAGGACATCTGTAATCTCGCCGTCAATAAAAATACTTATCCATCTTTCAGCGTACCGATGATGCTCACCAACTACTTCCCGATGCCGCTGCTGGTGTTTTTTGATGACGCCTATGGATTTGAAAAAATCACCGTTCCGCTTAAGGAAGCTCACGCAACAAGCTTGTTAAGAAAGCTCAAAAGCGATGGGGTTACTTTTGATTCCCTTAATGTCGAAAAACAGATTTCTCTGAACAGAAACGATGTCGCCGAAGATTGGGCTATCCCGGAAGATACCGCAAATGAAAAACATGATCCGGCGCTAAACGTTGTTTACGGGGTATTTACCCTGCGCTACAAGGCGGAAATATTGCGGGGGAAATTTAATTTAAACATGGAATAGCCGGAAATCTTCTTTTTACGAATGAACTCGCGGGGACGCTTTCCGGTTTATCTCCAAAACGGATAATCGCCGGTCCTTGCATAAGAAGCACTCCTGCTTGCCGCCTCGGACCTCAGCAACTCTCGGAAAGAAACCCGTGCCTCGGGGTCAAGTTCTTTGGCTATTATCTTTTTTCAGCCTCGTTCTTATTTTATTCCATGACTTTGTCGTGAGAAAACTCTCCTTCATGTTCTCTGCCATACGGGTAAATTTTGGCCAGGGAACGGCGAAACTTAATGCGGAGGAAGGGATATATGGCCTTGCCGAAACATCAAATGAGCCCAGTATGCATCTTGGGTCGGATGATTTCAGCTCTTTATAGGGATATTCGACAATGCTGGCGCATCCGGATCCAAAGGGAGAAAAAACCCCGTCCGGCTGACTTTCATCAAAATTGGCCAGAGTAAAAAGCCCGGCAAGGACATCAGGGGTTGCGAAGAATATCACGACTAATGGATTGTCTTCCTCATCCATATGGTCCCATCGCTTGAAGCTAATGTATTCCCCCGGCGCTTTAAACGGTTTCTGCATTTTCATCAGATCCTTGACCAGCGCCGGGGATTTCTTGTAGCGCTCTCCCTCCAGCTTGCCGGGTATGCCGCATGATAAGAAGTAGGGCAGATCCGGCCTGGCTATGCCTGTAAAACCAAGGTAGCGCTTACCGCCGCCGCAACCAATCGTGTCAACATTAAAGGAAGCGGTCTTGCCGCTACGGACTTTAATCAAATCGGCGAAAATGCAACGATGGTTTTTGGCCGGCTTGACCTGAGATTTTGGTTCCGGCGCGTTACCGTAGAAAAAACCGATCGGCAATTCGGCGCCGGGGAAATACCTGTTCCAATCCCGATTAAATCCCTCTTTCAATTTCACGTCCATACTCTTATCCCTCCGTTTATTTCTCCATGGATTTTTAAGTTGTCCACAATGGCAAGCGCGACCTCCATGACCCTGATTGAATGAGCCACGATATTCGGCAACATAGAGTATTGGATAATGAGTTTGCCGCTTTCATCTCTGGATGGAATTCTATTATTTCCTTTGTCTTCTGGGGTCATCGCCGCCATAGCTCATGGCAATCGCCATCTTCTTTCCGGCCAGAGCATCTTCCTTGTAAAAATAATGGGGGTTTAGAGCAATTATCTAAACCCCCATTATAACTAAGGAATAAAATTTCAATTTGGTGCCGAAGCCGGGATTTGAACCCGGACAGGCGTACACCCACTAGACCCTGAATTCATTTCCGTGATAATATCAGGTAATTTCAGAGAAATCAAGAGTAGGATGAATAAATTTTGATCTCGAACACTTATCTTAGTTTTATCACCACAAGTAAACACGCGTAAACCCAGTTAACATTAGGGGAGAAAATCGGGAAATGTTACACAAAAGTTACACAGGAAAAAACTGATTCATCCGATTCTTGCGTACTTCCCGTAGTCGTGATTTTGGGGAAATGGGATTAGGTAGCAGCTTTCGACCCGTACAGTTCAGGCAAGATAAAGGGGAAAACAAGGGGGACGGTTATCACTGTCATCTACAAAGTCTTACCAGCACATGTGCACCTACCTCAAGTATTACGAAAAGAAGTCTTCGCATCCTGGTATTCAGTTACGGGATAACTGAGGTTGTTCAGATTTCCAAACACTATTTTTAACAGCTTGCTTGATATTACTGTGAATATTACTCTGGTGAATATTACTCTGCTTGACTGGTCATCTTAAAATGACTAAGATTATATACTACAAAATCTTTCAGAATTTAGGCAGATTTAAGAGCTGGTTATGATGGCTACCGACGAATGGACTAAACAAATCGTATCTCCCGAGGTGGTTTTGTCAAAGATCAAACCAGGGATGAGCGTTTTTGTTGGCACTGGTGTCGCCGAGCCGCGCACACTGATCAAGTGCCTTATGGAATCCGATAAAGATAATCTGACGGATCTCGATATTATCCAACTCCTAAGCCTTGGCGACGCTATTCCTCCTGATGAGCGTTACTCTGGGAAATACCGTTTGAAGACGTTCTTTTCCGTAAAGAGAGGCTACAGTGCCGTTAAATCCGGACGAATTGACTGGATTCCGTGCAAGCTTTCCCAAGTTCCCCATCTATTTCAAATTGAGGCCGTAAAGATCGATGCAGCCTTTATCCAAATCACACCACCAGATGATAAGGGCATGTGTAGCCTTGGAGTGTCAACCGATGTAGCAAAGTATGCCATCGAACGGGCATCTTTAGTCGTAGGTGAAATTAACGACCAAACACCGTACACCTTTGGGGACACATTGATACACATGAATGATTTTCGTTATCTAGTCAGGGCAACGGAACCGTTCCTTTATATGCGTCGCTGGCCTGTGGACGCAACATTTGATCGGGTGGCTGAGAATGTGGCTTCTGTCATAAACGATGGAAGTTGTCTGGCATTCTTCCTGGGACCCCTTTATGAGGCGCTTGTGAAGTATCTTTCACAGAAAAGGGACCTTGGGATTCACTCTCTCGTCTTTACAGATCCTGTTATGGATTTAATCAACTGCGGTGCGATCTCAAATAAGAACAAGAAAATATTCACCGGCAAGAGTCTTGTGACATACGCCCAGGGGACACCGGAGTTGATGCGCTGGCTTGACGGCAATGAACTCGTTGAGTTTCAGCGAATCGATATCGTCGCCAACCCGAAGACCATCGCGCAGAATGACCAATATATTGTGATCATACCAGCTTATAAAGTGGACCTCACGGGAGGGATTGTTCTTGATCAGAGGCGTAAGAATCTAAATGCCGGACCCAGTGACTACTATGAATTTATGGACGGGGCGGCCCTATCGAAGGGCGGATGCAATATTTTTGCTCTCCCTAGCCGCAACCGCAAGGGTGAGTCGAACATCTTATCCTCTGCGGATAAATTCCCGAATCAGTTTTCTACAGAGCTAATCAATATCATTGCCACGGAATATGGTATCGCCCGGCTTGGCGGCCGCTCCCTTAGAGAACGGACACTTGCCCTGATCGACATTGCGCATCCCAATGACCGGGATCATCTGATCGGGGTGGCTAAGAATCTAAAGCTCCTTTACTCTACGCAAATCTATCGTCCGGAGACCGGGCGAGCCTACCCGGAGCATGTTCATCGCACCTATGCATTCAAGAACAATGTCACTGTCCATTTCCGTCCGATCAAACCATCCGATGAAGAGGGTATGCGACGCCTTTTTTACCGGTTTTCGGACCAGGGTATATTTTACAGGTACTTCAGCCATGTGCAGACCATGCCGCATGTGAGAATGCAAGAATACACCAGTGTCGATTACCGTCAAACCATGTCGATTGTGGGGATCATTGCAGACGGAGGCATAGAAAAAATTATTGCTGAGGGGCGCTATGTACGTTTTGCGCGGAGTCCCTTTGCGGATGTTTCGTTCATCATCGATGAGAAATTTCAACAAACCGGAATCGCGTCCTATATGCTTCGCATGCTCATGGAAATTGCCCAAACGAACGGTATCAAGGGCTTTAACGCTACCATTTTGACTACGAACAAGGCCATGATCAGGGTGATGGAAAAAGCTGCGCCGCCCCAATCATTGATGATTGATGAAGGTCTGCAGACTTACAGCTTTTCCTTTCCCCCAGGATGAGAAATCAGATAGCTCATGCTGTACACCCTACAGTCAAAACATTTGCTGGCCATTCCGTTTGCCAGATCGTCTTTCGGCAACATCATTAAGGAAAGAAATGTCGAGTCAGAACCAACACAATGACTCTTCTGGAGAATCTACCCTTGGCAAAAGAAACGATATTGGATATACAACCTTTAAAAAAGGACCTGAAGTGGTTTCACCAGGCGCCGTATATTGGAGAGAAATGAATAAAAAAACATTAATCAAAGATAAAAATGCATCTCGGATCAGTGATAATGATTCTTTTTACGTTACTATAACAAATAACCTGCAAATAGGGGTATACCTCGTTCAAAATGGCAAGATTAAATTTACCAACAAACATATTTCAAAATATTCAGGCTATGATCAGGGTGATTTGCTCGGCGCTGACATTACAAAATTTGTCCATCCGCAAGATAGGCAAGATGTCCATATAAACGCCATCAAGATGCTGAAGGGACTTCGTAATGTACCCTACGAATTCAGAATCATCGACAAAAATGGAAAAATAAAATGGCTTATGGAGTCAGTGTCTTCGATAATTTATGAAGGTAAACGAGCTGTTCTTGGCAATACAATGGAGATTACCGAAATTAAGGAAGCAAGATACAAATTGGAACAACTTCAAAATCTTGAGGCGACAATTCTCAAATCAGTGCCCCATGCCCTTTTCGGCGTCGAAAAAAGGCAAATATTTTTTGCCAATGACGCCATGGAAAGGATTTTCGGCTGGACGAAGGATGAATTAATTGGGAAAAGCACGAGGATTTTATTTAGGTCCGATCAAGAATGGCTGGACTATGGAACATTGCTGTATACTTCTCTGGAAGAGCAGGATCGCTTGATATTTGAATGGCAGATGCCGTTCGTTCGCAAGGACGGCAAGGAAATCATCTGCCGTATGAGTGTCGCCAGAATAGGGGATAGACTGACTGAGCAAAAAAGGATTGTAGCTACATTTGAAGATGTCACGGAAATCAAACGTGCCGAGCAGGCCTTACGAGATTCCCAGCAACGATTGGCCGAGATTATCGAGTTTCTTCCGGATGCCACGTTCGCTATCGATTTGGAGGGTAAAATAATTGCCTGGAACCGAGCTGCCGAGGATCTTACCGGGGTTGAAGCAAAAGAAGTGCTTGGAAAGAAAAATTACGAATACGCCAGGGCGTTCTGGAAGAAAAGAAGACCCATGGCTATTAATCTGGTGATTGAGCCAAATGAAAAATACGAAAATACATATTCCATGGTGAGAAGAGTGGATAATCTATTGATCGTTGAGGCTGAAATACCCAACTTCGGTCAACAGAACACGAACGTCCATTTATGGTGCAAGGCAAGTCCTCTTTATGATAGTAACGGTAATGTTACCGGCGCCATAGAGGTGATTCGCGATATTACGGATAGAAAAAAAGCTGAGAATGCCTTAATAAAAAGAGAACAAGACCTGGAGATTAAGTCGCATGAGCTTGAGGAGCTAAACACCGCACTGAAAGTTCTCTTGAAACGAGGAGGCGAAGACAGAAGAGAGCTTGAAGACAGTATTTTAAAAAATGTTAGAGAACTCGTTTTCCCCTACATTGAAGAATTGAAAAAGAAAAGACTCGACAACATCAGTACCGCAAATCTCACCATACTCGAATCGAATTTACGAAATATCATC
>Ga0116148_1004762_pt1 | contig 11678 bp, 8 predicted proteins | sample AD_UKC055_MetaG_FD_89786 | JGI IMG/M metagenome (GOLD analysis project Ga0116148, IMG submission 89786) | Active sludge microbial communities of municipal wastewater-treating anaerobic digesters from USA - AD_UKC055_MetaG | ecosystem: Engineered > Bioreactor > Anaerobic > Digestate | place: USA... | reverse complement strand
GGGCAGGGTGATTTCAGCAAAGTCATTGACATCCAGCCTGCTCCAGCCCACCTGCTCGCTCTCCCGGAAGAGGAAGGTGTCGAAAGCGAAGCCGGCATGATCGATGCGCAGCTCCAGGGTAACCTTGCTCTCCGACTTGAAGGGAAAGGCCGCTTTTTCCGGGATGGCATAGCGGGCGAGTCCGAGAGCCGCCGTGATCTTTTTCCTGGCGAGAAAGGCGGTCATTTTGCCTTCGTAGCCGGTGATTTGGGCATCCGCAAGGGTCTCGTAAAAGGCGAAGGTGTAGCCGCGGCTGTAATAGGGTCTGAGTTTGGTGTCGTAATAGGTCCGGAAGATATTGGCTTCGACCCGCCAGCCGTAAAGGGAGGGGATGTCGCGGAGATCCCGGGTGAATTCAAAGCCGATTTCGGAAGTGCGGTTTCTCTCCGGCTCGAGGCTTTTGGCGGCGGCAGTGAAGTAGGGGGCACTGATTTGCTGCAGGATGGTGGGGAATTTGACGTTGCTGCCGTAGTTGAGATAGCCATTGAAAAGCCAGTCCGGGCCTTTGCCAGCCAGATTGGCTGATATCTTGGCGGTGGTCTCCTGCCAGGTTTTTGGAGTGTAGGCGAGGGCGCCGGTGCTTGCGGAGGCGTTGAGATTCCGGGGTGTACCCTCCTTGAGCAGGTCATGGCGCAGGCTGAAATCGATGTGGGCGGCCGGAAAGGCGGGGGAACCGCTCGCCAGCCGGCTCTTGGCGATGAGCACAGCGCCATGGTGCCGGCGGTCGAACCCGGCTGAGAGATAATCCACAAGGGCGTTCTGCTGGTAACCGCGGTATTCTCCCAGCACCACATCGGTTTTTTCGAACTGGTAGTTGAAAAGCAGCTCGCTGGTACCGAAGGTGATGGAATTGCCGAGGCTGGCGGTCAGACTATGGTCGTGGTAGAGGCGCCGGGCCGGAGCGGCCCGTACAATGTATTCCTGCTCCTGTTTGAGGTGGTGCCAGGCGACCATGGTCTGCAGATGGCGCAGAACGGAGATCCCTCCTTCAAACCGCAACGCCGCAACCTGGTTAAGATCGGCGAGCTTTTCCATCTCCCCGGGGTTTTCGAAGCGGGAATCGGAACTGATCAGGGTGCCGGTGAGAAGGTTTGGCACACCGCCGCGGGACGGCAGCTCGTAGAGCAGGTCGGCGGTATGGTGGGTGGAACGATTTTCCATCTCCGCGCGGGCGCCGGCTTCTTCATACTGACGCCGCAGGGCTCCCTGCTTGAAGCGGTAGGCTGTGTGCAGCCGCCCGGCCGGGAGGTAGGCCTGAACGCCCCACTGTCCCGAGTTGTAGGTGCCGAAACGCTGCTGGAGGCGCAGGTGGTAGTCCTGCTTCACCTTGCTGACGATGTTGATAGCGCCGGCGAGCGCGTCCGAGCCGAAGAGGGAGGTATGGCTTCCCTTGACGACCTCCATGCGGTCCACATCCTCGAGATCGATGAGGGAGAGGTCAAAAATGTTATCGACGGCGCTGTTGAGCCGGATGCCGTTGTAGAGGACCACCACCTCGTCAGCATTGCCGCCGCGGATGGCCACGGTTTTTTTGCCATCGAGCTGTTCCTCGACCTGAACGCTGTGGTCTGTGCGCAGAAAATCGCCGGCGTCCATATAACCGCGCAGCTGGAGAGCGGCGGCGTTAAAGATGGATACGGCCTGGGGCAGGTCTCTGGAGAGCTGCAGTCCGCCGCCGGTGGCCTGAATTTCGACGTCGGCCATGGGGATCACCCGGGGCTGTAGGAGGATGGTGCCACTCCGGGCTTCGCGCAGCTTCAGCTCGGCGGGGAGATAGGCGACGTGCTGGAAAACGAGGATGGCTTCGTCTGCAGGCTCGGGGACGGAGAGCGTGAAGCGTCCGGCAAAATCGCTGGTGGTTCCGATCTGCGAGCTCTTGACGAAGATGTTGGCGAAGGGGATCTCGTTGCGGGTATTGACGTCGAGCAACCGGCCTTTGATAATTACCGGCTGGCACCAGGCGGAATGGGTGGCGAGCCCAAGCCATATAAGTACATGCAGCGGTTTCATAGGGCCTCAGGATCTCAAGATGTTAATAGAGCAGAGCAGCCTGCCAGGGCAGGGGGCTACTTCAGCAGGAAGCTGAACCGCGAGCCTTTGTCGATTTCACTCTGTGCTTCGATGCGGCTGCCATGGGCCTCGACGATGTGTTTGACGATGGCCAGTCCCAGGCCGGTGCCGCCGACGGCGCGTGAGCGTTCCTTGTCCACCCGGTAGAAGCGCTCGAAAATGCGGGAGAGATGTTCCTGAGGGATGCCGCGGCCGGTATCGGCCACATAAATTTCGATCTGTTCGCCTGCACGGCGGCAGCCGATCTCCACTTTGCCCCCCTGGAGGTTATATTTGATGGCGTTTTCCGCCAGGTTGGTGATCGCCTGTGTCAGGCGATCGGGGTCGCCGTTGGCGGTCAGTTTCTCGTCCGCGGCGGCGCATGCAAGCGAGAGTGTAACGCCGTAGTAATTGGCTTTGCTCTGCATCTCCTCGACGACTCTGGCGAGCAGGGCCTTGACATCAAAGGGGCGAAAAATCAGTTTCATCTCACCCGACTCGATCCGGCTGATGTCGATCAGATCGGTGAGCAGATTATTGAGCCGTCCTGCCTGCTGATAGGCCCGGTTTATAAACTCTTTTTGCTGTTCAGGGGTATCAAATTTGGAGTTGAGCAGGGTTTCGAGATAGCCCTGCAGGGTGAATATCGGTGTGCGCAGTTCATGCGAGACGTTACCGAGGAATTGGCTGCGTACCTGTTCGAGTTTACGCAGCTGCACCAGATCGACGCGCAGCTTGCCGAGCATCTGATTGAGCAGTTCGGCCAGCTCGCCGATTTCATCGTTGCTTTTATGCTGAAAGTTAGCTTCCAGATCACCACGTTTGACCTTTTCGGCGACAGCGGCGAGTTTCTGGATGGGATAGGAGAGCCGGCCGGCCAGCCAATAGCTGAGCAATCCGATCAGAAGCAGGGCCATGAGATTGGCCAGGATGATTTTAGCCCGCAGATCGCTGAACTGCCGCTCAATTTCGGCAAGAGGGTAGGCAATGCGGATATAGCGGGCGTTTTCTCCCGCTGTTTGGGGCAAATAGTCGAGTTTAAGGCGGAGGGCGCCATAGTAGAAGGGCTGGTTCAGAGTAGCGCTGAGGCGTCTTTGGCGCCCGATCCCGTCGCGCATGGCATGGCGGATCTCCGGCCGGTCGCGATGGTTTTCCAGGAGTTCGAGTGAATCGGCGGCGACATTGGAGTCGAAACGTACAGCGCCGGAGGAGTCGATCAGGGTGAGGCGGAATCCTGCAGCCCGGGCGTAGTCACTCAAAACGGCATAATGGGCCGGGAGCGAGAATTCAGCCAGTTCACTCTTCTCAATCAGGCTCTGCACCTGGGCCAGCTGGGTTGTCATGAAGTGGTCCAGGCGTTTCTGATAGTAGCGCTGCGCAGTTACAATCGCGAAGAGACTGCCGAAGATGGTCACCACTGTGATCAGCAGAAGATGGATCAGGGTGAGCTTGCTTCTGAGGGGGAATTTGGGCATGTTTTTTAGGTCCCGGTAATGAATCGGTAGCCAACGCCTTTGATGGTTTCGATATGTCGCATCTCAGTGTCGCCTAATTTTTCGCGGATTTTGCGGATATGGACGTCGATGGTGCGGTCGATGACCACCACCTCGTCGCCCCAAAGTTCATTGAGCAGGTTCTCTCTGCTGATGACGCGTCCTGGGCGACGCACCAGATAGAGCAGGATTTCGAATTCTTTCTTGGTAAAGGGAACCGGTTGATTCGCGATGGTGACGCTGTATTGGGCGGCATCGATGACGACGGAGCCGAAAGTCATTATTTCGGCTGTCAAATCACCTGCCACAGGCGCCTTGCGCAGGGCCAGTTTGATCCGCGCCAGCAGCTTGTGCATGCTGATGGGTTTGATGATATAGTCATCCGCGCCCAGCTCGAGGCCGACCACCTCGTCGATTTCACTCTCCCTGGCGGTAAGAAATACCACCGGCACAGTGCGGGTCAGTGGATCCTGGCGGAGGCAGCGCAGTACCTCCCAGCCATCCTTGCCGGGCAGCATTACATCAAGGATGATGAGATCTGGCCGTGATTCGTGCGCCTGGATCAGTGCGGCTTCTCCGTCGGCGACGGCCAGGGTGTCATAGCCCTCCCGTCTGAGATTGAAGGTGAGCAGCTCGAGGATCTCCTGCTCGTCGTCGACGATGAGAATTTTTTTCGCCATATAGATCTCGTGTGGATATGGGCGGACGGTTGTGCTGGCGCCACTTTCTTTAAGATAATCCTTTATTAGGCTATTCTCAAGGTTTTTTTCCTGAGGCAGCCCATTCCTCCTCGGCCCTCCGCGCAGCGACGGCGAGTTTCGGGTGCTGGCCGGGCCTTTTCTAATCGCCCTGATGGGCGACGATGCGCGCTTCGATCAAAAAGATGACATCTTCGGCGATGTTGGTGGCATGGTCCGCCAGCCGTTCGAGGTGGCGGGAGAGGACGATGAAATGGGCGCCGGGCTCGACCCAATCCGGCTGGGCCTGCATTTTGGTGATGAGGGTATCGAAGATGGAGCGGCAGTGGTCGTCCACCTGGTCATCCCGCTTCCTGATAACTTCAGCCAGTTCGAGGTCGTTGTTGATAAAGGCCTCGATGGCATCGCGGGCCATGCCGCGCGCCTCTTCGCCCAGCTGCTGCAATCCGATCTCCTCCAGGAGCGGCCGGTTATCGATGGTCTTCTGCACACGCTGCACGATATTGACGGCGATATCGCCGCAGCGTTCGAGTTGGTTGTTGATCATCAGGGCGGTGATGACGAAACGGAGATCGCCGGCGACCGGTTGAAAGAGAGCGAGGATGTTCTCGCATTGCGCCTGAATGAGATTATCATAGGCGTCGATCTCCCGATCACGGCTGCGCACAAATTTGCACAGTTCCATGTTGCCGGTTTGCATGGCGCGGATGGCAAACTCGAGCTGTGCATCGACGAGTTCGGCCATCTGCTGGATGTTTTTTTTCAGGCTCGCCATCTCCTGAGAAAAGTGGTTTTTCATTTGGGCTCCTTGAGCGGGATCAGCCGAAACGGCCGGTGATATAATCTTCGGTCTGCTTTTTGGCCGGGGTTGTGAATATTCTGTCGGTGCGGCCCGCTTCGATCAGCTGGCCGAGATAGAAAAAGGCGGTGACGTCGCTGACCCGGGCCGCCTGCTGCATGTTGTGGGTGACGATGACGATGGTGTAATGCTCCTTGAGGGAGAAGACGAGCTCCTCGATCTTCTGGGTTGCGAGGGGATCGAGCGCGGAGGCCGGCTCATCCATCAGCACCACCTCCGGCTGAACCGCCAGAGCGCGGGCGATGCAGAGCCGCTGCTGCTGTCCTCCGGAGAGCTCCATGGCGGAGTTGCTGAGGCGGTCCTGCACCTCATCCCAGAGAGCGGCGTCCTTCAGGCTGTGTTCAACCCGAGCTTCGATGAGGGCTTTGTCGCTGATACCGTTGATGCGCAGACCATAGGCGACATTGTCAAAGATCGATTTTGGGAAGGGGTTCGATTTCTGAAAGACCATGCCGACGCGGCGGCGCAGATCGACTACATCCACCGCGCGGTCGTAGATGTCCTCGCCTTCGAGAGTGATGCGCCCTTCCACCCGGGTGTTCGGGATGATTTCGTTCATGCGGTTGAGCGAACGCAGGAAAGTCGATTTTCCGCACCCGGAGGGTCCGATCAGGGCGGTGACCTGGTTTCTCTCGATGGTCAGACTGATGTCCTGCAGGGCCTTGAATGAGCCGTAGTAGAAGGAAAAGTTTTCAGCAGAGATTGCCGGGGTTGACATGGGCATTTCCTTATCTGAATCGATGCCGCGCCGGTCAGGCGCGCTTGAATTTTTTGCGGAAGCGATAGCGGATCCAGGTGGCACTGAAATTCATAACGAGCACAAGCACCAGCAAAACCAGAGCGGTGCCATAAGCCAGGGGGCGCACCTTGACGATCTCGTGATGCTGGGTGGCCATGATGAAGAGATGATAGGGCAGGGCCATGAACTGGCTGGTCAGCACTTTGGGAAAGCTGTCGAGATGAGGCCAGAAAAAGGCCACTCCGGTGAAGAGGATGGGGGCAGTCTCGCCGGCCGCGCGCGCCAGTCCAAGGATCGTCCCGGTCAGCATGCCAGGGATGGCATAGGGCAGAACATTGGTGCGGATCGTCTGCCACCTGGTGGCGCCCAGGGCCAGTGCTCCTTCCCGGTAGGAAAGGGGCACAGTCTTGAGCGCCTCTTCGCTGGCGGTGATCGTCCAGGGCAGAGTCAACAGCCCGAGGGTGAGGCCGGAGGAGAGCACGGAGAGGCCGAGATTCATCATCATGACAAAGAGCGCAAAGCCGAAGAGGCCATGGACGATGGAAGGCACACCCGAGAGATTGCGGATCGCCAGGCGGACCAGCCGCACCAGCCGTCCCTGGGAGGCATACTCGTTAAGGTAGATGGCGGCGAAGATGCCGACCGGAACCGAAAAGAGGATGGTGACGATGCTCACCCAGAAGGTGCCGACGATGGCCGGCCAGATGCCTCCTTCGCTCATCCCTTTTCTCGGCCTGGCTGTGATGAACTCCCAGCTGATGGCGCCGGCGCCTTTGGAAAGAATGTCCCATATGATGTAGAAGACAATGAACAGCACCAGTACCACGGCCAGGCGGAGCAGCGTAAAGCCGAGCTGCTGTTTAAAGTTGCGCATATTCCGTTTCATCGCATCACCTTCTGGTAACGCTGGAGCACAACATCCGAGATCAGATTGAAGAGGAATGTGATTATGAACAGTACCGCCGCGATGACGAAGAGCGAATGGTAGTGGGTGCTGCCCTGTACGGTTTCGCCCAGCTCGATGGCAATGGTGGCGGTCATGGTTCGCACCGGGTCGAGATAGCTGTGCGGCATGGCGGCTGCGTTGCCGCAGACCATGAGGACGGTCATGGTTTCACCAATGGCCCGGCCCATTCCCAGCATGACCGCGGCGATGATGCCGGAGAGGGCGGAGGGAACGGTGACCCGTATCAGGGTCTGCCACTTGTTTGCGCCCAGGGCGAGGGAGGCGCTCTTGAGTTCCTGGGGCACGGCGGTGATCGCATCCTCGGAGATGCTGATGATGGTCGGCAAGGCCATGACAGCGAGCAGAATGGAGCCATTCACCGCGTTGAGGCCGCTGGAGGTATTGAAGAGCCGGGCGAGAAAAGGGCTCAGGACAACCAGGCCGAGAAAGCCGACCACCACCGAGGGGATGGCCGCGAGCAGTTCAATGACCGGTTTGACTACCTCGCGGACACGGGCGTGGGCCACATCGGCCAGCCAGGCCGCTGTGGCGATGCCGAGGGGTACAGCCAGAAGCATCGCGCCAACGGAAACCATCATGGTCCCGACCAGGAGGGCGAGGATGCCGTGGCTCTCCCTGACCGGTGAGGTGGGCTCCCAGCGGCTGGCGGCGAAAGCCTTGAGGCCGAGCTCCTTCACCGCAGGCCAGGCCTGGGCCAGCAGCAGTAAAAAGATGCCCGCCAGCACCAGGATGGCGAAGAGGCCATTGAGAAGAAAAAACTTCTCAATGGCCTGCTCCTTGATTCGACTGATCAATCGCCGTTTCTGCATCAGAACCCGGCTTTTTGGTTGTTCTCGAGGTACTTGCCGGCGACCGGGTAGAAGCCCATCTCTTCGACTACCTTCTGACCTTCGGGGCTGAGAATGAAGGCGATGAAGCCTTTGACGCTGCCCTTGGGCTTGCCGTTGGTATACTGATAGAGGGCCCGGGCGATGGGATAGCTACCGGATTTGATGTTTTCTTTAACCAGCGGACTGACCGGTTTGGCGTTGCTGGTGGAAATATCCAGCACCTTGATGCCCGGAAGAACCTCGCCTTTGTCATCGAAGAGATAGCCGACGCCGACGTAGCTGATACCGGACTTGTCGCTGCTGACAGCTTCGATGATCTGGGCGTTGCCGTTCATCTGTTTCATTTTAGCCGAGTAATCCTTGTTGCCGAGGACGTGCTCCTGGAAGAAGACGTAGGTGCCGGAGTTGGGCTGGCGGCCATAGAGGGAGATGGGCAGGTTGGGTCCGCCGACCTCTTTCCAGTTGGTCACCTCGCCGCGGAAGATCGCGCCAACCTGCGCCATGCTCAGCGATTTCACCGGATTGTCATGGTGAACGACGACCGAGAGGGCATCGATGCCGATGGCGATCTCGGTGGCGATGACGCCGTTTTCCTTGGCTGCGGCGTACTCTTTTTCTTTCATCGGCCGCGAGGCATCCGCGATCTGGACCTTGTTGGAGATCAGGGCGGCGATGCCGACGCCCGATCCGCCGCCGGTCACGGCGATGGCGGTGTTGGGCTCTTTTTCCATGTAGACCTCGGCGAGACGCTGCACCAGATTTACCGAGGTGTCAGATCCCTTGATCTGAATGAAATCCTGGGCCGAGAGTGCGGCCGAGAAGGCCATCAGGGCGGCCAGGGTGATGAGGATCGTTCTTTTCATCTCTTTTGCTCCTTTTAATATGCGTGAGTAGCAGGGTTGTTCGCGTTGTTGGGTTTATTCACCGACAATTTTCCCGGAATCGAACTTGGCGTAGAGAGTCAAGCGGCCGGTGATGTCCTTTTTGCTCTCCGATTTGGCATAGGATTTGACCAGGAGGTTGGGCATGATGTGGATGCTGGCTGTGGGAATGTAATCGAGCCCCGCGATGAACAGGGCGTGATCGTCATCCAGGCCGCTGCCGCCCAGCTTGCCGCTGGAGAATTTGGTGTAGACAGTTACGCTGTTATTAGGATCATAGGAGTCGTAGCGGGCATAGGCTTTAAGCTTGGCAATCGGAGTGATCAGTGAGCCGAAAACCGAGTAGCCGGTCTTGACCACATCAGCTTTCTCGTAGCTGGCCAGCTGGTCGACTGCTGTTACGGCATTCTCTATGCCTGATTTCTGGTTGGTCCGCTGGAAGTACTCAGCGCCGATGGTATAGCTGGGGCGATCATAGCCGACAAAGGCCTTCATGGTCATGTAGCCGGTGGAGCCGGCATAATCCTTGCCAGCGCTCATGACGGCAGCAGTCTGCAGATCGGCCGGATTCTGCTTCTCATAATCCACATATCCCTCGACAATCAATCCTTTGGCCGGGGTGAGCCAGAGGGCATAGCCGATCTTTTTGTAACGATCGCCCTCAGCGGCGCCATAGCCGGTGCCGTTCATGACAGTCAGCCAGTGATGAACAAGGCTGTTGAGGTCGCCTTTTAAGGCCAGACCCATGTCAGCGGAAGAGCTGATTTTGTTCAAGTCCATGATCGTCTTTTCGACCGAACGGTATCCCCAGTACTCTTCAGAATTTTTAAAAGCGTTGGTCTCGGCGATACCGAGGTAGAGTTTGTGCAGGGGGATGAGATTGCTCCACTCGATATAGGCATGTTTGACGAAGGGATTGATCTTGCTGGTGCTTCCGTAAGCATTGCTCTCGGACTCCAGGCGAAAACGCACCTTGATGGCTTCAGAGATGTTGTTTTCGTAGGTGAAATAGATGCGGCGGAATTGGAATGAGTTTCGGTCTCTTTCGGCCGGAGCGTTGTTTTCAAGATTGTAGCCATAGTCCGCAAAGACAACGCCATCGATTTTGGATGTGGTCTGCGCCTGGCTTGTGGTGATGGTCATTAGAACCATAGCCAGCAGGATCAGCGACGCTTTTTTCATCATTCCTCCTTGAGGATTGGTTCAATTCCCCGCAGTACAACTTTTTTATTGCGCTAAAAGATAGCAATCGGATGTTTCCTGAGCATGAAGCCCGTGTTAAGAAACGGTTAAGAAAGAAGAGGGGGGTTCCTGGGCATGCACAGCGCCCCCTGCGCCACGGAATGGGCGCAGAGGAGCAGTTGGCAAATGGGGAGCGGGCCGGGCTGTGTGATCAGACGCTCAAGCCCGGAGCATACGACAGGCCGCGAGGGGCGGCAATATATCTTTTGACTCCAACGGAAAATATTGTTAGATTATAAAGATTTTCTGATCCATCAAGCTGCCGATACAGGCCGCTCTGTTTTATCTTTCTCCGTTCTGCATCTGCGAAAAAACTGATCAATCATGGGGAGTTCTTTTCAGCCGAGTTAAAAACAGGATGAAGCGATGAAGGAGCTGGAGATTCGCGAGATCATAGCCTCCAGAGTCCCCGGTTTTTTGGGAAAATATCCGCTTTTTGTCGAACGCCTCGTCATCCATTGCCTCGGCAGGCTGCTGCGGGAGGAGGAGATCAATTCCTGTATCCGCAAGCATGGCGAAGCCAGCGGGCTGGCTTTCATTGACGAGGTTTTCGAGGAGTTCAATTTTTCCTATTTTCTCTCGAGCATCGACCGTAACAAAATCCCGTCGGAAGGCAAGCTCATTGTGGTCGCCAACCATCCCCTGGGTGCGCTTGACGGTCTGGCCCTGTTGCGCGCCATCAGTGATGTGCGGGCGGATACGAAGATCATTACCAACGATGTGCTGATGGTCTTTGAAAATCTCGCCTCCCTCTTCCTCCCCTATAATGTCTTCTCGGCGCAAACCCAAAAGGAGCATGTGGCACGGATCGGAGAGTCCTTGCTGGCGGAAGAGGCGGTCCTTTTTTTTCCTGCCGCGGAGGTCTCCCGGTTGACCTGGAAGGGCATTCGCGACCCCAAATGGCTCAATGGTCCCGTCTACTTTGCCAAAAAGTACGACGTGCCGGTTCTGCCGGTCTACGTCAAGGGCAGAAATTCGCTCCTCTTTTATCTGGTCTCGCTGCTCAACAAGAAATTTTCCACGCTTCTGCTTCCCCGCGAGATCTTTAACAAGCAGGGCAAGTCGCTGCGTTTTATCGTCGGGGATCCCATCCCCGGCGCCGTCTTCAAGTCCAGCCTGATCAAGAGCAGAGTCATGACCCGGCTCCTGCGCAAGCAGACCTATCTGCTGGCGCGCAAAAAACGCTCCACCATATTCAAAACAGAAAAGACGATCATCCATCCGGTCGACCGCAAACAGATAAAAAGCGAGCTGGCCTCCTCCACCCTGCTCGGCAGAACCAGCGATGGTAAAAAGATTTTTCTGGTCGAATTTGAAGGGGCTCATCGGGTGATGCGGGAGATCGCCCGCCTGCGGGAGCAAACCTTCCGCAAGGTCGGCGAGGGGACGGGATTGAAACTGGACCTGGACCGGTTCGACCGTTATTACCAGCACATCGTGCTCTGGGATGATGACGCTCTCGAGATTATCGGCTCCTACCGGGTGGGCAACTGCCGCCAGGTCATCAGCGGGCACGGGCTCGACGGGCTTTATACCAACACCCTTTTCAAATACAGCCCGGCCGCAGTGCCGATTCTCGAAGAGGCCCTCGAACTCGGCCGCAGTTTTGTGCAGATCAAGTACTGGAAGAGCAATGCTCTGGATTATCTCTGGCAGGGTATCGGTGCCTATGTCGTCAACCATCCGGAGGTCAATTATCTGCTGGGTCCGGTGAGCATCAGCAATAACTACACCGAGCAGGCCAAGGAGCTGCTGGTCTATTTCTATCAGACCTGGTTTCCCGGCGATCCGGCGCTTGCACCCCATGTCAGTCCCTTCCGGATCTCGCAGCTTCACCAGGAGGAACTGGCCGCACTCTTCCCGCGCAGGGATTTTCGCGAG
>Ga0116148_1004761_pt1 | contig 11679 bp, 9 predicted proteins | sample AD_UKC055_MetaG_FD_89786 | JGI IMG/M metagenome (GOLD analysis project Ga0116148, IMG submission 89786) | Active sludge microbial communities of municipal wastewater-treating anaerobic digesters from USA - AD_UKC055_MetaG | ecosystem: Engineered > Bioreactor > Anaerobic > Digestate | place: USA... | reverse complement strand
GAGTGAAACGGTCTTCAAACAGGTAAATTATACATTAGGTTCTCTTGTTAGCAGTATAGAATTGGGTAATATCGGTCTTCCCGATATACAGCGCCCGTTCATTTGGAAGAATGCAAAAGTCCGGGACCTGTTCGATTCGATGTATCGGGGTTACCCGGTCGGATACCTTCTCTTCTGGCAGAATGCTCTTTCTGAAGGAGTCCGAACAATTGGTCTTGATAAGAAACAGAAAACTCCTGATCTTCTCATTGTCGACGGCCAGCAGCGATTGACGTCCCTCTATGCAGTGGTGAAAAGGATTCCAGTCACCCGTGCAAACTTCCAGAAGGAGCAGATTCGAATCGCCTTCAACCCATTACAGGAAAAATTCGAGGTATCGGACGCAGCGATCGAGCGGGATAAATCTTATATCCCGGACATCTCGCTCCTCTGGAGCAAAGACACTGACATGTTCGAGGTCGTGGAAAATTACCTTTCTGAACTGAAAAATTCCCGGGAAGTCACCAGCGACGAAGAGAGAAAAATCAAGAAAGGTATCTCAAAACTCCAGAACCTTCTCTCGTTTCCCTTCACTGCCCTGGAACTATCGCCAGAGATCGGAGAAGAGGATGTCGCCGATGTCTTTGTCCGCATCAACAGCAAAGGCACACCGCTAAATCAATCCGACTTCATCCTCACGCTCATGTCGGTGTTCTGGGATGAAGGGAGATCCCAGCTCGAACAATTCTGTCGGAAGGCACGAGAACCTTCGATCCAAGGACCATCACCGTTTAACTACTTCATCAAGCCTGAACCCGATCAGCTGCTCCGGGTCTGCGTGGGACTGGGATTCAAACGCGCCCGGCTCCAGTATGTTTACTCCCTCCTGCGAGGAAAGGATCTAGACACAGGACAATTCAGTGATGAACGACGGGTTAACCAGTTTGAGATGCTGAAAAAAGCACAGGAACGGGTGCTCAACATCCAGTACTGGCAGGACTTCATGCACTGCCTCCGGCTGGCAGGGTTCCGAGGCGACAAGATGATTAGCTCCAGGAACACCCTGCTCTTCTCCTACATCCTCTACCTCATGGGAAAGACCGAATACAAGGTGGAAGAATTCAGGCTCCGAAGGGTAATCGCCCGCTGGTTCTTCATGGCAAGCCTGACCGGACGATATACCAGTTCACCCGAATCCGCATTGGAGTTTGACCTTGCTCGCTTCCGGGAAGTGAAGGATGCCGAACAGTTTGTAGACACACTAGAACGTGCCTGCGAACTCGCGATGCCCGATGATTTTTGGACAATAACCCTGCCAAACGACCTCGCTACCTCATCACCACAGAGCCCGTCGCTCTTTGCATATCATGCCGCCCTCGTACTCCTGGAAGCAAAGGCATTGTTCTCCAATCAGAAGGTCGCAGATTTCGTCGACCCCATATCGCAAGGAACAAAGAGCGGTGTGGAACGCCATCACTTGTTCCCACGGGCATACCTTCCGAAAGTCGGCATTACGGAACAACGCGACATAAACCAGATCGCAAATTATGCCCTCGTTGAATGGGGAGATAACATCAAAATTTCAGATCAAGCTCCCGGAGAATACCTTTCGACCTTTAAAACCCGATTCGGAAGAGATGAACTAAACCAGATGTATCAGTGGCATGCCCTCCCTGAAAACTGGGAGCTGTTGCAGTATCGGGAATTCCTCGAAGCCCGGCGGATGCTTATTGCTCGTATCATCCAGAAAGCTTACCAGAGACTCAGCGTTGATAAGAAAGGGGAGATCGCCCAAGCCCCTGCGACCATCGACCAGATGGTCCTGAACGGGGAATCAAGCTATATTGAGTTCAAATCCACCCTCCGGATGAATCTCCATACTGGCACAAAGGATCCAAAGATGGAACTTGCCATATTGAGAACCATTGCCGGCTTTCTCAATACACACGGCGGTACATTGATGGTCGGAATTGCCGATGATGGAACAGTCCTTGGCATAGGAGTGGATGGGTTCGAGAATGAAGACAAGATGAGCCTACATCTCGTAAACTTGATCAAGGACCGCATGGGTCCGATATTTCTGCCATTCCTCCACATGCGATTCGAGGAGTACAAGGATAACCGGGTGATGGTTATTGAGTGCGCCGAATCCAAATCCCCTGTTTACGTGAAGGATGGCACCATCGAACGATTCTATATTCGCACAGGACCCTCCACGAGCGAGCTGAGTGCAAGCCAAATTCACGAGTATCTCAAGAAAAGGTCCCACACATGAACGAAAGACCAGGAAGTCCCTACTCCGAAGATGCTCTCGTTGAGCAGCCGGTCATCCAATTATTCCAGAATCTCCAATGGGAAACCGGCAATTGCTTCGATGAGACCTTCCTTCCTGGAGGTGGAACGCTGGGAAGGGAGACTCCGGAAGAGGTGGTCCTTGTTAGACGTCTCAAACCCCCCCTGATAAGATTGAACCCAGACCTACCACCTGAAGTCATCGACCTGGCTACTGCGGAAATCATCCGGGACCGAAGCACCATGAGCCCGGCGAATGCGAACCGTGAAATCTACCAGATGCTCAAGGAAGGAGTGCGGGTACAATACAGAAACCCACAGGGAGAAACCATAACCGAGAACATCAAAATCATCGATTGGAACAACCCGGAAAACAATGATTATTTTCTTGCTTCACAATTCTGGATCTCGGGAGACCTCTACAAACGAAGGACTGATCTATTAGGGTTCGTCAACGGAATCCCCCTTGTTTTCATCGAACTAAAAGCCTCCCACAAAGACCTGAAAAAAGCATTCAAGGACAATTTCCGGGACTACAAGACAAGTATCCCGCAACTCTTCTGGCATAATGGCATAGTCATACTCTCGAATGGAACAAAGAGTGTTATCGGGACCATCACTTCCGAATGGGAACATTTCAACGAATGGAAACGTATCAATTCTGAAGGAGAAGTGGGGATCGTCTCTATCGAGACAATGGTCCGGGGCACCTGCGACAAGGAGAAGCTCCTCGACCTAATCGAAAACTTCACCCTCTTTGTGGAAATCCCTGGAGGAACCGCGAAAGTCATCGCGAAAAACCATCAGTTCCTCGGAGTGAACAATGCTATCGAGGCCTTGAAGGGAATACGGAAGAACCAGGGTCGGCTTGGAGTATTCTGGCACACCCAAGGCAGTGGGAAGAGCTACTCTATGATCTTCTTCTCGCAGAAGGTGCTCCGGAAAATCTCAGGCAACTGGACATTTGTAATAGTTACGGACCGGCTTGAACTGGACGATCAAATTTACCAGAACTTTGCCCATTCCGGTGCGGTCCACGAGACCCAGGCAAGGGCAGAGAGCGGAGAGGATCTCCAACGTCTCCTCAAAGAAGACCACCGCTACCTATTCACCCTCATCCAGAAATTCCGCACTGACAGAGACGACCCGTATCCTCTGCTTACCTCCCGCTCAGACATCATCGTGATTGCCGATGAAGCCCATCGGACCCAGTATGATACCCTTGCATTGAACATGCGGACCGCCCTTCCCAATGCAGCATTCATTGCTTTTACGGGGACCCCCTTAATCCAGACCGAGGAGAAGACCCGAGAAGTCTTTGGGGATTACGTCAGTATATACACTTACCGTCAGTCGACCGAAGATGGTGCTACAGTTCCCCTCTACTACGAGAACCGTATCCCCGAACTCCAACTCACCAATCTGAATATCAACAAAGATATAGAGGATGTTATCGAAGCAGCCGAACTCGACTCAGAACAGGAAAAGAAACTTGAACGTGAGTTCTCAAGAGACTATCATCTTATCACCAGGGACGATCGACTCGAACAGATAGCAAAAGATATCGTCACCCACTTCACCGGTCGTGGCTATCAAGGCAAGGCGATGATGGTCTCAATTGACAAGGCCACTGCAGTCAAAATGTATGACAAGGTTCAGAAACACTGGCGGGAATATCTCAAGGATCTGGAGACCCGCTACCGGACGACACAGGGTGAGGAAAGGGAAAACCTGGGCAACCTCATCAATCTCATGCACAGGACCGATATGGCAGTCGTCGTTTCGCAGTCCCAGAACGAAATAGAGGATCTTCGTGAAAAAGGAGTCGATATCATCACTCATCGGGCGAGGATGGTCAGGGAGGATCTCGCGACAAAATTCAAGGATCCGGATGATCAACTCCGGTTGGTGTTTGTCTGTGCCATGTGGCTTACAGGATTCGATGCCCCTGTATGCTCCACGATCTATCTTGACAAACCAATGAAGAATCATACCCTCATGCAAACCATTGCCAGAGCCAACCGCGTCTTTGGAGAGAAGAACAATGGATTAATTGTCGATTATTACGGGGTGTTCAAGGATCTTCAAAAAGCACTCGCCATCTATGCTCCTGTTGCAGGAGAAGACGACTCAACACCAATTAAAGATAAAAGCCAGCTCATCGCCTTGCTCAAACAGGTTCTGGCGGAAACACAGGCATTCTGTGAAGCACAGGGAATCAATGTTCAGGCAATCATCACTGCAAGAGATCTTCAGAAATTGAAGCTCCTCGATGATGCGGTCGCTTCAATCATCGTAAATGATACCTTAAAACAAACCTACCAGCAATTATCATCAGATATCAAACGACTCTTCAGAGCAATCAAACCGGATCCTATCGCGAACGAACTGATCCCCCAATGCATGCTCTATCTTGTTCTTTCAGCAAAAATCCGTGAACTCACTCCGACTCCAGACATCACTGACGTCATTACTGAAATCGATCAACTGCTTGACCGCTCTATCGCTGCAGAAGGATATATCATCCGACCTCCTGAACTGCTCGACTTGAGCCAGTTGAACCTTGATGTACTCAGACAACGAATCGAGAAACAAAAAACCCAACAGAAGCGAATAGAGCTCGAGAAATTACGAAGTATAATGGAACGGAAAATCACTCAAATGGTGAAAGTGAACCGGACTCGGACGAATTATCTCGAAAAGTTCCAACAAATGATTGCTGAGTATAATGCAGGGAGTATGAACATCGAGGACCTCTTTAAGCAACTCGTGAGGCTCTCCCAAGAACTCCAGGAAGAGGAAAAACGAGCGATCCGTGAGAATTTGACCGAAGAAGAATTGACATTTTTCGATTTATTAACACGACCTGACTTGCACCTTTCAAAGAAAGAAGAAGACCAGGTCAAGGGAGTGGTAAAGAATTTACTCGAAATCTTGAAACGAGAAAAATTGGTCCTTGATTGGAGGAAAAGGCAGCAAGCGAGAGCAACAGTTCGTTTGTGTATCGAAGATCTGCTCGACCATCTTCCTGAAAAATTTGACAAGGCAGTCTATCAACAAAAATGCGATGCGGTCTATCAATATGTGTTTGATACCTATCCAACCCCAACCTCGATTGCTTTCGTTTGAACTAGTCAGTGAAGGTTAATGTAAGGAAGGTCGAAAGAACTCGGATTTATTCAATTATATACAATGTTGTGATTTCTATGGCCAGATTTGATTCAGAAAATTTATTGGAAATTGGAAGAGATTATAAAAAAGAGGACCTGGAGAAGATCTTCAATCGTAGCTTTGGTTGGGGGATAAAAGGGATCTCTCCAGGAAAATGGGATAAGGATACTCTTTTTATTCTTCTATTTTCACGAGGTGATGGGCCCTATTCAGACAGAATTGAGAATAATATCCTCTATTATGACGGTGAAGGAGAAGGAAAAGATCAAGATTTTACTCGGGATAACAAACTTCTCGCAGAAGCAAATAAGAACGGCAGAATCCTTTACGGATTTCGGAAAGAAACCAAGGAATCTCAATGGAAGTATTTGGGGATATTAGAATTACTCGATTATCATTATGTTCGGAAGGGCGAATTCATGAAATATGAATTCCGTTTGCGCATTCCAGGAATTTCTACTACACATGATAATCGCAAAGAAGAATTTGATATCAACGCCCTCTCAGTCAGTAAAATACCCCAATTAACCGATCAAACAAAATATACGAAAACGCAAAAAATAGCGCGAAATAAGGCATTTAGTGATAAAATAAAACGATTGTATGAATTCAGATGTGCAGTCTGTGGAAAACAACGTTTTTCAAATGCTCAGTATCCCGAAGTAGAAGCGGCACATATTTTCCCGAAGGACAAATTTGGGAGCGACGATTTAAGAAATGGCATTGCCCTTTGCAAACTACATCATTGGGCTTTTGATAACGGAATTTTTTCTCTCTCCGATGAATGTAGAGTTATCGTTGAAGAGAGAGTAAAAAATGATACAAACTATGATGAGATAACTCGATTTGAACATGAGAGTATCAAAATTCCCCTCAATCCAGAACTACGACCCCATCAAATGTTTTTAAAGAAACATCGAGAAATTCATGGATTTGAAAGGAAATGACTATTCTTTCCATTTTCGAATAACTCAACTTATAATTAAAATCAGAACGAGGATTTCCGCCTGTCCCTTTCCTTCGGACAGGCAAGATATGACAAGTGTTTCCAGAGGGGATACTCGCAGAGCAATTGCGGTAATGAGGTGACACAAACCACGAATAAACGGTGGTGGGGGTTAGACCACCACCGGCACTCCCTATGTGCCTCTTTCGAGGCAAATTACTGGTTAGCGATGATTGATATAAGACCCAACGAAAACCATTAGCTCCTTACACCGGTTTCCCGATCCCGGATCCCTTCATCAGGCCATATTCAATCTCGTAGAATCCCCCACCCCGGTCCTGGTAAGTCAGGTAGTAATGGGTGAGCTGATTCACTTCGGCATCCTCGATCTGGTTCAGGAGCCCGACCTGGTTGAGGGCGTCATGCCCGACCAGGACCCATGATTTCGTCGCATCATCCATCTTCCAGGTGCGTGCAGGGACGACCACGGGGGGAGTGATGACCGTGTCATCCTTCGGGTCAAAGAACGCGACCACTTGCTGGGTCTGGTTCTCTGCATCAATCTTCTTCGTCCGTTGCCAGTACGCGACGATTGCCGCCACGAGGGCGACGATCATCTCGATGATCTGAACAATCTGTGAATCCATGTGATGTCTCTCCGTAGTGAAACCGGGAGTGCTCTTCCAAAAGTCGGCCCAGGTCCTCGCACATCACGTCATACTTCCCAATCCGCTGGTAGATGGCGAAGAGTGCAGGATAGATCGGGAGCGTGATGGTGAGTAGGACCACGGTCAATTCAATGTCCATTCCGGAATCCTCCTGTAGGACAACAGGAGCCCGGATAAAAAGCAGTCATTCGGTGCCGGGGAGAGGAGAGGATCCCCTCCTCCCGTTGTCAGGGCACTTCAGGCCAGTTCCGTCTTGGTGTCGGCCCAGGTCTCGATGGTGGCCAGGATGGCGTCATCGCTGTAGGAGGTTACCCGGACCTGCTCCCGGCTGAAGGCCACGTAGTAGATCTCCCCGCTTGCGTCATGGCACTTGAGCGTCGCCGAGAAGGTGTCTTCATCGGCAACATGGATGGCGTCGCCACCCATTGCGGTTGCGAGAGCGGTATCTGCGGTGATGGCCGTCACTGCGGAATTGAAAGCCGCTACCGTGGGTGCACGGGCATTGACGGACCCGACAACTTTTGCCTCGATGTTCTCGTATTCGATCCGAGCGGTGTACCCTTCCCGGCTCTTGGCAACCGGGTCCTGGGGGACTCCTGCGACATCATACGCAGTGCAACTCCACGGATTGCCGGAGATGACTCCGGAGACCAGGGTGTTGAAGGTCGTGATGTCTGCAATCGGCGTGGTCAGTTCGCGGACTGCGGTCTTGGTGATACTCTGTTGGACAAAATCTCCCATTTCGTTTCTCTCCCGCCCCATTCCAGGGCTGTGAGCAGGTAAAACGACGAATGGGATATATTTTAGCGCAGGTGGGTGAACGGGGCTTGATTTAGTGGGGGATTGGAGAAAGGAGGGGAATGAAGAGCTGAAGGGGTGACGGAGCCGCACCTTCCAAATTCAGAGAAGTGGACGAAAGAAGAATTTGTGTATAATGTTCTTATTTGGAAATTTGGATATAGGACGTTTCAACCATCTAAAAATTGAAACGTTTGATTAAATGGGAAGATGGAAGCGATAAATCGACATTTTGGCAAATTGGGGAGGCTGAATATTTAGTAAGCCCTCACTTGTGGTCGGAGACGCATATAATTTGGGAAAAGTCAATTATTCCAGAGTGGTTGCCATTAAAAAAATAATTCGATAAAGTGGTTTTTTGGTAAAAAGAAAATCAAAACATTTAATTTTGTCAATTGAGTATTTAAATAGAATGACTGACGAAAAAAAGAGCTTTTTGAGACGCATTCCCGGATTTCGTTCTGGAACGCCATGGAAAATGATACTGGCAATAATTGGTTACGGTCTCATTGCATTGATAATAATTGGTGCTTTACTTCCCGGTGAATCTCCTTCCCCAAGTTCAAGCACTGCATCTGCAGCAGGAATTACAACGACTCAAAGAACAAGAGCGCCTACAGCTATGCCGACATCAACGGAAAATGTTATCGAGAAAGGATGTCTCGCTCTTGATGGGGATAATTGGGGATGGACTACTGGCCAATATGGTAATCGTTTTATTACCGGAACTATCGAAAACACTTGTTCCAAAAAGCTATCATATGCACAAGTTACCTTCATTCTCACAGATGATGCCGGCAATCAAGTTGGATCAGCCCTTGATAATATAAATGATCTTGAAGGTGGAGCTACTTGGAAATTTAATGCAATTGTATTAGAAGATTCAGCAACCCAAGCAAAATTTGGAGATATGACAAGTTTCTAAAAATATTATTAATTTTTCAATGATAACAATGAATTTAAAAAAAAAATTAAAGTTTAGATAATATTTCAGATTTCTTGGATTCAAATTCTTCTTTAGTGATTAATTGTTTTTCAAACATCTCTTTTAATTTAGCTAATTTTACTGTTGGATCTATTTCGGTTGGTTCTTGTTTTACTACATGTGGTGGATTTTTACTAAGAATCTTTGAGGTTTCTTCAAATATTCTTTCAATGTTTTTTCTATTTTTTCCAAAATCCAGTGCTCCACCAAACATTATACCCGTTTTTGGGGTTGATATTACATTTACTCGGGTTTTTCCAGGTGAAGTTTCAATGAGTGTAATAGGGACATTCTCTCCCCATGAAGTTAAGCTAACACCTGATTTTACCATTATCCTTCCACTAATCAAATCGGAATTATCAATTTTCATTCCTGATATTTTTGGAATTGCTTGTAAAATTGCTTTAAAAACATCTTCTTTTGGATAGGGATATTCCGTCCCACCTTCGTGATCTAAGAATGCCATGATTTCTTATATATTATGGATTATATTTAGAAATTACGAAAATGACGTAAAATAAATGAATTCTTTTAAGATCCTTTAAATTTACAAGTCTATCTTGATTCTTCCTTTTTAGTAAATTAACAATTGACCTGTATTGTTCATGAAGAGCAATTTGTTATTTAAATGAGATCAAAATATTGAATTTCTTAAAAGGGAACAATATTTTATGGCTAAATTTTGTCAAGAGTGTGGAGCCAAACTCATTCATGATAATATAAAATACTGTCCTGAATGCGGTAGTAAAATCCTATATGTAGATAGTGAAAAGGTGGCTCCTACGATTATTGATGATAAGAAAATTGAAGCGAACGAACAAACTGTTGTCGAAAAGAGAGGGAAATTTACTAATTTTTTTAATTTTATTCTGCTCTTATTTGGTGGATTGGTGATAGCTTCGTTGTACCTATTTCCTGTAGCTTAGGTGGAAGAGGTATCGATGACCGTTGCTGATATTCATTCATATTGTTCAAATACATTGATACGAGTAATTGGTGGAGACGCGTGCAGTCAATTTGATACAATTTTTATAATTGGATGGATTATTGGAATAATCACAATCGGTTTTGCTTTAGCTTTAATAATAGTTGATGAAATAAAAAATGGTTAAAATTTTACATATTGCTCTTTTAATTACTTACAATCAGTTTGTGTTATTTAAAACACAAGTCCATTTATGTGTTATAAAAAAAGTTATGTTTCCGTCGCAAGAGAACTTTTCACATCTTCTATTGACATTCCCCGATACAATAATGGTTTATACATTATATTTATGGCAGCCTTATCAAGTGAACTTAATTTAATCTTGTCCCAATTATCAAAATAGAAAAAGCTATCTGGATAATTGTATGTTTCGCCCGGAAAACCAAGATAGTCAAATGTTGCACTCATGATAAAATGATTCCTTTTGTCTCCTGAAAGGTTTGAATTTATATAATATTGTGGAGGGGATGAAGATGTCACTATATACAGATACTCATCATTATTAGGATCAACTTTTTTATATCGAATCTTGCCTTCATGAAGTGACTCTAAGTAAGTGGAAGGATAAAAGTTAATAGAAATACTCCAAGGATCGTCATCGGTTTGTATTCTTGCTGGTTTATGGAATGTTTCCGTTTGTGTAAACTGATTATAATCCCTTGCAAAATTTGTGATGAAAGAATGATCTTCATCAGTTGATTGACCTTTTAATGTGAAGAGGATCTTGTGTGCAGAACCTGTTGTTACCTTTTCTAAGTAATAGTTAGTTCTTCCGAATGCTAAACTTAAAAAATGGTTATTTATATCTTCATTTGAGTAGGCAATTTGAGTCGGAGTAGTTATGGTTGACGTAGTTGTTGTTTCAGTAATTTGAACAATCGTCTCAGAAATTGTAGGATTAGTTGTTTGAGCTACTGTATCGGAAATTTCCGAACTCTGTTGTGGTGTTGTTTGTGTCGTACAACCTGCGATGCATATAGCCAGAATTACAAATAGTAACCCCATAATGATAATTTTTATCTTCTTCATTCGATAGCAGATAGGATTCTAACTCCATTAAATCTTTTTTTTTATAATTCCATTGAATGTTGATCGACAGTACAGATAATGAAACAGGAAGAAAATTAGAATGTTGATTAGAAGCGAATATGCTTTTTATCTAATCAATAATCGATTGTGTGTTGTTTAAGAAAAATAATCCACAATCAATGTTATTATTCTCACCCCTCCACCTGGTCCCTCCCCACAAACAACGGGGCCTTCCTGACCTCCTCAGCCAGGACCGGATTCAGTGACCGAAGAGGCGTGGTGTAAAAAAATGGGGCGATGGTGAAGTTCATCGCAAGGCCAGAAGTTGACTTCTTCGCAGTCCCCGTAATTAAACTATCGCTGAGCAACCGGACGGGCCCGGAATCCCCATCCAGGACCATTCCCACATCGGCAAGTTCCATGAAGAAACCTCGATTGTCGATTTCAGAGCGGATAACCAGGTTAGTCCCCTCAAGATAGAGTCGGCCTACCTTCTCGAAGGGGGATTCTTCATGAAGAGTGACAGTCCACCGGCTGAGATCCACAAACGGTTCTTCTGATTCTGAAAGAACCTCTACAACAGATTCCGGTTCAGATACTGCCGATGATACCGTTCCGGTTACCTTCTCCTTTTTGGGAAAGAGCCCACGTAATCGGCTCACGAATGCGGCAATCAGGTCGAGCATATAATCTCCTCCCGGAAGAGGATGGTCGGGTCGGTGTAGACAGCCTTCCTTTTCTTCCTGGCTGCCCGGTATCTCCGGTTATACTCCGCAATCTTCTCCTTGTGCTGCCGCCGGTATTCTCTCCGGCGAGCAAGTTCACG
>Ga0116148_1004760_pt1 | contig 11679 bp, 6 predicted proteins | sample AD_UKC055_MetaG_FD_89786 | JGI IMG/M metagenome (GOLD analysis project Ga0116148, IMG submission 89786) | Active sludge microbial communities of municipal wastewater-treating anaerobic digesters from USA - AD_UKC055_MetaG | ecosystem: Engineered > Bioreactor > Anaerobic > Digestate | place: USA... | reverse complement strand
TCTGAAGGATTCGTTTGTCTATTGCGATTCCCGGATGGCGTTTGAACCATGTTTAATGTAATCTTTTTCATCGTCATATTCACAAGTATCTTGGTTCTGCATGACGCACGGGCCATCGGTGTGCGAAAAGGACAAATTCAGGGTCTGGGTGACATGGGTCCGTGGGGCTGGTTCTTTACTTGCCTGTTTTTTGGGATTGTCGGGTTCCCCTTTTACCTGTTCAAGCGACGTGAGTACAAGCGTATAAATGGAATAAGCTTTCCGGACGAAAATCCATGGTGGGCGGAGCCTTTGTACGGAACAAGAAAACTAGAAACAGAGGCAACCATTCTGAAGATTGTTGGTTTCATTTGGTGTGCGATTCTGAGCCTGTTAATGCTTGTTTATCTTAATGGGGCGTTTAAATCTAAAGGCTTTTCATATGAATTATTTGACGCCAGAATCTGGATCGGCTTTTTGATTTTAATAACACCAGGAATTATCGTTCTTATATGCGCCAGAAAGATTCAAAAGATAATTAATCTTCGTCTTTAATTTTATCAATCAGCAAGGAATAACTTATTTTTCATTTTAAACCCTTTCATGCAATACATAAAATGTTTTCGTCCCGTTGAGACTTTCAAACTGATCCACCCGGGATTCAATCCAGTTTGCTTTCTTCGTCAGCTTTTTCCTGTATGTATTGTAAACTTTTTGGATCGTTCCATGGTTGGAGATTTTAAGCGGCATCAGAATGTACTGGTAATTGACATCCTTGAACATCTCGATGAGCACCTCCTTCAGGTCATCAAAGAACCGGTGATACAGCGCCTTCCTTTCTCTGGGCATCTGTATCCGGTCAACGATCAGCGAAGCGTGCTGGTCGCAGAAATCCAGCATGTAGATATTGCCTACCCATTTCTGCTTTCTGAATATCCGGATATTGAAGAAACGGTCCGTCATGAGCTGCCGCTCCCCCAGATACGTATCGGTGCAGTCCTTTGAAAACTTGGCTTTGACCAGATCAAAGAGGTCCTTGGTCGCGTAAAAATCAAGCGTCTTTACCCGCGTGAACTGCGGGTCCGTCTTTTCTTTTATGGTCTCTTTCTTCTTTTTCGTTACCAGCGGCACTGTGGCAGGCTGATTGAGCTTCCGGGAGGTTTTCAGCTTGGGACTTGGGTTCTCTTCCTTTCTTTCCGTTATCACCAGTAATCTGGTCGGCTGATAGAGCTTCCGGCAGGTTTCCAGCCCGGGACTGAGGAAAAGGGTCCTGTAAACCGAAGGGGCGCGTTCCATGTTCTTCTTCATGGAATCGATATAATCCAGCAGCCTGTCCTTCGATTCCTGCGGAATGTTCATTTTCGAGGCCACGCCGCATATTCTGTCCAATGTTCTGAATAAATCATCGGGACCCGTCTTGTGATTGAAATAGCCCATCAGGTTTATGATGTGCCGGGTCGAAAACTGAAGACGGGACATTTTCAAATTCAGCTTCCGGATGAGGCTGCTGGTAGTGATGGACAATAGCCCATCAATGATTCTCGGCAATCTGCAAAAGAGGACTTCCGCCAGAGCATTCTGTTGAATCCCGCTGTTTTCGTCTGTTTTTTCCGTTTTCAGGGCCACGAGGACGTCCTCATTCCGGGGGTCGAACACGGTCAGGGCGACGAGGCTTTGCTTGAGTTGAAGAAGGCTCAGTATTGTGGTCTTTTGCGCTTTGACATAGACCACCAGACACTTTTTCACCAGCTTGTGGATTGCCATCATGGAAGCATACATGGAACTGGGTGAAGACACACCGTTTTCGAGAAGCAGTTGTTTCCGGACATCCGGTGGAAAGTTAAGGAAAAACGAGAATATATCTTTATGGCTCACAATGTCGTCAATCCATGGAATGCTCTCCAGAATCAGCGGATACTGCTGCGGAAACCCATTCGCCCAGCGCCTTTTCAGTTCCGGGGTGCTCTCCGGAATCGGCGGATTTTGGTCAAAGAGCGGCAGATTGGCTACTTCACGGATGCTTATTTTCGCCTCCTGAATCTTAACCTCGTCCACGAGAATGAAGTCTTTTGTGACTTTCTTTCTTGCATTGGTTAGGGCATTGGGCCGGTGAAGGGGTTTCTCCTTGGCGTAATTCAGGAGTCGCTTGTAATCAACATCCCCGATAATCCCGCTGTCCCGGGCAATTTCAACATCTTCGGTGGTCTCAAGGCGATAAGGTATTTCCAGAGGGTTGTTGTTCATAAGATCGTCATCCCTTTCAGGTCATAATAAAGCCCGGATGTAAATGCAAGCTACATCCGGGCGGGCTGTAAATCAACAGTTCTTTATCTGAAAATTGGTGCAATATAATTCAGGCACCGGATGCTCTCCCCAACTGCTTATTTTAACGCCTCCTTTCTTCAGGTTTGTGAAGGGAGTGGTCCCGGCAGCCAATAAAAACCCACGGCAGGACGCTTTGTAGGGTCTGTCCGGGGTTGTTTAAACGGTGGCATTGCGCCGCAATCCCGCTCTCTTTGTCGCCAAAGCAATAAAGCCCGCGCCAAAAAGGCAACGGGCTCATTTGTTGTCTATACAATGCTCACATACCGGCAAAATGTCAAATGATCGTCAAGTATCGGAATTAAAAGAGAATAAATGAATAGTCATCAAATCTGAATATTATAAAAGTGTGGGATAGGAAGGTGTAAGAGAGAAAAGTATGCATCAACAGGATAAACCATAAAGCATCATCAGTCGAGCGACGGTTCGAACTCCTGCAGTTGCTGGACGGTCAGAGGTTCAATATGAGCCAGCGCATTTCTGAACTCCCAGGCCTGATCCAGTCTACATTTCACTGCCCGTGGCACCCCGTCCAATCGGGATACAATCCGACGTACCATCGCAATCTCCAATTCGTATGGGTCATCCACGTATACGCCTTCGCCTACCAATACTGGTAATCGGAACCGTTTGCCGTATCTATCAATGGCTTGTCGCCGAACTTGTTCAATAAGTGGGAAAATTACCTGTACCTGCGCTGCCCACAAACGACGCTGGAACTCCTGAGAAGTAATGTTCCTCGCAATCCAACCACTGTGGTAAACTACTTGGCCATCACATCGTTGCAGAATCCCCCGAGCCCAACCATCGTCGGGATCTACAATAGCATTAGCATCTTCTGCATCGGGAAGAACAGCCACAGACGACCCTGGTTCTAGGATAGACCTGATATCGAGGTCGGAAAACACCTCACAAAGGCGGGGATCCCACTTCGCCAACTGGGCACACAACGCGATCTTCAGTTCCGTCCGCCACGCCTGCTTTTCTTCCGCTCCGAGCAGTACCCATGCATACATGTAACAGTCATGAGGTCGGGCGTAGCCCTCATAGGCGTGAACGCGTAAATGCGTCTCGGATGAAGGCAGAAGTCGCGGCGAAACCCCGTCTGTGACTAGTAGCAAGACGGTTCTGTCGAGCATATCAATCAGCCGACATTCTCGTTCGTATGCGGATAAAAACTCCATCCATTGCTTTATTGGTCTTGTACCGTCAAGCACCGCACCCACTGTACGTCCACGAAATCCTGCATCCTGCACCAGCTCCGCAATCGTCAATGTACCCGCCGAACACGTCGTGAATGCAGTGCATAGTTCATCAAGAGGTGAAGTTGCCGCGTTGATGTGTAAGACGTCCATCCGGTTCTGTTCGTCCGCCCAATGACGGCGGAAGAAATCGAACCATTCCCGTCCCAGTTTCGCAGGCAGGGCAGCAACAACGTTTACGCGGTCCAGTAAGTCGTTTTTGACTCTCTTTACATAATGACTAGGACCCGGTATATCCCACCACGAGAGTGCCATGCGGTCAGCCCATTGACAGAACCTGTTTTACTCCGGCATCAAGATCCCAGCCTTCAGGTCCGCGCCGTGCAAGCCCGAGCAACTCAGCCCAGGTCAACGCGTAAGTCACATGCTCAATACTGATACTCCCTTTACCCTCTCCCAACAGTTCACTGATCTCATCAAAGTTCCATCCGGAACCGTTTTCACAAAGGAACTGAAGTGGGGCGATTATCGTCTCTACCAATCCGAAAAGTTCATAAAGATGACGTTTCCGCTCGGGCCTGAATATTTCATCCTTTACCTTTTTCTCGAGAATCTCTGCATCATCGACACTGCTATTCATGAGCTTTATGGACTCCTCCAGCAACAACGGCCAGTTGCCAGTGAGGTCGGCCAGCCTCGTTCGCATTCTTGCATCCACCGCGCTATGGCCGCTTTCCTGCAACCACTGATTCACCGTCGAATCGTCCCATGGTTGAATCGACGTGAAATTAACACCCTCGAACTTCCGCCTGACAATGTCAGGTACGATAGAAAGTAAGCGCGTTGGCCCGGTCACAAGTACTACACAGACAGCCCCCTTCGTTTTCTTGTAATGTGCAATGCGCTTCGTTGCCTCCTTTATCCAATTGCGGTCCCAGCTAACTGTGTCAGGTACAACAATCAACGTCGTCCCGCTGCTCTTCCTGTCTCCTAGCTTCGACAGCTCTAACTGGAACTTTGACAGATTCTCGTGTCCCTTAAAGATACTTACTAATCCGTCTTTCCCGAATCGGTAGCTGATTGCATCAGCTACCCAATCCACGTGTCCAGCGGGACACCCACACACTACGCAAACTTGATTGTTACCTGATTTCAATTTCGATTCTTGCGCCGCGTTTAAAGGACTGCGAAGCGTCTTATCATGTTCGCTAATCTGGCCTCTAAATTTAGTGGGATCGTATACCTCAATCGGATCCCATTTGTGGGCATCTTCTAGAAGCCTTTCCACGGCACTCCGCGACCCTATCAAGTTCATTACATTGGGATTTCGCAGAGCATAATGGTCCGGTGGCTCAGCTCGACGCAAAATCCCGAGTCCCACCATTTCCTCAAGCAGGTCCCGGAAACCTTCATAGGTCACAGGTTTCCCGTCGTTCATGCGAAATCCGCGGTCCCAATACAGTTGTGCGTGCTGGCGAATTTCAGTAACCTCCAGCCCCCTCGTACAATCTACATCGTTTAGAGCTAGGATATTGGTAATCAGCTCGAAACGTCTATCCAGCTCCAAGGTCCACTTGAAACGAAGCCTTAACTCCTCGCGCAATGCATGTTGCTCGTACACATCCTCCAGAATTTTAGCGCCAATGAAGTATGGTGGCGTCTTGCCAGAAGGAAACAATGCCCGCGACCTCTGCTGCATGTACTTCAGCAACTCGTCACAGTAAATCTGAATTAGGTTTGGATAGTAATTAGTCTGGGCAAGAATCCGCGCCGATAGGTCCGCGCTCTCGAAGAAATAGCCAGCCGCTGCAAGAGGTTCCATAATTAGCGCTTCCGCTTCCCGCGACTCAGCCGCATCAGTCATCGCACCAATGCAGATGGGCTCCCCGAAATGCGCAAGCGGATTGTTTGACACCCTTGTAGATTTCTGGACATTATGTAACCCGGCGAATACCAACTTGAACCGTCGGTGCGTACGTTCCATTAAGTCCTTCAGCACAGTACACGCGCTAAACGGCACTTTGGTATCCTGCCCCTTCGCATCGGCCGCTAGAAACGCATCTGCCTCATCAAGCAGAACCAAAATGCGCCGCTTGGTATTGCCAGCCAACCACTCCTCAATTCGTGCGAACAGCCACTCATGCTTGATCTGCCGCATAATTTGTTCGACGATTACTTTTTTCTTGGCCAGTTCCTCAGCGATTACGAGCCATACCTCGTCCATCGGTCGATTTGTCCCGATTTCCTTCCCCTTAAGATCGATGTAAGTAGCTACGTTCGAGTTTGGATCGCTTCGCTCGAAAAGACGTTGAACATGACGCAACAGCACTGTCTTTCCGATCTGTCGACCTCCGTAGAGTAGACACGAAGAATCGCTGCCGTTCGACATGAGTTGCCGTATTTCACGATGTCTACCATAAAACATCTCAGGAGCCAGAAGACTAGCAGCTTTCGTGTACGGGGAAATCTGTGAAAATGGCAATGAACATAGAAACAATGAAAGCAGCCGTCCCTTCCGTTGCCCAGCGAGAAATACTGCTAGGATGTCGTCGATTACAATCACATCTGCGCGTCCTTGTTCTGCCGACATACTCCGTCGTTCAGCAGAGTCCATTCGTCCGAAATAAAGAACAATAACAGGTCCGCCGCCCAGATCCCGTGCATGCTGGAGGATGTCTTCCGCTGCTGGACGAAGCCAGTAGTTGACTACCTTGTAGTGCCCGTGAGCTCCGGAGCCGAACACTGCGCTGGGGCAGAGATCCCTTGATTCCAATGGCTCCACTTGCAGATCCCACACATCAGCTCCGCGCCCCACACCCCTGACTTGTGCAACTTTTGTCATCTTTTTCGGGAGCATACCGAAAAAGCTGAAAATCTTAGAACCGTTCGGTTCTCTAAGCTCTCTGGCACTTTTAGTCCTAAACCACAGCTGTAAAAACTGGGCCGCCTCCTTGGCCTGAGTGGTTTGCATTTCAGAGAGTTGCAGTCCTGACACTCGCTTCCTATTTGCCACACGGCTCACGAAATCGCTGACCGCATTTGCCTCTCTCAACTCACGCTCAATTAACTCGCACGCGGATGAATCCCCTTTACCAAAGAATTGAAGAAAAGGTTTACTTTCCGACTCACGTGTATCTGGTAGCTCGATCTGGTTGCGAATGCGATCCAGGTAGTCGGTTGCGGTGTGGACGTCCTCGTTGTTTAGAACTATGTCCAGTCTATTCCGCTGCTCTTTAGAAGGGTTGACTCTTTCAATTTCTTTGCGTATCCGAGCAATCTCGCTCGTTTTTCTTTCACGCAACTCGGTGTTCAACCGTTCACACAGCGCAAACACATCTGCAAACCTAAGAAAGCCATTAGCACGCACGTCCCTGTCAGCACTTTCATGTTGCACTGCCCAGCGCTCGTACTCTTGGGCGGCGAAAAGCCCCTTTGTCAGTGCATCCGAGAGGGCCCGCTGCCCCAGCGTCAATTTTCTCCGAGCTGACTCTCTATGTCTCGCGATTAAGCTCGTGCGCTCCTGTTCGAGACGCCTCAAGCTTTCTGGAGTTTCGATCATCTCTAAAACTTTTAGAATCTGCGCGGTTGCCTCATGGTCGCCCAAATCGCCGCGTGTTCTGATAGCTTCTTGCATCGTTGGTAAACCCTCCGCCACACTGGAAGCGATACCATTTACCACGTTATACGCGAGTATCTTGAGCGCTATCTCGTCACTAGTCGGAATCAAATAGTCTGGCAAACGTGGTGATCCATCCGCGTCGAGTTGAACTTTCACTACACGCAGAAGGTCGTCGTGCAACAACTGATGTGCATTGCGTATTCGTCCACTTTGTGTACCAGTGCCCTTAAGCACTCTTGTGACATCTTCCACCACTTGCGCACATGCTAGTGCGCCGGCACGTACAGCAGCCCGTTGACTTTCTCCGCTCAGGTCACCGAGCTCAGCGAGAGCTTCCTTTGTATGATTCGAAAAGCAACTGCGCAGTTGCACCAGTATCTTCTCGTCAAACCGCTGATGGACATCCGGCTGACTCTCAATAATGCTTATCCATTCATTAGCAATCTGCACGGCCTCAGCTGTATGACGGCGAAACATGCTCAAGGCAGGCCTCAGGAGTTCTCCCCGATGATTGAGTTCGTGACGAAATAGCCGTCGCGCCTCCTGATCCACAGCCGCGGAACTTGCATACTTTTCAACGAGTGCTCGGATTTTAGAAATCTCCGCTTCACGGCCAGTGATCAGAGGGTTCAGTATACTGCCAACCGGTCCGTCTTTTTCGATCCATGCGCGCCACGTTTCCTTGCCTGCTCGTGAAATGATATCGAACTGTGGAGCCCGTTCAAGCAACCATTCTTTTGCTCTTGCCTGTATCGTGTAACGTTTTTGCTCCAGTGCATCGGCGTTTATCGTCGAAAAAAGCGCCGCTCGGGGGAGACCCACTCCCCGAGAGCCGTAATCGGCGACCGCTTTCAAGACAGCCTGTAGCGCTGGCAGTTTGTGAAGGTGCAGTGTTTGCAGGACACTGGCTGCCCCGGTGACAGGATAGAAGAGTGCAGATTCTATACTACCTGCGGCCACTAACAATCGCGCTGCTATACCATCAGTGCCTTGAAGCTCGTCGAAGCTCTGCTCATCATACTGCTGAAAGAATCCATTGAGCACGGTGTTTGCCGACTGGTCTGTCCCTTGTATCGCGCTTCCACATGCGACGCTGCCATAAACCCACGCGGGGATAGTGCACTTCATGTCGTACAATTGACCAGCATTCAAAACGAGATGATATGCGAGAGCATACTCACGTTGTAAAGCAAGCTTGCCAGCAAGCGCAGCAACCGCTTCAGGCTTAGTCTTGTCTCCAGAATCAGCAACTGCTCTTGCAATTTCGCGGACGTCTTTGTTTTCCCAAGGCGTTGCCATTTGCTGGCTCTTGCTAGTGTCTGTATTGATAATGTCACACCCGACCGGTTCAGTCTCTATAAGTATATCGCTTGGCCTCTTCTCCGATTTGCAACCTAGCTTCTCCTCCGTGGGAATTTCAATGTCTTTTGTCTGCGTCTCTGTGGGGACACATTCTTCTGTCGTCAAAGGTTCTTCTGGCTCGGAGCTCTTTGCCACATCTTCGTCCTTGCTTGCCTCAACCGTCTCCGAAACGTCTCGCCCTGCTGTATCGATGACGAGCTCTTTAGTCTCAATACCACTCCCACCGAGAGTGTGATCATCGCGGAGCCATTCGACGTCACCTATCGCTATTAATTCTGATAGGTGTTCATATCCGTCGTCCTTGAGGCACCTCTGTGCTTGATCTAACTCGTCGCCGCCAATCTCGAAGGCCCACCTCAACCATTCGGTCACATCCCGATCACTTTCCTGCACCCACTTCGGTTTTTCAGTGGCGATGGCGCCTTCTATCTCGGCAACAGCATTATCTCGCAGATCTGAAAGACGCCTCTCTTCCTTGGCCGAACGATGGATTACCTTCAGTGCCCGTAATGCCCCTGCAAGTGACTTCAGAAAACTTGAAATACCATCCCTTTCCCTAATAGCCGCAAGTGCAGCGCAGAGCTCTTTCACATGCTCTGCAACTTCCTCTGGTGTCGTGAATTTAATTTGTGGAAAGTTTGCAGTTTTGCGGTATCGCCGCAGCAGCTCCGTTAACCGCTCAGCATCCGAGTTCGCAGCGGCCACTGTTTCAGCAAGGGACTGAGTAGGAACTAATTCTGTCAACCGCAGCGATGCTGCCCACTTTTCCAGTTTCTCAGCATGTTTATTCAACCGCTCGACAAGTCCTGTCATTTCCTGTTCTACAGAACCACGCGAGTGTGCTTTACCGTGGCGTTCAGGAGGATAACACTTCACGAAGGCCGCCACGAGTGCTGCGTATTCGGAATCCGATTTGGCAGCTTTCTCGTCCACAATGCGCTCAAATTCTCCCTTGTCAACGCTATCCGGTATAGAAGCGGCAAGGACGGCATCGATGGTCCCTGTTTGAATAAGGAATAGGCTAAAAACGTCAAATGCAAAACGTCCATCATTATGTTCTTTCAATACATTATCCAGCCGGACTCCGTACGTGACTTCCCTATTCACGACCTTTCTCTGGTCGAATCCGCGAGACAATCCAGCAATACGAACCCAGTATTTGAATAACGTAGGGTTGACCTTAGCGGTATGCCGGGCTATTGCCCGCTTCTGCTTTTCTTCGAGCGCCACATACGCTTCCCAAACAGCGTTCTTTGCTTTATCTGATACTGGTTCCGAGTTCATAGGTTCCTTTCCTTTTTAAAAAATGAACCACGCCTTACAGGTTAACCCATCAAGCCCGAGCGGAAAGCCCCTTTTTGGTGCCTTGGCAGAGCATGTCTCAATATAACCCCTTAATCTTTATTGTAATCAGTTCTCAACACTCTTTAACTCTGGCGGGAACGACCTTTGCTCTGCCACACCTCGAACGTAGAATCATCCCATCTGACCCTATTTGCGTGCTTCATTGCGGCAGACTTCGAAACTCTCATCAGAGCAATCAGATTTACCAGCTTCACCGGTTATGAGTCACTTTTCTTGAGTGACCTAAATAATACAGCGGTGATTTTGGTCCGAAATTTTGTGATCGTATGGTTTGTATATATTTTCATTCATAGGCCCGAACCAGATATGGAGTTATATCTCATCTCGAACGGCAATCTGATTATTAGCCAAAAACTAAAAGTAAAGCAGGCTGGTTGAAGCTTGCTCTTTGTGCCACGATAGAAAAAGATTTACTGCCGTTCGTCCAAGATGATGGCGGGCAAATCGGCGATAAGTCCCCTGTGGTCTTCAGCACGGCTAGGTGGGCGCGCAGGGTTGTTTATTTGGGTCATTGATAAGAACTTCTTTTAGCTGATTAAGTATAAAAGGAAGGGAACTTGTATGTCAAGGAAATATTGTCTCTTTGAAATATTGTCTCTTGTAACAAGCCCAAGAAATTATTAAAAATGAATGACTTTTCGATATTTTTGTCGCTTTTGCGATGCTTTGATTTGGGCTCGAAAAAAGCTAAAGAACCATCCTATCTTTTAAAAAGAGACTTTCATAAAATAAATTAAACAGAACTGTTCCTATGTGTGGACTGCTTTCTTCTTCATTATTCAAAGAGTTCCTTGGTAAAGTCTGGACTGCACCCCACCGATTGGACAAAATATGTTAGAGTAGTTGGCAGGAACCAGAATCCCTTTGGAAGGGAGAGAGGGACTTGCCATGAAGCACCGAAGGAGCTTTGCTGTTGAGCTCAAACGCCAGATTGTGGAAGAACTTCTGAGCGGAATGAGCACACCAGCGCAACTGACACGCCGCCATGAGATTTCATCCGGTCTTCTTTATCACTGGAAAGAGCAATATGCCAAAGGACGTTTCAACAATGAACCCTCGAAAGAAGCCGCCTTTGAAGACCGTATTCGGCAACTGGAGCAACTGGTCGGCAAATTAACCCTGGAGAACGAGTTTTTAAAAAAAGCCGTTCAGAGGGGCCTTTTGACGCTGCCGAAGAAAAGCGACAATTCATTAATGAACACCGTCACCTCCTCGAAAGCACGGAAAGGGGGTGCCAACTGATGAAACTGCCCCGCAGCACTTATTATCATCAGCCAAAGAGCAACGTCGTGGATGATTCAGAGCTGATTGCCCTGATCGAAGCCATTATCGAAGAATTTCCCGGCTATGGGTACCGCCGTGTCACCCGCGAACTTCACCGTCGGGGAATCCCTGTAAATCATAAAAAAGTGTTGCGCATTATGCGAGAGCGGGGCCTCACCCGCAAAACCAAACGCCGTTGGATCAAAACGACGGACAGCAATCACCGTAACCCGATTTATCCCAATCTAATCAAAAATATCGTTGTGACAGCCCCGAATCAGGTATGGACGGCCGACATCACCTATATTGCCATCCGCAGCGGTTTCGTCTATCTGGCCGTCATTCTGGATTTGTTTGCCAGAAGAGCCATTGGTTACTCTATTTCACGCCACATCGATACCGCCTGGTGTCTGGCCGCCCTGACGATGGCCATTGTCCAGCGGAAACCTCCCAAAGGCGTTATTCATCACTCGGATCGAGGCGTTCAATATGCCGCTCATGAATATATTGCCGTTCTCTTGCAATACAGCTTCCTGATCAGCATGTCGGGCAAAGGCAATCCTTACG
>Ga0116148_1004746_pt1 | contig 11695 bp, 9 predicted proteins | sample AD_UKC055_MetaG_FD_89786 | JGI IMG/M metagenome (GOLD analysis project Ga0116148, IMG submission 89786) | Active sludge microbial communities of municipal wastewater-treating anaerobic digesters from USA - AD_UKC055_MetaG | ecosystem: Engineered > Bioreactor > Anaerobic > Digestate | place: USA... | reverse complement strand
CCACGATCGCGGGCGCCGCGCGTATGCCGGCGTAGTGAAGGCCATGCGAAAAGACCTTCACCTCGTAGATCTCGCCTGGCGCGGCGAACGTCTTCCCGCTCTTCCGCAGACGGGCGAAGGAGGGGACGCGGCGGCAGACCACGTTCTCGAAGTTGATCTGTGTCCGGGGGTTCTCCTCGAGGCCGATGAGGATGGCCGGGCCTGAGATCTCCTCCATCCGGCCGTCCTTGATCCACAGCTCGTCGTGCGAGTCCTCGTCGATCGAGACGGCGGCCGGGACGTTCCGGAAGTGCGGGCGGACCAGCGTCAGGCCGGCAGCGCGTTCGCGGATGGCCGCCTCGCGCTGCCCCTCGAAGTACGTGTCTACCGCCGTGAACTGCCAGCCGGGGGACGGCGTCCTGGTCCAGATGCCGTAGGTGCCGCCGAAAAAGCGGACGTCCTCCATCACGTTGCCGGTGTCGTGCACCCCCGCGATGCCCGGCCCGACGCGGATGTCCATGTGCGCGAGGAAGCAGTGCTGGGCGTAGGTGCCGCGCACCGCGACGGCGCCGTGGTTGGCCTCGCCGATCTCGATATCGATGTTGCTGATGGCCGAGTAGAAGGTGCCCGGCGAGGCGTCGGGCGGACGCGCGCCGGGGACCGGGGCCGCGGCCGGCGGAGCGCCCGGGCGGCCGAACCCCGGGCGCGACCCGGCGAAGAAGATCATCTGACGCTCGGCGTTCCGGTCCTGGTAGCCGGGGGTGTTCGGGCCGAGCACGATCACCGGGCGCGTGGCGCCGTACCCGATCAGCCGGATGGACGGCCAGACGTCGATCGTGCGCGTGATCCGGTACCGCCCCTCGGGCACGAAGACGATGCCCGGCCCCACCGTCTCGTGCACCCGGTCAATGGCGCGCTGGATGGCGTCGGAGTCGTCGGCGACACCGTCGCCGCGGGCGCCAAACGCCTCGAGGTGCACGGCCTTCGGATCGTCGAGGCGGACGGTGTAGTACGACGTCCCGGCCACCGCCGGCGCCGCCATGGCAAGCAGACAGGCTATGAACACGATGCGCTTGGACATGGTCATCCGCCTTCGCCCTCACATCAAAGTCCCGCCTTGACGCGCCACTATAGCTCCGACATGATCGCTCCGCCAGAGGGAGGGGCATCGCGTGCGGCACACCGGATTACTCGGAGCGGCGGCGGTTTCGTTCGTTCTTGGCGTGTCGGCCGGCGTCTCGGCGCAGGCGACCGTGAAAACCGAAGGCGGCGAGGTCCGCGGTGCCGCGATCGGCACCACCGGCATCCGCGTCTTCAAGGGCGTTCCCTACGCCGCCCCGCCCACCGGCGAGCGGCGGTGGACGGCACCGCAGCCGCCCCCGGCGTGGGAGGGCGTCCGCGACGCGACCGCGTTCGGGCCCGGCTGCGTGCAGGGGAAGGTTTTCGGCGACATCCACTTCGACCGGCAGGACGAGGACTGCCTCAACCTCAACATCTGGACGCCCGCAAAGGGCGGCGAGCGCCTCCCGGTGATGGTCTGGATCCACGGCGGCGGCTTCGTCGCCGGCGGCGGCGGCGAGCCGCGTCACGACGGCGAGGCCTTCGCCCGCAAGGGCATTGTCCTGGTTTCCATCAACTACCGCCTGGGCGTCTTCGGCTTCTTCGCTCACCCCGAACTGACCCGCGAGTCGGGGCGCAGCGCCTCGGGCAACTATGGCCTGCTCGACCAGGTGGCCGCCCTCCGGTGGGTGCGCGACAACATCGCGGCGTTTGGCGGCGACCCGGCGAACGTCACGATCTTCGGCGAGTCGGCCGGATCGTTCTCGGTGAGCGCGCTGGTCGCCTCGCCGCTTGCCAAGGGCCTGCTCCACAAGGCGATCGGCGAGAGCGGCGCCTTCTTCAGCGCCGGCACCCTGCCGCTGCGGTCGCTGGCCGCCGCCGAGGACCAGGGCGTGAAGTTCGCCTCCGAGATGGGCGCCAGCTCGCTGGCTGAACTTCGGGCGAAGCCGGCCGCCGAGCTGCTGGCCGCCGCCTCGAAGCCGAGGCAGCCCGGCTTCTCGCCGATCCTCGACGGATACTTCATGCCCGAGGAGCCCTCGGCCATCTACGCGGCCGGCAGGCACAGCCGCGTGCCCCTGCTCGCCGGCTGGAACGCCGACGAGATCCGCCAGGCGGTGACCATGCGGCCCGAGAAGCCGACCGTCGCGAGCTTCACCGCCGACGTCCGCAAGCGCTTTGGGAAGCTGGCCGACGCCGTCCTCGCGGCTTACCCGGCGCGTGACGACGTGGAGGCGCTGGAATCGGCCGCGGCGCTCGCCAGCGACACGTTCATCGGCTACGGCACCTGGAAGTGGATCGAGACGCACCTTCAATCGAGCGGCTCCGCCGTCTACCGCTACTCGTTCGACCGGAAGATCCCGGTCGAGCCGGGTGCGGCGGTGATGGGGCGCCCCGTGACCGCGGCCGACGTGGGAGCCCGGCACGCGGGGGAGATCGAATACGTCTTCGGCTCGCTGAAGCTCTCGCTGCCAAAGGTCCCCTGGGAGGAGGCCGACTGGAAGCTGTCGGACGCCATGACCTCCTACTGGGCGAACTTCGCGCGCAGCGGCGACCCCAACGGCTCGGGCCTGCCGCCGTGGCCGCGCTACGAGGACAACGGCCGCCGGGTGCTGCACCTCGACGTGACGATCAAGGATGCCCCCGACACGCTGCGCCCGCGCTACGAGGCGCTCGACGCCTTCGCGGCCTCGCAACGGAAGTAGGAGAGGCCTTTTCTGTCCACGTTCACCGCAGAGGCGCGGAGACGCGGAGACGACGCGGAGACGAAGGTTGACCACAGAGGCACAGAGAGCACAGAGACGACACAGGGAAGACGGCGAGATTGAAAAGTAACCTCTGCGCCTCTGCGTCTCCGCGTTGAATCGTTCATCTCAAGTGGCCGTGTGGCACGTGTTCAGCTGTCTGCTATCTGCTGTCCGCTTCATGACGAGGAGAGCGCATGAAACGCAATCGACGCGAGTTCGTCCAGGTGGTCGGGGCTGGAGCGGCCGGGCTGACGATTGGCGGCGGGCGGTGGGCGGAGGCCGCGGCGTTGCCGCATGGCGCCGCGCCGGCCGGTGAAGACGACGGCCCCGTCCTGCTCGTCGGCGAGAAGATTGCCGTCACCGAGACGGCCAGCGGCAAGGTGCGCGGCTACGTCCTGCGCGGCATCCACCACTTCCTCGGCATCCCGTACGGCGCCGACACCTCGGGGCCCAACCGCTTCATGCCGCCGCGAAAGCCGAAGCCCTGGGCCGACGTCTACCCCGCGCTCTGGTGGGGCAACTCGGCGCCGCAGAACATGGAGAACCGCTACGCGAGCAAGTACGCCTCGTTCCGCGACCGCTGGAACTACGACGACGTCAGCGAGGACTGCCTGCGGCTGAACGTCTTCACGCCCGCCCTCGACGGCGCGAAGCGGCCGGTGATGTTCTGGATCCACGGCGGCGGGTTCACGGCCGGCAACGGCATCGAGCAGGACGGCTACAACGGCGAGAACCTCGCGCGCCGCGGCAACGTCGTCTTCGTGTCGCTCAATCACCGCCTCGGCCAGCTCGGGTTCACCAACCTGGCCGGCGCCTGCGGCGAGGCGTTCGCCGCGTCCGGCAACGCCGGCATGCTCGACATCGTCGCCGCGCTCGAGTGGGTGCGCGACAACATCGCGGCCTTCGGCGGCGACCCCGGAAACGTGACCATCATGGGGCAGTCGGGCGGCGGCGCGAAGGTGTGCACGCTGACCGCGATGCCCTCGGCCAAGGGGTTGTTCCACAAGGCCGTGGTGCTCAGCGGCGCGTCCACCAAGTCGGGTGACAAGGAGTACTCGGAAAAGCTGGGTGCGTACGTGCTGAAGGAGGCGGGCCTGACGCCGGCCGGGATCGGCAAGCTGCAGGAGATGCCCTGGAAGGAGTACTACGCCCTGGCGGGACAGGCGCTGCGGAAGCTGAGCGCCGAGACCGGCCCGGGCGGCGGCCTGCGCCGCGGCTTCAGCCCGTCGGTGGACGGCGTAATCCTGCCGCAGCACCCGTACTTCCCCGAGGCCGCGCCCACGGCGGCGCAGGTGCCGATGCTCATCTGCTCGACGTTCCACGAGCAGTCGGCGAGCTGGATGGACGCGAAGCTCGAGGACATGACGCTCGAGCAGGTGGTCGAGCGCGTGAAGGAGCGCGCCGGCTTCGGCCCCGGCTTCGGCGAGAAGGCGGCCGACGTCGTCGCGGCCTACGCGAAGGCGTTCCCCGGCAGGAAGCCGGTTGAGATCTGGTCGCTCGTCACAAGCAACCGCCAGTCAGTGGTGGCGTTGGCCGACGCGAAGTCGCGGCAGCCGGCGCCGGTGTACGTGAGCTGGTTCGGCTGGCAGCCGCCGCTCTTCGACGGACGGCTCCGGGCCTTCCACTGCGTGGACATCTGCTTCTGGTTCTACAACACCGACTTGATGATCAGCCACACGGGCGGCGGGGCGCGGCCGCGCAAGCTGGCGGCGCAGATGTCCGACTATCTCGTGCAGTTCATGAAGACCGGCGATCCCAACGGCGGCGGACGGCCGGGCTGGCCGAAGTACACCTCCGCCAACGGCGAGACGATGATCCTCGACGACGTGTGCGAGGTGAAGAACGATCCCGACCGCGAGCCACGGAAGGCTTTGCCGGCGGTCTGATCCCAGCTATAGTTGGATATTCGCCACTAAGCCCCCATGCCCCCCGAAGACCCCGAGGCGCCGGACCTCGGCCGGGCGAGCTTTCGCGCCCTGGTGGAGTCGGCGCCTGACGCCATCGTCGCCGTGGACGCCCGCGGCCTGATCGTGCTGGCCAACGCGCAGGCCGAGGCGGTGTTCGGGTACGCGCGGCAAGAGCTGATCGGCCAGCCGGTCGAGCTGCTCATACCCGAGGCGCGCCGCGCGGAGCACGTCTCCGCGCGGCAGCGCTACAACGGGCAGCCGCGTCGGCGCCCCATGGGGCTCGGGCTCGACCTCCAGGGCCGCCGGAAGGACGGCTCCGTCTTCCCCACCGAGATCAGCCTCAGCCCCCTACCGGCCCCGGGCGGCCCGATCGTCATCGCGTTCATCCGCGACATCACCGAGCGCAAGAAGATCGACGACGAGCGCGCGAGGTGGATGCGCGAGGAGGCGGCAAGCCGCGCGAAGGACGACTTCGTGACCACGCTGTCGCACGAGCTGCGGACGCCGCTGAACGCGATCCTCGGGTGGACCGAGATGCTGAAGGCCAACCCGGGCGACCCGGCGTTCGCGGCCAAGGCGATCGAGACAATCCAGCGCAGCGCCCGCGCGCAGGTGCAGCTGGTGGACGACCTGCTCGACGTGTCACGCATCGTCGCCGGCAAGCTTCGCCTCGACCTCCGCGAGACGGAACTGCCGCCGGTGCTTCGTGCCGCCGTTGAAACGGTCAGGCCGGCTGCCGAGGCGAAGACGATTAGGCTGGAGAGCGAGATCTCGGACGACCTGCCGCGCGTCCGGGGCGACGCGGCCCGGCTGCAGCAGGTGGCCTGGAACCTCCTGGCGAACGCGGTCAAGTTCACGCCCGACGGCGGAACGGTCGGCCTGGCCGCGGGACGCCGCGACGCCGACGTCGAGGTGCGGGTGAGCGACACCGGGCCGGGCATCGACCCGGCGATCCTCCCGCACATCTTCGAGCGCTTCAGCCAGGGCGAGCAGGCCGGCCCCTCGCGCCAGCGCGGACTCGGTCTCGGCCTCTCGATCGTCCACGACATCGTCCAGCTGCACGGAGGGCGCGTCGAGGCCGACAGCGCCGGCCCGGGCCGCGGCGCCACCTTCATCGTCCGGCTGCCGGCGCTGTAAGCCGTTTCCTGGCTCCCCGCTTGCACCCCTCGCGCCCTGAACTCTGTCAGGGTTTCGAGGCGAAACACGGCACAGCCGACGCGCCGTTTTGAGGGAGATGGCAATGAGCGTTCGATACTTTGCGATGGCAGCCGGGCTGGTCTACTTGCTGGTCGGCGTGCTGGGGTTCATCCCTGGCGTGAAGACGGTGCCCCACACGGGCGACCCGTCCCTGGCGGTGCACCAGGGCTACGGCTACCTGCTGGGGCTGTTCCCGGTGAACATCCTGCACAATCTCGTGCACATGGCGATCGGGTTCTGGGGCATGGCAGCCTACGCGACCTTCGAGGCGTCGCGAACCTTCGCGCGCGGGCTGGCGATCATCTACGGCCTGCTCGCGGTCATGGGCCTGTTCCCGGTTCTCAACACCACGTTCGGGCTGGTGCCGATCTTCGGGCACGACGTCTGGCTGCACGCGCTGACCGCGCTGGCGGCGGCGTACTTCGGCTGGCTGGTCGGGGTCCGGCGGGTGACGAGGGCGTAGAAAGAAGGAGAGAGGGAGGCCGAATGTTCACGAGCAACGCCGTCCGGAGCTGCGTCGAGCTGCACGAGACCGAGATGAACCGCTTCTACGAAGTCTGGCTCGCCTTTCGCGCCTCCGGCGCGGCGTTGCCCACGAGCGCCGATTCCACCTACGCCTCGACGAACCACCTGGGCGGCCACGTCCTCCGCGCCGCCCGTAACTACCTCACCTGGATCGGTGACACCGTGGGGCGGCCGATCACCGACGTCGATCTCGACACCGACACGGTCAGCGTCGCCAGCAAGGGGCGCGCGTTCCTCGACGAGGTGCTGGCCGGATGGCGCCGCCACCTCGCCGCGGTGGACGCTCGCGAGCTGATGGAGATCACTCGCAAGTCACGGTGGGGCCAGGACTACACGGTCGAGCAGATGCTCGAGCACGCGATCGTCCACCCGATGCGGCACCGGGTCCAGCTGGAACGGCTGATGGGCGCCCGGGCCGTATAGAGGGCCGCTCGCGCGTGTGCTTCACAGGGGGTGCTCGGGGATGCCGGCGCTTCATGCCCCGGACGGGGCGAGGGTCCACACCGCGGTCCGGCACTCGCCCTCGCGATACGGCTCGGCCGAGAAGCCGGCGGTGATCCAGACGATGTCGAAGCCGGCTCGCGAGGCGAGCAGCGCGAACTCGTCGCGAGTGGCGAGGCGGAATTGGATCGGGAGCCGCACCAGCGGCGCGTCGGACGCCGCGTCCCGGACGCACTCCTGTCCTCCGGGGACCGCTCCTCCTACCCGTTCGCCTTCAGGACCCGCAGCGTGAAGCGCGCAGGATCCCACTCGAGATCGAGCGACCCGCCAGGCTCGACGCCAAGGTAAGCGGCTGGCTGTGTCGAAGCCATCGCCAGCGCCTCCTCGAGCGAAATGCCGGCGAACTTCACCACGTTGCCGACGGCCCTGTCGAGCGACAGTGCCGACCCGGCCAGGTTCGGCTGGCCGGGCACCGCCGCGCGCCCTGTTTCGTCGAGCCTCACCCTCAGCGCACCCAGCTGGTACTCGCCCGGAGGCTGCCCGGCTGCCGCGATGGCGTCAGTGACCAGCACGACGCGCCGCGGGGTCTTCGCCCGGACCATCGTCTTCACGGTGGCGGGCGGCAGGTGATGGCCGTCCACGATCAGCGACGCCGCCAGCTCGTCGGCCGCCAGCTGCTCCCAGATGAAGTTCGGGTGGCGCGGCAGCATGTTCGCGCAGCCGTTGCCCAGGTGCGTGGAGAGGGTCGCTCCGGCGCGCACCGCCTCGCGGATCTGCTCGGGAGATGCCGCCGTGTGCCCGATGGCCACGCGGATCCCCGAAGCACGCAGGTGCTCGATGAGCGCGATTGCGCCGGGCACCTCGGGCGCGACGGTCACGAGGCGGATGCGCCCGCCGGCCGCGTCCTGGCGCCGCTTGAAGTCGTCGATCGAGGCAGGCGCAACGTCTTCGCGGCGGTGGGCGCCTCGCGCGCCGTCCTCGGGCGAGATGTACGGTCCCTCGAGGTGGATGCCGGCAATCGCCGCGTCGTTCGCCCGCAGGACGGTCCGCGCGCAGGTCTCGAAGGTGGCGGCCGACGAGGAGATGATCGTCGGCAGAAACCGGGTGACGCCGTGCTGGCGCATCACCGCGGCGGCGTGCCGCACCTGGTCGGGGGTGGTCGCCGGGTCGTTGAAGTCGACGCCCGCGAAGCCGTTCACCTGCAGGTCGAGAAAGCCCGGGTGCGTGAACCGGCGCACGGCGCCCGTTCCCTGCTGCCCTGGCGCGCGGTCGTCAGCCGACATGGCCGCGCCAGCGCCGGCCGCCGCGGCGGCTGCGGACGCCGCCGTCAGTGAGCAGGCGGCACCTCCGGTGACAGCAAGAAAGCGGCGTCTCGGCACCCGGCCCGGTTTCGCGTCTCTCATCCCTTCACCCCCGATTGATCCCGCTGATCTTACCGCGCTCCGAAGGGTGGCCAGACGCGCCGCGGCTTACTGTCCGCCAGAACGCGTCTGGCCACTGTCTGCTGTCAGCTGTCAGCTGTCCGCTACCTAGATCCGGTTGAGCATCGTTCCCGAGTGCTTCGTGTTCCTCACGAACACCAGGACGATGAGCGCGGCGACCAGCGGGACGAGGCTGGCAGTGACCAGGATCGGCGCGAAGGAGTAATGGTCGGCTACCACGCCGGTCAGGTAGGTGGCCGCGATGGTCCCGATGCCGGCGCCTGTGCCGCTCATCCCGCTCACCGACGCCACCGAGTGCGTCGGGTAGATGTCGGCCGGCAGGTTCAGGATCATCGTCGAGAGCGCCGCGTAGCAGAGCGTCGAGATGGCGAAGAACGCGGTGAGCCACCAGAGGCTCGACACCACCACCGCCGCCGCGATGAACATCATGCCGAGCGCGCAGAGCACGATCACCGTCTTGCGCGCCCGTCCCACCGACCAGCCCCGCTTGATGAGCGCGCTCGACACCCCGCCGCCGAGGAAGTTGCCCGCGTCGGCCGCCAGGAACGGCACCCAGAAGGCCACCAGGCTGTCCTCGAGCCGGAAGCCGCGCGAGACCAGGTAGATCGCGAACCAGTCGGTGATGAAGAACCACACCGGGTCGGTGAGCGTCTTCGCGAGGATGACGCCCCAGGTCTGCGGCAGGCGCAGCAGCGTGCCGGCCGGGAGCCGCGTGGCGGCGGCGCCCGGGTCGGCCTGCCGGTCGGCGCGATCGGACAGGATCAGGTCGCGCTCCTCGGCCGAGAGGCGCGGGTGCTCTTCGGGCGAGTGGTAGAACCAGCGGAAGAGCAGCAGCCAGCAGAACCCGAGCGAGCCGGTGATGATGAACGCCGGCCGCCAGCTGCCGAACGTGTGGTAGATCCAGAGCACGATCAGCGGCGCCAGCGCCCCGCCGATCGACGAGCCGCTGTCGAAGAGCGCCACCGCCCAACCGCTCTCGCGGCGCGGGAACCACTCCGACACCCCCTTGGTGGCCCCCGGCCAGTTCGCCGATTCCCCCGCCCCGAGCAGGAAGCGGAAGAAGCAGAACGAGCGCAGCCCCGACGCCAGCGACGTCAGCATCGCCGCCAGCGAGTAGAAGGCGACGCCGAAGCTCAGGCCCTTGCGCGTCCCGATGCGGTCGAGCACCTGCCCCGATCCGGTCTGCCCGAAGGCGTAGGCCACTCGGAACGAGATCACGATCAGCGCGAAGTCGGAGTTGCTCCAGGTGAACTCCGTCTTCAGGTAGGGCGCCAGCACGCTCAGCGTCTGGCGGTCGATGTAGTTGATGACGGTCGAGAGGAAGAACAACCCGCCGATGTACCAGCGGAGGTGGCGAATTGGCCTTCTGGTGGTGACGGAAAGGGAACCGGGGCGTGGCCGGAGCGCAGACATGGTGGGGACCCTACCACAACGCCCATGCTGTTCGGGACGATTTTCGCCAGGGGGAGGACCGCGGCGGGCAGCATTCCGGCTGCCCGCCGTGCAGGCACCAACGACCTAGCGCCCGTCGTGCGCCGCCGAGACGGCCGCGCGGATGTTCTCCCACTTGATGTCGCCCGGCAGCGTGCAGTCGGCGCCGAGAACGAACGGAAAGGCGGCCTCCTTCAACGCCGAGGACACAGCCTGCCGCACCTGCCGCGTGCTGCCGGCCGCGATGATGCCGTGGCGATCGAGGCCGCCCATGCACGGCCGGCCGAACATCCGCGTGATCTCCGCCCACGACAGCTTCCCGGTGGTGAGCTGCGGGTTGCAGTTCACCACGTGGCCCGGGTAGTCCACGTACGCCGAGAGGTCCGAGTACGGCCCGTTGTAGTCGCACACGTGCAGGATGTTGAACGGGCAGGCCTGGTTGATCTCCTCCATCAGCACGAGGTCGAACGGCTTGACGTGACGGGCGAACACCTGCGGGTCGGCGAACCGGCCCGCCTCGCCCCCCTGCGTGGAGGCGTAGAAGCCGTCCACCCCGAGCCGGATGCACTCGCGCACGAAACCCATCAGGCTGTCGGTGATGGCCACCAGCCCCTTCCGCACCGCCTCGGGGTTCTCCTGCAGGTGCGAGGTCAGTAGCTCGAGGCTTGTGGTATGCCCCGCGCACATGTAGGGCGAGTAGAGCGTCATCAGGACGAGCGCGTCGCGCTTCGCCTCGCGGACGAGCCCCTGCACGGCGTCGAGCACAGGCTGGTAGAAGTCGAGCTTGTACGACGGCATGCGCGCCCAGTCTTCCGGCCGACGGATGTCGGCGATCGGCGGGAACGTGCGCTCGTACTGGATCTTCACGAAATCCATGCCGGTGTAGCGGAAGTACTCGAGGTGCTTCTGCACGGCCGGCTGCCCGTAGTGGAACGCCCGGTCGAAGTGGATGAAGAAGGCGGCCGGGACGTAGTCTCCGCGAGCCAGCTCTTCGCGGGTTTTCCGCCCCTTCTCTGCAAGCGCCAGCATCGTCTCGCGCTTGTCGCGTGCGGCGCGCATGACCTTTCCTCCTCGCCCGACGGCGGCGGCCGACAGGGCCGCCTGCAGGAAACGGCGACGTGATGGGTGGCTGCTCATCTCGTCCCCCTCGAATTACCGGCGTTCACCGCCGCATCATATGCCAGAATCGGCGAATGGCGCGGCGCACAGGATTCGCATCGCTGCCGCTTCACTCGGGCCGGGCGCCGGCCTGGCTCTTCCAGCGGATGGTGCGCCTCGCGCGCGAGGTCGTCGTCTTCCTCGCGGCCGAGCAGGGTGTCGAGGAGGTGCTGCGACGCCTGGCCGACCCTTTCTGGTTCCAGGCATTCGGGTGCGTGCTGGGATTCGACTGGCACTCGAGCGGCGTGACCACGACGGTGTGCGGCGCCGTGAAGGAGGGGCTGAAGGGGCTCGACCGCGAGCTGGGGCTGTACGCGGCCGGGGGCAAGGGCGGGACCTCCCGCAAGACGCCGCACGAGGTGACGGCAGCCTGCGAGCGGCTCGGGCGCGACCCCGGGCGGCTCATCTATGCGAGCCGCATGGCGGCAAAGGTCGACAGCGCGGCCGTGCAGGACGGCCACCAGCTCTACCACCACGCGTTCTTCTTCACGGAGGGCGGCGAGTGGGCGGTGGTGCAGCAGGGCATGAACGACACAAGCGGCACGGCGCGCCGCTACCACTGGCTGTCGCCCAACGTCACGAGCTTCGTGGACAAGCCGCACGACGCGGTGTGCTGCGACGTGCGCGGGGACGGGCTCAACCTCGTCGCCCACGAGAGTGCCGGCGCGCGCGACGGGTGCGCGCAGCTCGCCGCACGCCCGCCGGAGGAGACGCTTGCCCTCGTCGCGAAGATCCCGTCGCTCGCGCTCCCTTCGCGCCACGCGCTGCTGCCAGAGTTCGACGTGTCGGGGCGCCACCTCCAGTCGATCCT
>Ga0116148_1004744_pt1 | contig 11698 bp, 7 predicted proteins | sample AD_UKC055_MetaG_FD_89786 | JGI IMG/M metagenome (GOLD analysis project Ga0116148, IMG submission 89786) | Active sludge microbial communities of municipal wastewater-treating anaerobic digesters from USA - AD_UKC055_MetaG | ecosystem: Engineered > Bioreactor > Anaerobic > Digestate | place: USA... | reverse complement strand
CCGAACGCCTTCGCAGCGAACTCAAGAAAAAATACAAGCGCCTTGATTACGTCGTCGGCATGTACGAACGCGAACTGTTTTCCGACATCTTCGCCGCAATAGAACAACGCCGCACATATCAGCCGGTGGACGAAAAACCAGTCAATTCCTATTGGTTTGCCAGCTCCTCCTGGGAAAAAGGGTCCTTCCAATCCTACGTTCCCATCATGAACGGCTGTAACAACTTCTGTTCCTACTGCATCGTTCCCTACGTCCGGGGCAGGGAAGTTTCGCGCCCCATGAGCGACATTCTTGCCGAACTCGACCTCCTTGCCGACCGAGGCGTCTGCGAAGTCACCCTGCTGGGCCAAAACGTCAATTCCTACCGCTGGACAGACCCCGAAACCGGCGAACTCATCGATTTTCCGCGCCTGCTCGAAAAAATCGCCCGCCGAGTCGAAGTCAAAAATCGCATCCGGTGGATCAGATTCATGTCGAGCCATCCCAAAGATCTCTCGGAAGAACTCATCGACGTCCTTGCAAGGGAGCGAGTCTTTTGCCGTTTCGTGCATCTACCGGTACAAAACGGATCAGACCGCATCCTCGCGCAGATGAACCGGAAATATACACGTGAATCGTATCTGGCGCTCGTCGACCGCATACGCAAACGCATCCCCGATATTGCTCTTTCCACCGATATCCTTGTCGGTTTTCCCGGCGAAACCGAAGACGACGTACAGGACACGCTCGAACTCATCCGCACTGTGCAGTACGACGCGGCGTTCATGTACCATTACAATCCCCGCGAAGGAACCGCTGCCTTCGACATGCCGAACCGTGTGAGCGAAGAAGTCAAGAAAGAACGGCTCGACAGGGTTATCAAGCTGCAGCACTCCATCAGCGCTTCTCTCATGAAAAAGCGCGTCGGTACGGTGGTCGACGTCCTGGTAGAATCCGTATCCCGCAACAATCCGGACGAGCTGTTCGGGCACACCGAATTCGGCGAGATGGTTGTATTTGCGGATAAGCTGGACAAGACTCTTGTCGGTTCGTTCGTCCGTGCGGAACTGACCAGCTTGCGCGGGAGAACGTTCCGTGCGAAGATAGTACAGGAATGCGCCCGAAACTGAGGTTTCCCGACGCACATATCATTCAGCAAGCGGAACAGGCGGAACATTCTGCCCCGGCAGTGTTTCACGAAACGCTTTCCGCTTCCGGAGGTCCGGATGTCGTTCAGGATTCTATCTTTTTTGCTTTCTCTGGTTTTTCTTGCGTTTTTTATCGGTTTCAATCTTGAAAACAGGTGCGATGTATCGCTGATTGTATATACCTTTAAGGATGTACCGGTATGCGTCAGTCTGCTGTTCGCTTTTGTCGCAGGAGCGCTTGCGCTGCTGCCGTTCTGCCTCCTGTCCGGGCGCAAACCCGGCAAGGAACACGTGAGCCGGACCGAAAAAAACATCCGCGAGCGCCATGCCGTCGACTGACCCTTCTTTCAAGCCCGGCAACGTCTTCTCTGGAGTTACGCTTCATTCCCGACGCACGATTGCCGGTTTGCTGGTTGCGCTCTTTCTTTCTGCAGCTCTGTGCGCTCAGGCAGTACCGCCGCCGTCCGCAGCCGCTTCCGATCTGGTTGCAAAGACAATTAGTTCCGGAGACCCGGATGCGGCAATCAAAAAACTGGTATCCGCCGCTTCATCATCCAAGACTCTCACCGATAAAAAATACATTCTTTCGGTCCTGGGTTCTTTTGAAGAGCGTCTCGGTTTGTACGTTCCTGCAGCCCGGCACTATGCCGAAGCTGCCTGGGCGACGGACCAACGGGACTGGTCTCTTGTGCTCGATTCTGCGCGATGCACGATTGCAGCCGGCGACACTGCCCAGGCAGACTCCCTGATCAAGTCGGTGCTCTTGGGCTGTTTCGATGAAGCCCTGCTCATGCGTGCGCGCGTGTATGCCGCATTGGTCCAGCTGTCTTCATCCGAGCGCGGAGCAGCCCTTGAACTCTGCCGCTCCTATGCCGGGAATCCGGCTTTTTCTGAATATGCCCCGATGCTGTTGTTTGTGTTGTGGTGGACAGAATCCGATGTCAACGCAAAAAAAATACTTGAATCCTCCTGGCCGGAAACTCCGGAGGCTTCGGTTCTTTCCGGCACATCGAACCTTTCTCCCGTTCCATTTTGGTACCTGATGGATCGTAGCAGTTCTGCAGTTGCGGATTTTGCCGCCTCCGCTTCTCCACCTCTTGCCGCCTCCGCTTCGCCTCCGGGTTCGCCTCCAGATTCAAAGCCCTCCGCCGGCTCGGACTTGTCCAGTACGTCTTCCGCTCCTTCCGCGGCTCGGGGGATATGGCAGCAAACTGGTTTTTTCCGGAACGAATCCTATGCGGAAGATTTGCGGAACAAGCTGACCGGTTTGGGTTTTGCCGCAATTATCCGGAGCGAAAAGCGGGCAAGCGGAACGACCTACTATTCCGTACTGGTGCCTGAAGACGACGAACGCTCAACCTCGATACGGCTCAAGGATGCCGGCTTCGAATGCAGTCTGGTTATTGACTGAGCTTCTTACAAAAGTCGGTTGCTTTTGCAAGAAGCTCTTGGAGTTCAACAACAAGTCTTTATAATATAATGACTTGTTGTTGAACTCCACATACATTATTTGTTGCAATTGCCTCGACTGACCGAATACACGCCAGCAGTCCTTTTTCAGAGATTCCTACTCCTGGAACAGTTTCCATTCAATTGCCGGCGCTCCGGTTCGCTGCGTTCCGGCTGTAGACACAGAAACCTCGGTGAGCGTCAGTATACTGTCTTTTTTTACCGCAGAACCGGTGAGGGCGATTGTATAGAAGTTGCTTTTTTTCTGTTCGCCGTCGGCCTTCATCTGGACGACCGGTTCGTTCCCGACAGTCAAAAAAGCCCAGGAGCCGGTTTCTTCGGTTGCACCGCGAACCAGAACATACCGGTGTCGTTGGGTTTTCAGAATCGAACCGTCTTCGGCTGTCCAGGAATCAAGCGGTGTCTGGAATAATCCCGCGGGAATCGGAGTAGCTGTTCCCTGCGTTCCCGCTCTTCCATCGGCTCTTTTCCGGTAGATACCGTCCCATGAGGATGCGACGGTGATTTTCAGCTTGACGTCTTCGACCACTTTCATCCGTATTTCATCAATTCCCGTCAGCTCTATGTCGATCAGCCTTCTGATGCTCGATATCGAGCTGTTTCGTGTTGTCAGATAGATTCCGTATCTGCGGGGCGCCCCGGATTCCTTAAAAAAAATCTCTTCGGTGGTTTCGCTGTGAAAGACAATTTCCGAATTCTGCAAATCGAAGAACAGAGATCGGGGTGGACTGCCGGAAGCCGTGGTTGTCATGTACCACAATCCGTCCAGAAACTGTTCGAAAGAATCGATATTTCCGCTCTGGAGCTGATTTACCAGCCTCGTCTCTATCTTTTTTCCGGGTACTTTGGATTCTTTTTTCTGGATATATCTTCTAAGCATTTTATCCCACACGTACATCCGTTCGATCTGATCCAGCGTATCCGGAGAATCTGGATCCGAATTATAGGTGAATATGGGGTAGCTTTCTCCTGGAGTCAGCCCAAGATTGTAGGCATCGGATCGGGCAATGTCCTGGATTGTAATAGAACCGTCAGCCCGCAAATTGACGATTGCATTCAAGCTGGTTGTTCCGTTCTGGTCTGTTTCGGGCAGATAGGCTGCGAGTATTTGCATATTGTCCTGGCTCATTCCCGAGAAAACCAGAACATTCTTGCGGTCTCCGATTAGGTCCAGCGAATAGAAAACCAGCGTACGCGCCTGCGCGATGCCGGTGCCAATCGGTTCCAGCCTGACGTATTCGCCGGTCAAGGGATTTTGTATTCCCGGAACCAGCAGAATCGACTGGTCTGATATTTTCTTTACCGCGCATACCTGGTCGGAAGCCCCGTCCTGGTCGAGATCAACAGTGATCGCCTGCAGAAAGGTTTCATCGTTTCCGATCATAATCAGCGGCTGAATTTTCGATTCATCGTATTCCTGGATACTGGTTTCGCGTTCTCCGCTGCCGGCGTTTTTGCCGTTTTCGTCCGGGACTATTGTTCTGACCGATTTTCTGTTTTCCGGCGTATATGAAAGTGCAGACCTGCTGAACCAGAGCCAGGAAAAAAGCCCGGCAAGAACGGCGAAAAACAGGAGAGAAAAGAATTTCTTCATGGGGTACCTGTATGCTCCGGGCGGAAGCTCCTGCCCGTCAGCGGCTCAGGTATCCTGCCTGGATTGTTTCTTTTTCCGGTACAGCAGAACTCCCGAAAGAGCCGCTGCTGCCAAAATTCCTGCACATACTAGCACAAAAACAGTCTGCTGGGGTAGGGTGTTCTTCCCTGAAAAGCTGCCTGCCGCATCGGCGCCTGTTTTGTCCTGCGTTGTGTCTGTTTTGTCCTGCGCTGTGTCTGTTTCGGCAGAGCCGCTGTGTGCGGCCGGTGCTCCGCTTGCGTTGTTTCCCGTCCGGTGTGCCGGATCGGCTTTCTGGTCTGTTTCAGCGTCGCCTTGCAGTGCAGTGTCGACCCGGTCAAAGAGAGAGGCTTCTTCCAAAGTACGATTATGATCGTCGGTTATCAGGGAATAAATGGACCTGGATTTTCGTGCAACTTCATTCTGTATGTCCATGTCGAGTGTAATTTCATACCAGCGATCATGTTCGATGATGCGCGCGCGGGCAAGATAGGGGCTGGAGTACGTGTCCTGGACTCCCGCATAGCGCGATGACCAGGGTGCTTCCTGCCGGAGGTCGGTAAGGAGCAGCATAACCTTGTGCCTGCCGTTCTGTGTTCGCGGTTCGATGGCGTCGCGAATAGCATCGAGCGCTGCCCCTATGTCGGTAAAGGGTCCGTCCGGTTTGATTCCGTTAATTGTCTGTGAGATCTTTTCTATTGTATCAGGGCCGGCAATTGTAGTTTCAAGCAATTGGTCCGGTTGTTCGTAAAACTGGAATACGGCAACCCAATCGCCTTCGATCAGCATTTGCGACACAAGCTGGTCGCGGACCCACTGGCGCAGGCTGTCGAATTTTCCCGTTTCGTCCATCGAAAGGGATTTGTCGATCATGAGTATCATGTCTACGGGAATTGTACGCTCTCCTGCATGGAGGAAACCCGCTGCAAGCGTAAAACAAAGTGTCAATACAACCAAAAATTTACAATTCAAATTGTTTCTCCCTGGTCAGTGTATACCATGAGACGATTTTTTGCATCTTCGAAAAAAAAAAACGCTTTACATAATCTTAACTATGTTTATAATGAAATAATAATAACGTACAGTGTCCAGATACTTACATAGAAGGAGAAAAGCAGAATGGCAAGTATAGATCTGCCCCGGAGCCCCAACGTATTCCATCCGGAAAAACCCAGTGCGGTCGGTTCCCGTAACTCTCTCGCACAGGACTATCGCGATCAGCAGAAGGAAGTTAATCAGTTACTTGAGGAAGAAACCAATAAGGTTCTGCACCATCTGAACGCCAAGCTTCCCAAGGAAGTGCTCGAGCGGCTCGATGTGATGGGCGGCATCAAGGAAAAACTCTACAACTACTTCAATCAGAATTACCAGAACATGTTCAACCGGTACATGGTGACCGCTGAAGATGAAATGCTGAAAAAAGTTCGCGGATTCGTGGACCGCGAGGAAATGAAGGTTCTCAACCGCTATACGCCCAAAGAGATTGCAAACCTCCTGGACGAAGTCGGCGGTGCGGACAAGTTTAACACTGGCGAAATCGAAAAATCGATGGTCAATATGTACGGCCATTTGCAGGGTCATATCCAGCGCGGCGTGAACGATCTTGAAACGCTTACCAACTCGCTGCTCCGCCAGAAAACGGACGTCGGTGCGTTTGTTCGCGGTGAAAACGCCTATTCGATCGTCAAGTGCGCCTTCAAGGACAATATCTACAAGCCGAAGACCGTTACCGACGTAAAGCTTTCCGTCAATATTCTCGATTCCGAGCTCATCAGCCCGGTATTCCAGTATCAGGCAACGGTTGAATACCTCATCAAGGATCTTCTTTCCAAGCATTATATGGACGAGATCGATAATGCGATCGAAAAGCTGAAAGATGCGCGCATCGATCAGGGGCTCGAGGAAATGTCAGACGGCGAAATCATTTTCGCAAAGATGAACAAGGTAAAAGAGTATGCCTCCGACGATATCGATAATCCGAAGAGCATCCGCTACAATATCATTGCGAAAGATCTCATGGAGCGCATTAACAACCTGCGCGCCGAAATCGATCCTGCGACTTTCGATCAGCTCAATGTCAGGGAAAATCTCAAGAAGATCATCGATATCGAAAATATTCGAAATCGCGGATTCAATACGGCGATCAACTCTCTGACTTCGATTCTCGATACCTCCAAGATGGGATATCAGTACATCGAAAACCTGAAGAACGCTCGTGAACTGATCCTTCGCGAATACGATGACACCAATGTTGCTGTTCTGCCGGACGAACGCTACCAGATCCGCCTGCGCTACTACGACAATGCGCAGCTGAACGAAGAGCGAAAGGCGTACGAGGTAATGATCCGCTCCTTCGAAACTGAAGTCGAGCACTTGTGGGACGTTTTGACGACCCGCTACGAGGATTCCAAATTCCTTACCCGTGTAACCGATTTCAAGGACCTTGCGCAGCTGTACAAGCGAAAAATCCGCAAGAACATCAAGGAAAAGAGCGGCGATCCGCTGTACGAGAATATTGCAAAGGTCTGGGACGAAATTTCGTTTGTGAAGCCCGGCGAAACCGATGTTGAAAAAATGAACCGGACCTTCCTCTACGAAAAGGACAAGCTCCGGAAGAAACTCATCATCATGCGCGACAAGCTCAAGAATATGTACGATTATCAGTATCCGATCGAGCGCCGCGTTATGGAAGAACGCCTGGATTTCCTGGAGAACGAGTTCAACAAGTTCGACTACATAATCAACCCGTTCCATCTGCAGCCGGGACTGTTGCTTGATCTGGATATTACTTCCATCAAGCGCAAGAAGGCAACTCTTGACGGTATGGCAAACTGCCTGAATGAATTCCTTCATGGTGTTTCGAAAGGATTCCAGGATGCCGCGTTTGCTTCGTTCAGCCGCCGCCGCTCGACTGTTCGCGCAGATATTGCGCAGACATTCTCCTCCGATGGTTCAGACGAGGAAAAAGTAGCTCATGATGCTGCGCCGAGAGCCCAGTATCTGGATATGCTGAACGACGAGCCGGCACCTGCTTCTCTTGATGCTCCGGTTAAATCTGCTCCTGCGGCAACCAAAGCGACCCGGGGACCAAAGGCTAAGGAACAGAAATCCGGTGTTGTGGACGGAAGGCGGGGACGTAAGCCTGGAACCAAAAACCGTACAGGACTGAAAGAGATCTAACGCATTGTTACACTGATGTTTTATAACCCCCGGAAACGCTCGACAGAATACGTTTCGGGGGTTTTTTTTTGAAAGCACCTTTACTAAAAATCTTTTTTTAAAGGTGTCCTGAAGTCGCAACCGCTGTCCGGATTGTGTCAGTATCGGCCGACTACGAAACGATGAGGGGGAAATTATGGTCGAATCAGCCTGCTTTTATACGAGACTTGCTGATCGTGAAGGTTTTAATGCGTCAGTACGGCATATAAACAGAACGCTTGACCTTTTGGATGTATGCTCTCCGAAAAACAATCTTGCAGATGAAATAAACCGCTTGCTGTCTGCAAAAAATCTGGAGGCGGAAGAAATACCTTCGCTTGTTCACATGCTCCTTCTTGAAAAATTCAAGTATAGGGCTGTTTCACGCAACTTGACGTCGGTTTCCGCAACTCCGGCGGCAATTGCCGATGAAACCTCGAAATGGAAAGCAGTCGATCTGGTTTTGGCTTATCATCATCCTGACCTCGGCTTCCTTGTGTTGAATCCGAAAAATCCGCAAAATGCTGCGCTCATTGAAAGTTTCAGGAAATACGAGCTTATTGTTCTGTATGCCGGCACTCAGAAACAGACACCGGAGGCCCTGAAGCTGGCTGAATCCGCAATTAACGGGCTTATAGATCTTGTAGAAGGTCGGTCGTTCAAGACCCCGACTGCCTTGCTGTCCGGTTCGTACTTTTTTGTTGCACCAAAAAAAGAAAAACCTGCGGTTGTACCGAAAGGAAGAAAACCAAAGGCTGGTCAAAAGGCCGGTGCGAGATCAGGTCCCAAGTTCGTCTCCCCGGCAGTAGTCCCTTCAGCCCGGTCAGATCAGTCTGTACCGCAGAAATCCTCTGTAACAGTCGCCGAAGCGAATCCACCGGTTCCCGGCCAGTCTAAAATGACTCCGCTTATCTCTGTTGTAGTCAGCAACGAGCTGTTCCATAACGGCAATGTTGAAGCCTGGAAGCGCATCATTCGGAGTTATAACGCAAAATATCCGAATCTCCAGGTTTTTATATACTATGACGGGGAAAGAATTGTAGATATTAATACGCTGTTCAAGTGGGGTAAAGTCAAGCACGGTAGCTGCATTCAATTCCGCGTTTCTGGCGATGATATACAGGATTTGGCAAAGCTTTCACGGTATTTCCGGCAAGGAGCAAGTCCCCAGTTCGAGGCTTTTCTCCATGGCTCGCCAGACACAGTCATGAATCTTTTCTAGGAGACAGATATGAGAAGCTCATCAGCAATACATTATTTTAGCCAGAAAGAGACAGTCAGCAAAAAGGCCGATAAAAGCGTTCTCGGTATTCGAGGCCGTCAGGCGAATGAATTTGCAGAACTTGGACTACCAGTCTTGCCGGGATTTATTATTGATTCGACACTTGCTCCTTCTCTCTCGAAGGAAAAAGTGTACACACTGATCAAACCCAGTCTGGCCAGATGCCAGGACCTTGTAGGGAAAGTGTTTGGAGACACCGAAAATCCGCTGCTTTTGAAAATTGTTATATCGCCGAATCTTGCGGTGGCAAATTATCCTACGCTTCATAATTTCGGTTTGGCAAAAAGCACCCTTACCGGTTTCGAAAAATGGGTTGGCGTCAATTTCGCGGCTCATGAGGTATGTTTTCTCTTGCGCGGAATTCTTTCCATTGAAAAACAGATTGCAGACCTGGAAGAAAATGCCGCAACACAGAAGAGCGTTGGCGCTGCTCTTACAGAAATTTCTCAAATGCTTGCAAACAGTCATGTCGGTTCTTCGGGTCTAAAAATCATGGAAAAATTCGAAGCGCTGCTTCCTGCCGGGTTTTTCGATACCGCCGAACAGCAGCTGGAAATTTCACTGAAGTTGGTAAGCCGTCTGCTCGAGCTTGATGAACAGAATGATGACGATACGGCGATTCTGGTTCAACCGATGGTATACGGTAATTATGGCAAGGGTTCCTGTTCCGGTTCGTATTTCAGCAGGGATATCGTCTCTGGCGAAAAAAAACTGCAGGGAAAATTCTTTGAAGAAAAATTCGACGACATCAATGCAGTTGGTAAAGACATCAATCTGATCGATTCTGCATCACTTAAAAAGCTTCAGGAAATCGCATGGAAGCTTGAAGACGACAGCAAGGATATTCGCCAGATACGATTCACGATAGAAAATGGGCGGCTTTGGATTATTGAACAGAAATCTGTCCAGTCCAAAAGCACAATATCGTTCATTCAGCTGCTGCTCGATCTTAACAAACGGAAGATTGTCGACGATCAGTATGTTGTCAATTCGGTTCAGCCCGGTCTTCTGAACGAAATTCTGCATCCGGTCATGGATTTTACAAGCGTCAAGGACTTCAAGAAAACAGAGGGCGGAATTACCGGCGCTCCCGGCGCAGCCGTCGGCCGTGTCTATTTTTCTGCCGATGCGTTGATCGATGCGATTCGCGTCGCCCGGCAAAAAGGCGAGGACACTCGGTGCATTCTGGTAATGCCGGCAACCTATGCCGGTGATGTAAAAGCGATCGAGGTTGCAACCGGTGTTGTTTCGACAGAAGGAGGGTATTCTGCCCATGCATCAGTCGTTGCACGGCAATACGGCAAAACCTCTCTGGTACGCCCGGATATGGTTATCCGCGGCAAAAAAGCGGTTCTGGACGGAATTACAATCAGTGAAGGCGATTATATATCGCTGAATGTCCCGTACTACGGTTCTCCGACAATCTATTTCGGAAAGGCGGTACTGATTGAACCGGATCCTGAAAGCTCGGGACTGCTTGACTTTATTCGTCTGACCAGATCGTTTATCCAAGATTTTCATGTTCGTGCGAATGCTGACAGTCCGCGAGATGCAGAATTGGCGATGCAGTTCGGCGCAGACGGAATCGGTTTGTGCCGTACTGAACACATGTTTTTCAAGGATAAACGTATTAATGTCTTCCGTGAAATGATCCTTTCATCCAACCTGCAGGAGCGCCAGAAAGTCCTGAATAAATTGCAGAAAATGCAGAGTGAAGATTTTTATGGAATTTTCAAGGCTGCAGGCGGTAAGGAAGTAACAATACGTTTGCTTGATGCTCCGCTGCACGAGTTCCTTCCGCAGAATTCCTCTGAAATGGATGGCTTTATTGCTCATCTTGGCGGCAGAAAGGACGCAAAGATTACCCGAGCGCAGCTTATGGAGAAGATCGATGCGCTTGCAGAAATAAATCCGATGCTGGGTCATCGGGGCTGCCGCATAGCAATCTCGTATCCAGAAATCTATGAAATGCAGGTGCGCGCGATCTTCGAGGCTGCCTACCGGCTGCAGCAGGAGAAAGTTCCCGTACATCCGGAGATAATGGTACCGATTGTTATGAATTTCCGGGAGCTTAAACAGATTGTCTATGGCAAGAAGATTGAAGGCCACACCTATCAGGGAATAGTCGCCATTGAGGAATCGGTTCGCTCCGAACTCAAGGCTAAACCGATCGACTACAAAATCGGTACGATGATCGAATTGCCGGCCGCCGCCTTGAGCTCCGACGAAATTGCCCGCTATGCACAGTTCTTCTCGTTCGGTACAAATGATCTGACTCAGACAACTCTCGGGCTTTCAAGGGATGATTTTAACTCGTTTATGCCCGACTATACGCTCTACGATCTTGTTGACGGAAATCCTTTCGCGATTCTCGATTCCCGTGTCCGCGAGCTTATAGAAATTTCTGTCAGACGCGGTTCCACTGCACGGCCTGATCTTGTGACGGGCTTGTGCGGCGAACACGGTGCCCGCCCCGAGAATATCCGCTTCTGTATGGATACCGGGCTGAATTATGTTTCCTGTTCTTCATACTCTGTACCGATAGCGTTATTGGCGATCGCTCAGATTGAACTGGAAAAGGCCGAAAAAGAAGGAAGAAGGCTGGTTCAGAAGGTGATAAAGCCGCTCGAAAAGAAGTCTGTAAAGCCTCAGGCTGAAAAAGTTTCCTCCGGCAAGGCAGGCACCGCGAAGGCTAAAACGGCCGGTACTACTGGCGCCGCCAAAACAGGTGGTACCGCGAAGGCTAAAACGGCCGGTACTGCAAAAAATGCACCGAAAAAAACGTTGCCGGCTGACTCACCGGCAGTTTCTGTGTCAGGAAAAAAGAAAGCCGGTTCAACTGCCAAAAAAAAAGCCGAGCCTGCTGAAACAAAAACTGCCGCACCGAAGGGATCTGTCAGCACAAAGGGATCTACCGGCAAAAAAGGAGCTGTCAGTAAAAAAGGTTCTCCCGCCAAGAAAATCAATAAAAAAGCATGATAGTCGAGGTTCTTGCAACAGTCTCTGATT
>Ga0116148_1004738_pt1 | contig 11715 bp, 7 predicted proteins | sample AD_UKC055_MetaG_FD_89786 | JGI IMG/M metagenome (GOLD analysis project Ga0116148, IMG submission 89786) | Active sludge microbial communities of municipal wastewater-treating anaerobic digesters from USA - AD_UKC055_MetaG | ecosystem: Engineered > Bioreactor > Anaerobic > Digestate | place: USA... | reverse complement strand
TGGTCTTCAGGCAGGCGGTATCGTCAAGGCGAAAACAGTGTACGGCGCGCAGATCGGCGTCATTAATACTGCGGATACCGTCCGGGGCTTTTCGGCCGCATAATGATCGGATGCAACATCGGCTACTGACGTCAGCTGACGACTGTCGACTCCCGCGGGCGTCAGCGAAGGTCAGCGCGCACTATTGAAAACGGGGAAATCAACCATGAAAAAAAACAATGCCTTTCTGAGGCTCTTTCAAAACTCGGAAAGTTTTGAAAGAGCAACCTTAGATGTACATGGAGAAAAATCACAAGTCATTATTATAGAAAGACTTGTAATTTTTCTCCAAAAGCCGATTTCAAAAGTAACCGACTTTTGAAATCGGCTCTTCTGATTCTGCTTTTCATTGCCGCTTCGGCGGTGTTCGCCCAGCAGCCGTACTGGTGGGATAATCCGCACGGGGACGATACCGAGTTCATGTACGAGCCGGGAATGGCGGCGGATGCCCCGAACGAGCAGGAGGCTGTCAGGCGGGCGGTGCTCGCCGCAAAGGAAATGCTCGTGGAACGCATCGGCATCGTTCCTGCGCTCCGCGAAGCAGGCCTTTCATCGGCGCCCGAGTTCGCTCTGGTGAACTGCACCGTTTCCGATAAGGGCACCGAACGCAAGGGAAAGAACTGGTCTGCCTGGGTGATGGTCAAATATCCGCAGGCGGAGAAGGAAACCATTCTGCAGCGATGGAAGACTTCCATCGCGTCGATCATGGATCTGAAGGAACAGGAGAAAAAGGTTCCGATGCAGTTCTCCATCGGTCTTGCCTCGGCCGACGGCCGGCTTCATTACCGGGAAGGCGAAACGGTGTCGTTTACGGTCTCTCCGGAACGCGACTGCCATCTTGTTCTCCTCGACCACATGAGCGACGGAACGACGGTGCTTCTCTTTCCGAACCGCTATCATCCGGACAGCTATGTGAGAAAGGGCGAAACCCTGTATATTCCTCCGCTGATGAACGACACGTTCAGCATCGTCGTGGGGCCGCCATGGGGCGACGACCGCGTGGAGGCTATCGGGGCGACGGACAGGAACAGTCTGCACTCCATGCTGAGCAGTCTGGTTGCAAAGCTCGATTCCGGCTCCGATATGGCCGTGCTTTCGAGGAGCCGGTTCGTCGAGGCTCTTGATTCGGCTATGTCCGAAACAGCAGGATCCCGCATTGCCTGGGGCCGCGCCGAAATCAACCTGTCTACCTACTCAAAATAACTCTTCGCAGTTTTTTACTTTCCTGTAACTTAAATTGCTAACTAAACCGTTGCTAAAACGGTTTAGTAGAGATATTCTGAAGGTACAGGCGGCATCACCCGTCTGATTACTGGAGGAGAAAATTGAAAAATCACAACCTGCGCCGCCGTGTCGGCGCAACAGGCGGGTGCATGGCAGTATGCATCGCGTTCGTCATTGCATTTTCCGGATGCGCTTCCGCACCCGGTTCAAGCGCGAAAAAGGACGCGTCCGGCGAAGGATCGGGCGCCCTGCATGTTCAGTCTCCCGACTGGGAAGACCAGATCATCTATTTCGTGATGACCGACCGCTTCTTCGACGGCAACACAGCGAACTCGGACCAGAAAAAGGGCGAGTACGATCCTTCTACGATCGCCAAGTATTCAGGCGGCGATCTTGCGGGCGTTGCGCAGAAAGTCGACTACATCAAGGGCCTCGGCGCGACCGCAGTCTGGGTCACTCCGCCCGTCGCGAACCAGTGGTGGGATCCGATGGTGAATTATGGCGGCTACCACGGCTATTGGGCAGAGAACCTGATGAAGGTCGACAAGCACATGGGAACGCTCGCCGAGTATCAGGCGCTCTCCCGGACGCTGCACGGAAACGGCATGTATCTGGTTCAGGACATCGTGCCGAACCACATGGGCAACTTTTTCCGCATCCAAAACATTGCGGGCAAGGATGTCTTCGTAAAGAACACCGACTCGGTGCCGGTCTCGAAGCCCAGCCAGTCTCCTTTCAACAAGACGGATTTCAGCAATCAGGCGCAGCGCGACGCGGCGATCTACCACTGGACCGCCGGCATTTCCAATTTCGACAAGGACGAGGACCGCTGGACCGGCCAGCTTTCCGATCTTGACGACCTGAATACGTCGAATCCCGATGTGGTGAATGCGTTGAAGAAGAGCTACGGCTACTGGATCAAGGCCGCCGGAGTCGACGGTTTCCGTATCGACACCGTCAAATATATCGAGCACGGTTTCTGGAATGATTTCCTGTGGTCTGCCGATCCGGCCAATCCGGGCATCATGACCCAGGCAAAGAATACCGGCCGCGACAATTTCATTGCGTTCGGCGAATGCTGGAACGCAGCCGGCGCCTTCAGTGATGCGGGCGACAAGCTGACCGCATCGTACCTCGGAACCGAAGAAAAGCCGATGCTGAACGGTCTTCTGAACTTTTCTCTCCAGAGCGATATGGTCGACGTATTCGCTCGCGGAAAGTCGAGCGACCGGCTTGCCTGGCGCCTCGAGTCACTCGTGAAAGAGTACGGAAGCCTGACCCGCCTGTACAACTTCGTGGACAACCACGACATGGACCGCTTCCTTGCCTCCGCGAACGTCGAGGATCTGGAGACCGCGCTTCTGTTCATGTACACCATTCCCGGCGTTCCCGTGATTTACTACGGAACCGAGCAGGAATTCCAGGACGTGCGCGCCTCCATGTTCGCCGCCGGATACAACTCGGGCGGAAAGGACCACTTCGATACCGAAAGCCGTCTGTACAAGTACCTCGCCTCCCTGGCCGAGCTGCGCAAGTCGAGCAAGGCGTTCACCCGCGGCGAAGTAACCGTTTTCGCCTCGACAAAGCAGGGCGCGGGAATTCTTGCGTACCGCAGCGATTCTCCCGACGGCAAGCGGATGATCACCGTCATCAATACCGGATCCGCTCCGTCTCTCGGCGCGAACATGGAATCCGGCATCGCGGGCGCCTCTCTCGTTCCCGTGTTCTCGCACGGAACCGACGCCTCGGCGATATCCACTGCCGCCGACGGAACCTTCTCCATTCTGCTTCCCGGAAAGAGCGCCGTGGTTTATGAAGTGTCATCCGATTCTTCAGCCGCCGTCGCCGCGTCCGCTCCGGCTTCCGCCGTTTCCGTTTCCGGATCCTCCGGCATCTGGAAAAAAGATGGAACAGTGACCGGTACAACCGGAACCCTTGCCGATGCCCGCATCGTTATCGACGGCCGCTGGGACCGCGGTTTCCCCGTGTCGGGCAGCTTCTCGAAGAACGTGGAAGTGAAGAGCCTCTCGAACGGCCTTCACCATGCGGTTGTCGCCGGCCTTGACGAAACCGGCCGGCTGATTGTTTCTTCGCCGTTCGATTTCGAAGTGTCGCTTGATTGGGAAAAGGCTCTTACGGTCGCCGACGCGCTCGACGACGATCTGGGACCCGCCGGAGCGTATTCTTATCCGCTCGACCCGACCTTCGAAGACAAGCAGTGCGACATCGCCTCCATGGACGTGTATACGGCAGGCAACTCGGTTCGCCTGGTATTCAAGATGGACAGCCCGATTTCCACCGCATGGGGCCCCCTGAACAAGTTCGACCACGTAACGTTCTACGTCTACTTCAGTCTGCCCGGTTCCGATTCGAAGGTGAGCGCCATGCCCAGGCAGAACGCCGAACTTCCGGACGGCATGACCTGGGACTACTTCGCGCAGGTGGGAGGCTGGAACAACTGGTTCTGGTCGTCGAAGGGCGCCGACGCGGCGAACTTCGGAAGCGCTGTGATGGCGACTCCGGAAATCAAAGTGGATTCCGAGGCGCGGACGATCTCGTTCACCTGGAACGCCGAGGCTTTCGACAATCCTGAAACCATCAGCGGCATGAAGATCTACGCCGCGACCTACGACTACGACGGCATGAGCAGCGCGAACCGTCTCCTTTCGGCGAAGAGCGAAGACTTCGCGTTCGGCGGCGGCGACTTCGCCAAGGATCCGCTGATCATGGACTCCATCGGCCCGGTGCTTATTCCCTGATATTGTCCTGACTATTGCTGATCCGGTCAGGCGCGATGATCATCGCCCTGGCCGGGCATCAGCGATTCATAGGGATGGCCCGACAGCCGCTCGCAGATTTCTTTGGTCTCCGCTGCGGCGTCTTCCTTCCGGCCGCCTTTCTCGAGGCGGCCGATTTCTTCCATCATAATCCGATGCGTTTTTTTGTTTATCGCCAGACGCATCGACGCGACAATGCCGAGCGCGATGCATACCATTGGAGTGGCGATAAAAAATAATTTCATCAATCCAAGTGTCTTCGCAGTCTGAACGACGGTTTCCGGGCCCGTTGCCGGTCGATACTCGATCAGCGTAAGCACCAGACCTAGCGTTGGCAGCACCAGCAAGCCCTGTATCAGCTTGCGGATCAGGGTCATGGCCCCGGCGTAGGTTCCTGCTCTCCTCTTTCCGGTGATTAATGTATCAACGTCGGTTACAAACGGAAGGATCGACCAGGGGATGGAAACCGCTGCCGAAAGTCCTGCGCCGATCAGAGCGCAATTAAGTAGAATTACCGTATTGGAAGTTTCTGGCGTATGAAATGCAAAAACTCCCATGCCGACAAACCAGACGGCGAATCCGGTAATGAGCGCGGTTCCGTGACTTTTCCTGTTCGCGAGTGCGACATAGGCCGGAAGCATTACCATCTCGCAGACGATCATCACTGCAAGCCCGGTCGAAAGGATGCCGGGCTTCTGAAGGACATCGTTCAGGTAGAACTTGAGCCAGGGCATGACGACGTCCATGCTGGTGTAGGCGGCGATGTACATCAGTATGTGAACGCGGAACGAGCGGTTCCGGAAGATGGTTCCGAAGTTGCGGAATACCGCAAGCGGGCCTGTTTCTTCGTCTTCGGCCGCCGCGCGGGAAGGAAGCTCCCATGTGCCGAAGAACACGAAAATCCAGGGAAGTGCGTACAGAACGGCAAACACAAGCCCCATCGCGAGGTGCCCTGCGGCCGGATCCGCCGACGACTTGATGATACGTTCGGCAAAGATCGCGACTATCATGGTTGCGAGGACGGAGAAAATCATGCGGGTGCCGGAAAGCCTGTTCCGTTCTGCAAAGTCTTCCGTCATTTCCGCGCACAGGGCGGAGTAGGGCACCATCGTCATTGTCGTAACGGTATAGAAAAGAAGATAGGCGATAAAGTAGAAGGCGAAGGTCGCGAGCTGACCCTGGAACGGGGAGGGAACCCACAGAAGGGCAAAGGTCGCGAATACCGGTACGATCGCGACAAGGAAATAAACGCGCCTCCTTCCGAACCGGGATTTCGTTCTGTCCGAAATGTATCCCATCAAGGGATCGGAGACGGCGTCCCAAACCTTGCCGAGCCCCGGGATGAGTCCTGCGAGGAAGGGCGAAAGACCCGCGACATTGATGAAAAAATACATGCTGAAGGTGCTGATCAGGAAGAATGCCCCTCCGCCATACATGTCGCCGACTCCGTAGGCGATGCAGTTTGCGATGCCGACTTTTCGTTTTACGTTCATTATTCAAACTCCTTGCGAATGGTTTCGAACAGTGTTTCCCATGCCGAGTCCTTGCGAACCAGAACCGGGGGATAGCCGAACGGCGCCGGTTCTGTGCGCCATCCCTTGCTCCGCGCTTTGCCGTCGAAGAGTCCGATCCATCCGTCCTCCGGTATGTAGACTTTCCGCGTTTTTCGTCCTTTTTTCAGTACCGGCGCGGCGAGTATGCAGCTGCCGAACAGATACTGATCGTCGATTGATGCCGCGGTTTGGTCTTCTGGATAGGCGAGAGACAGATGACGGACCGGAGGCTTCCCTTCGCGGATATATTCGGTCAGAACTGCTTTTCTGTAGGGCGCAAGAGCGGCGTAGATTTTCGCCATCCTCGCGAAATGGGCGAGGGTTTCCCCGTCCGAATTGAACTGCCAGTTCGTGTCCGGCCTGTTCGACTCGTGGGTTCGCATGACGGGCGTGAAAGCCGCCTGTTCCGCCCAGCGCATGAATACTTCCTTTGTTCTTTTTATATAGCCGACTGAAGTATAGCCTCCTATGTCGGAATGCGATATGCCGACGCCGGAGAAGCCGAGCGAAAGGGCTGACGTGACCACCGTCGGCAGTCCGTCTGTCTTGCTGAAGTCGACCATCTGGTCTCCGGCCCAGAACGCCGGAACCGATTTCGCGCTTCCCGAGTACCCCGAACGGCAGAAAAAGAATATCTCGTTTTCAAGCCCGGCCTCCCGTATCGCCTCCGCGTTCGCGCGCGCCCAGAGAACCGGGTATTCGTTGTGCAGGAGTTCGGAGGCCTTTCCCGAAGCGGAGACGGCGCCGGGCGGAAGCCATTCCCCGAAGTCGGCCATCCAGCCGGACAGCCCCGCTCCGATCATGTATTCCTTGATGACGCTCTTGATCCATTCGAAGGCTTCCGGATTGGCAAGGTCGACCAGCGCGGCCGGAAAAGTTGTAACCGTGATCATTGCTTCGCTGCCGCCTTCGTTCCGCACAAGGTAGCCTTTTTCGGATGCTTCCCGGTAGAGCTCCCTTTCTGTCGCCAGGAAGGGATTTATATAGCCGAGGAACCGGACTCCCGATTCCCGGAGCTTGCGTATGGTTTCGCTCAGCGCGGGATAGAGCTTGTCGTCCGCCTTCCAGTTCCACCACAGCTGCTTTCCGAAGCTGGTGATTCTCCTTCCCTCCCAGTCCTGCGCCCATACGGCGGCGACCGGAACTCCCGCTTTATTCGCGTCCTCGAGTTTTTTCAGGACTGCTTCCGTTCCGCCCTGCGCGCCGAGCACGACTCCGCCGTGCACCCATTCCGGAAGCGGCGGCTGCCGTCCGACGCAGCCGCCGAGGGCGGAAACCGCGTCGGAAAGCGATTCTTCCGCGCCGATATGGATTGCGTTCGGAATCTGCCAGAATTCGAGCCGGGTTGTCCTTGCCGCGATGAAATCGAAGATCGAATAGGCGGTGGATTCGCTGTGGAGCCAGAGCCCTGAACTTGCGACGAATGAAGGTTGGCTGTAATAGGTTGTGTGCCAGGAGCCTCCCGCTCCGTCCGCAGTGACGTTCGCAAGGAATGTCAGAAGGTCGTGTCCCCGGCCGATTCCCTGTTCCTGTATCCAGATGGGAACACTGCGGCCCTTGAGGTTGAGAACGCTGTACTGTTCGCCGCAGCCGTAGATGCGCTCGGTTCGGTTCGATGCGAGCCGCAGAATCAGGCGATTCGCGTTATTGCTGTATTCGTGGAAGGAGAGGATCAGTCGGCCGGACTTCTCCGTGATTTTCATCGTTGCGGCTCCGGGAAAGCGGATCAGGACGGAATCCTGCATCCGGTCAGCGGAATAGCGGGTTGCCTTTTGAATAGTGCGCCGCGTATCCCGTATGCGGTACACGCCGCCGCCGACTTTATAGCTTCCTGTGCCGCTTCCGATTTCGATCATCGGGCTGCGCGGACTGTGGTTCGCAATCGTTCTTCCGTTCCAGCGGAGCTCGAACGAATTTCCTTTCAGGTTTTCTACGAGTTCAATCATGTAAAGCGTTCCTGTCTCTTTTAATTATTCGGTCAAGCCGGAGTCTGTAACTATACTGTTTGCGGAATATGCGATGCGTTCGGCAAGGGTGGAGAAGAGCTCCGTCCAGGATGATCCTTCGCGCCAGAAAAGCGGGATTTCGCCGATGGGGGCCGAAACTGTTGCCGGACCTTTCTCAAACTTCTTCCCTGTCCATACGTGGGTCCAGACTCCGTCGGGAACCAGCAGAGTGCGCTCCGTTTCTCCTTCGCGCACAACGGGTGCGACGAGAAGATCGCGGCCCAGCAGATATTCATCCTTGACATCGGCGTAGGCAGGGTCCTCGTAATGGAGGACGAGGGGTCGCATGACCGGAATTCCGCTTTCGGCGTTTTCCGCGACAGCGTGCTTCCGGTAGTCCTTTAGCGCGCGGAAGAGAGCGGTCGAGCGGGCAAGTCCGTCGAGCGTTTCGTCGTCGGAATCGAACTGCCAGTTGTCCACCGGGCGGTTCCCCTCGTGCGTGCGCATCATCGGCGTGCAGGCGGCGAACTCCGCCCATCTGAGAAACAGTTCTTTGGTCCGCCTGAGCGAATACAGCGTCGTGTATCCGCCGATGTCGCTGTGCTGGAGTCCCATACCGCTCATCGCAAGCGAAAGCGCCGAAGTTATCACCGAGGGAAGTCCGTCATCTTCCGACCAGTCCACGTTCTGGTCGCCGGCCCACATCATCGGACACCAGCGCAGGCTTTCCGCGTTTCCGGCGCGCATGAAAAAGACGATGTCCGATTTTCCTGATTCTTCTATAGCCTGCGCATTGACGCGCGCCCAGAGTCCGGGCCATTCATTGTGCGCAATCTTCGCGTCCGTGCCGTCCCGGAGGACGACGTCGGTGGGAAGATATTCGCCGAAGTCGGCCATCCAACCGGAAAGGCCGAAGTCTATCATTTCTCTTTTGATCACCGAACGATACCAGCCGGCGGCTTCGGGATTCGTGAAGTCTACGAGGCCCGCGTCGAATTCGCCGAAGTCGACGAGATAGGTTTCCCCTTTGCCGTCGAGCGCGAGAAAACCGAGCTTCTCCGCTTCCTGGAAGAGGCTTTTTCCCTCCAGTACGTAGGGATTGATATAGCCGAGGAATCTGACTCCGCGAGCTGCAAGTTCGCGAATCGTTCTGTCGAGACCGGGATACAGCTCGCGGTTCCAGACCCAGTTCCAGTTGAGTCTTTTACCGAAGCTGGTTTTCCTCTGTCCCACCCAGTCCTGCGCCCAGATGCCGTTCACCGCAACGCCGTGCGAAACCGCCCGCGCAAGCTTGGAAAGGCAGGTTTCGGTTCCGTCCTGGATGCCCAGAATGACGCCGTCGTGCACCCAGTCGGGGAGCTCCTTCTGGCGGCCGAGCAGGGCCGAGACGTCGCGTACGGCGTCGAGAAGCGTCGGCTGAAAAGACCAGACGAGCCGCTCCGGAATCTCCCAGAACGTCAACCGGTGTTCGTCGCTTGCGCTGAAGTCCCAGTCCGCGTAGGCCCAGGTGAAGGCGTGGAAGAAATAACGCCGCGACGAAACGAAAGTCGTCTGCGGATAAAAGGTTGTGTGATAGTCTCCGCCGGCACGGTCGTCCCGGTCGGCGAGCCTGGTGATTTCCGTTTCCTTGTTGCGGCCGACTCCCTGCTCCCTCGTCCACAGCGGCCAGTTTCTGCCGCGCAGATTGAAGTGCGAGAACTGCTCGCCGCAGCCCCATATTTTCTCGTCTGCTTGGGCTGGAAGAGAGAGCCGCACCCGGTTGAAGCGGGTTTGTTTTTTTTCGAAGCGGCACTCAAGCCTGCCGTCGGTTTCCCTAAAGTCTGCGCAGATGAATCCATGTTCGCCGAACTTTGCGACGACGGTAATCTGCGCCGCGTCGACTGTCCGCGTCGCCGCTATCGTTGTCGGCTCCATCGGTTCCGGTCCCAGATCTTCGATTTCGAAATTTCCGCGGTACATTTCGATGCGTTCCGTTCCGATTCCCGCCCGAAGGAACGGCTTGTCCTTCGTGTGCCGTATCGCGGTGAATCCGTTGAACCGTATTTCCCAGCCGCCGTCGAAGTTCAGGAGTTCTATCATTATGCTATCCCTTTACCGCGCCCGCAGTGAGGCCGGAGATGATCTTGTTGTGCAGGAAGATGTATGCGGCAACGCTTGGTATAATCGTCAGAATGATCGCCGCGAACATGGTTGTGTAGTCGGTGATGAACTGGCTCGTGAAAAATTTGATGCCGAGCTGGATGGTTCTGGTTTCCACGCTCGAGGTCAAAAGCATCGCCATGATGAAGTCGTTCCACGCGTAGATGAAGCAGAATGTTCCGGCGGTGACTAGTCCCGAACGCGACATCGGAAAGACTATTTTCGTGAACCGCTGAACGAAACCGCAGCCGTCGATGATCCCCGCTTCCTCAAGCTCCTTCGGAATGCTTTTCATGAAGGATGTTACAAGAAAAATGGAAACAGGAATATTGACCGCTGAATACACCAGTACGAGGGAGATCAGCGTATTGTACAGTTTGATTTTGGTCACCAGAGAAAAATAGGGAACCATGAAGGAGATGATCGGAATGAGCACGCCTGCCGTGAGCACTGTGTAGATGGCGTCCCTGCCCCTGAAATGCTCGCGCGACAGAATGAAGCCGGCCATGGCGGAGGCAATGACGTTGACTCCGACGGCGAATGCCGAGACAAGCACCGAGTTGAAGAAGAGTCTCGGCAGCGAAGCCATCTGAATGGCTTTTGCGTAGTTCGAAAACTGCCACTTCTCCGGCAGCGCGAACGACGATACTTGGAGCTCTATGTTCGTCCGGAACGAGTTGATGAACAGCCATACGATCGGAAGGAGTGCGGCCGCGAGGAAGAAAAGGAGTACGAACCATTTCAGGAGGGATTTTAAGAAGCGTACCGGTAATATCGATGTTTTCATTGCGCGTTTTCCTTTCGGCGCTATTGCGCCATTTCGGACATGGGATCCGATTTGCCGAAGATTTTCCTGATAAGTCCGATTACCAGAGATCCGAGGAGTATCAGTACGATGCCTGTTGTGCTCGCTTCGCTATAGCGCAGCGCGTCCATCTTGAGGTACAGGTCGATTCCCATCGTTACCGTTCCGTAGGCGGGACCGCCGCCGGTCATCAGGTAGGTCGCCTCGAAGTGTCGCATGCCGTAGGCCATTGCGAGCGTGATCGTCGTAACGAGCGTTCCCCTGAGCATAGGAATGGTGATGCAGAATTCCTGAGCGAGAGTCGACGCTCCGTCTATCTCCGCGGCTTCGAACAGCTCCCGTGGAATGTTCATTCCCGCCGCGAGAATGACTATCATGAAGTAGCCGATGTATATGACTGTCTGGAAGATGATCGCGCCGAGGGCGAGATCGGGGTCTCCCAGGAAATTGACAGGGTTTTTGCCGAACCAGTCGACAAGTATTTGATTGATCAGACCGTAGGTCGGATTGTAGAGGGCAGTCCACATCATCGCGATTGCGACGGTGCTGATTACGTTGGGAAGAAAGTATACCGTTCTGAGTATCTTCCATCCCTTCGGTTCGCGGAGCAGAATGATCGCGACGAGAGCCGCGAGCGGGACCTGGATAAAGCCCTGCGCTAGCGCCCAGATCATGTTGTTGCGGAGCGCGAGATGGAAGGTTCCGTCCGAAAAGAGCTTGAGGTAGTTGCCGATTCCGATGAATTTCATCGAACCGATTCCCCTCCATTTGCAGAGACTCGCGTACAGCGTAAAGGCGAAGGGGTAGACGAAGCACGCGATGAAAAGGACGAGAACTGGAAGCAGGAACAGAATGCGGAGCGGCCAGACGCCCGAGGTTCCTGATAGCGGTTTTTTGGTCATGGGATTTCCTCCAGTGGATCAGGCAGCTGTGCCGGATAAGTATAGATTGGGTGATCAGCGCTTCGGGGACGCGCCCCGAAACGCTGCGTTAATCCCGGGGAGCTGAGCCCCGGGATTGCGGAAGTCCGGCAATCAGGTCGGGATTTAGTCCCGCTCGATTACCTGGCCGACTGCCTTGACGAAATCATTTGCGGAGATCTTGCCGAGAGCAAGACCGCCGAGCATCTGGGTGAACTCCAGTGTGGCTTCCGAGCCGTAGGCTGCCTCGAAGTCGGGGGCGGTAACCGATACGGCGTTCGCAAGCTGAATGAACTGCGTCTGCAGATGGTT
>Ga0116148_1004736_pt1 | contig 11722 bp, 19 predicted proteins | sample AD_UKC055_MetaG_FD_89786 | JGI IMG/M metagenome (GOLD analysis project Ga0116148, IMG submission 89786) | Active sludge microbial communities of municipal wastewater-treating anaerobic digesters from USA - AD_UKC055_MetaG | ecosystem: Engineered > Bioreactor > Anaerobic > Digestate | place: USA... | reverse complement strand
TCTTGCCCTTTTTGGTTTCCCCCTGCAAACTCAGCATCAAAGGATATATGACCGAGTCCATAGGAAGGCCCACAACTTCGCCACCATCAATTACTTCACTCATTTTGATTGCTCCTGATTTAATCTATCTCTAAGATCCCGTAGAAGCTTTTTAGCTGACAATTCCATTTGAAATAGGCGAAGAATTGCAGCTTCCATGGATTCGCCAGGTTTACATGCAAGTTCCTGGAATTCTGTATAATCTTTAGGTGACGGATCAATTGTAATTTTAATGAAATCACTCCCAATAAAAAAGAATAATAAAGCCAAAAAATCTTCGTTGGAGGAAGCCAGAAAAAATTTCGCCGATATTCGTATCAGGATAAAGATTTTTCTGGCCTCTTAAACGGTGCTATGCAGCTGCTAGCAATTTACTAGCAACTTTTTTGAATTCTTTCTAGAATCCGCCGAAGGTTCTGCCGTCTTCAGAAATCTTAATACCGGATCTCTGAATTTCGGTCCAAGCCTTCTGGGTTTCTGTGTATGTGCCAAACTGACCGGAATCAAAGAGGTCAAATACCGATGCCTTGGACTTTCCGACCATATTGGTCTTAATATGTTCCAGGAGCCTTTTCGCGGTTTCAGATAGCTCGCCTGGAACAGACGCACCGTCTACGACCGGGCCAGCAAGTTCCTTTTTGACGATAGAGCCTACGTCAAGTCCTAGGAAGTTACCTCGCTTTATGACGGTGCCCACGAACTTGCTGCCCTTTGGAAACAGATTGCCCCAGGTATAACCTTCATCGCCCTTAACAAGCATTCCCGTTGCCTTGGAAACGAATTCTCCCAACTTTTTGGAACCCATATCAAACTGGGCATCATATAGAAACTTGACACCAGATTCTGGTTCCAAGAACTGGAACGTGATCCTGTCAACAAAGCGAGCCTTTTCTCTGGGTTCGGTTTCACCAGGACTCAGGGGCCAAAATTCTGCAGGAGCGCCATCTACTAAAGCCTGCATTTCCGGGCTCAAGGAATCGTATTCCTTGCCGATAATGGACTTTCCGTTGGCGTCCTTCTTGCCCCTTAAAGCCTCCTTAAAGGCAACACACTTATTCTGCTTAATGATGTCGGTTAGCTCGACAACATACTTCTGTCCTTCGATTAATTTCTGCGTGGAACCAGTGACTAGAGGTTCCTCAAAAGCACTCATACTCATATAATTTTATCTCCAACGAATGCTTCTTTAATGAGCATTCGATCTTTTTATCGGAGAATACTAAAATTTTTAAAACGAACCATAAGAAATTGCTCTTTATTACAATTCTTAAGATCCGTTTTGAATATAATTTTTGTATTCAGGTTCCGATGACCGCGGTGCGAAATAAAAAGATCACAAAGGTTGTTAAAAAAGTCTTTGTGTTTATTTCGCGCCAAATACTACTAAAACGTTTTAGGTATTTAAACGTTTTGGTAGTGAATTTATTTGTCCAAAAATATTATCTATATTTTGGACAATGCTGCATTCCTGAATCGAACAGAAACCTCTCGGCATGGTCCGAGCGCACTGCTTTGGGCCTAACATCCAGGTACTGGTAGTTTTCTTTTTACCGGCCTACTTGCCATCCATTGTGCTAATGCAGTAATATTTTGGCTAGGATTTGGATCTAGCCGATGTCTATCGGGACTATGCTATCGGACTTTCAAAATGTAACTCAAGCCCTTCACCGGAAGCAGCGGATAACACCACGTTCTTGACGCTATCATGAATCCTACCTGGGCCTTCCATCAATCCAGCGTCGATGAGATGCTTTTCAGAATCCCCGAACATCTCATGAGCAGGATCTTTGCACTTTTCCACCAACTCATATGCATCAATAGCGCCTGGAAGACCTTGCATCAATTGATTTAGGCTCATCATGGTCACTTTCACTAACGGCTCTGCCTCTTCCGATCCATTCTTCAGTTTTAATATATTCATATCACATACTCCAAACTGCCTGATTATATTCTGATATCTTTTACTTAATACGTTTGACTATTATTTAAAGTTTTTGGTTTTGAATAAAATAAAAATAAAAATTTAAGAAGATGGAATTATAGGTCTTCTAACATTTTAGTTAAATCTTCCTGAGACATGTTCCTCAGGCTATCATCCTGCTTGTCTGCTAGAATACTCAGGATCTTTTCTTTTTTGGCTTTGCGCTCAACTGCTGCCAGGGCAACTGCCGCTTCTGCCAACTTTACTTCGACAATGTGTCGAACAATTGCAACTGCAATTGCTAGTTCAGAATCTTCCTTAGCTTGAGGCGAAAGTAAACTCTCCTCTTTGGATTCTTTAAGGGCCTTGTTTAGCTTCTGAAAAATTCTGTCCAATTCCTGTACTGAAAGGTCCCAGAGATCTTCTACAGTAATCATTCCACGGTACGCGAATCTAATTTTCATTCGGCTTGCTAGTTCAAATATATTTTGGTCCATACAATTCACTCCTAACTTCTTTAATTATCGTGATCAATTTCTTCGTTCCAGACAGGACATTCGCTGTCATCATCAAAGGGACAGGCACCAGATCCGCTCTTTAAACATCTAATATACTTATTAAGGGGATCATACATTGCGTACGGACACTTATCCCTTAAATTTGACGTCATTTCTTAGAATACTACCTTCAGGATTCTATCTACATGTCCCGTCACTTTTACTATGACAGAATTTCTTTGTGTTGAACTGAATCCGATGCCAGACAATTGATTTTCGGATGGTTCGACCCTCATCCTGGATCCTAAGGCTTCAAATACTCTCTTGTGTTCCAGGAGATCCGACTTTAAGTATTCATTAAAGAAGCCATTGGGTTGTTCTGGATTCTGGCACCCTTTAAGCATGAAGAAATAATGTCGATTTCCTATAGAATCTTGTCCATCCCAGTAATTCGGTGACATCATTAGGACTTGTATTGGATGGAATTGATTGGTATCCAGGTTCCAGATCTTTCTTGATGCCATACTGGATGGTATCTTTTCGGTTATCTTGAATCCAGAACTTCGGGTGTAATCTACTTCTGCAACCACTACATTTTCATTTTGTCGAAGTTCTTTGGCATATTCAAAGGAATAGATTTGTCCATCAAATTCAATTTCTGCGGTAAAGCCAGATCGTCCACCATTATGACTATAATTATGGACGAAGAATTTATACTTCCCTTCTGGCATTGCTCTTACATCATCATATGTAATGTTTTCTACTGCAATGCCGTCCGAAGTCTGCCTAGAAGGTTGAATAATGTCAACGTCTAGCATTCCAGAGGATGGATGACGTCTCCCTTTGGTTCTGAAGTAAATTTCATTTCCAGTTGGTTCGATACAATGAGCATCAAAGTCATTTTCGTTGCCCGGTCCCCACTGAATAGAGAATCGTAGAACACCCGAAATGTCACCGCCCAAAGCTTTGACGCGCATCTTCATGGAATCAGTAATGTTGCCAGCATAAGCCCATGAAAAGCCATTACTCCATTTAAACATGGTAGCAGAATTTGAATTTTTCGGTGCAATTAAACTAACCATATTGGATTGATGACGATTTTCCAGAAGAACTTGAATACTCTGAGCTGCAGGTAAGATTTCTGATACAAATTTATCAATGGGCACTTCCTCGACTCGATCAAACTTCTTGGGATTGGTTACGACCTCGGATGCCATTTCAGAAAAGACGGATCCACCCTTAAGTTGTGGAGCTACATTTCTGTCAGCAAATAATATATTATTTACTGTAATGTCATCCAGGATGGCATGTCGACGTTCCAGTGAATCAAGGTAACCAAGTTCCGTTATCGTTTTTTCTGCATCCTCTAACATCTTCTTGGTAAAGATTGCCTTGGGTCTCCTATAATTTGTCGGAGCAACTATTGATTCATACCGTCGAACTGCCTCATCTAGATCCATGCCCTTGGAAATGTCGACCAATAACACTCCTATCGAATGATTTCTGATCTTGCCGATAACTGGACCAGCATTTCTTGATTGCTCCCAAGCATAAAGCTCTTTTGCCTCATCTCCTAATTTATTGTATGCAACTTTATGCTTCTGGAAGGATTCAAGAATAGATTTCCATTCTTCTCCTCGATAAAGGGAATTTTGTCCGATCAATTCCAGAACGGATGCTATAGCGTCATCTGAAATTTCATCCAGGGATCGTTTAAAGACATTTCTCTGATCCCGAATCCTGCCTCTGGTCTGATCCAAAGTCTGTCTAGTGCCGTTTACAAAACGATCCGGTAATCTTATATGCATGTGTTCCCAGGTGATTATAGTACCAGACTCGGATTTTTCGTGGTCCTTTTCAACGCCAATATTCGGCGTGTCAGTTACAAAAGGTCCAATGATCTTTCTATTCCTAATGTAATTGGATAGGGCCTGAACTACCGGAATGTACTTTGATCCCGAAGGCAGGGTTTCTACAAAGTCCCAAATGGAAGTAACCACATTATTTTTGATGATTACAACATTACCAAAGGACCGCATAAAGTGTCTACACGAACTGCAGTCATGATCGGTCTTAGTCCGGAATATCGGGTCGGTTCCAGGCGGAAAACTCTTTAAATATAGGGTCCAGAGCTCTTCTGGATCCGAGTCTACTACAAATAAATCCTGCGATGATTCCACGATTTTATTTATATGTGCGATCATCGCCTTACTTAGGACGTCAAATTCTGACATATTTATTCACCTGCAATTGAAAACTAAAACTTAATGATAGTTATTCGTATAAAAAGTTTATGGTAAAATAATTTTATGAAGTCTAAATCACCTCTACGTATTTCATGGCAAGCTGCAAGACTTCATCATAGGAGCCAGAATTAAAGGCATTATCCTGGAATTCTATTGCTTCTGTTTTAAGTCCTGCTTGTTTCAGAGACTTCGACACGCGACCAATTATATTGAAGACGTTACCGTCTTCTCCGACCAACTTGCATTTGGGTTTCATAAATATTTCTCCTGTTTTGAGGCAAATCTTTTTTAACTACGTTATTGAGTGTACATAATGACATTCTACACATTCCGTATTAATGTTTTCGTCTTCCATTACGCCCTCACATGAACTACATTTCTTCATATCTTATCACCAATACTATTTATACGTATAAGTTTAAATACTTTTTGGTCGGATTAAATTAAGGTTGCCAAAAAATCAGTAGACACTATTATATATGGATAGCTTAACCGGATCCTTCCATAAAGTATTTATAGGTAAGCAACTAAAAGACGTTTATGCAAACAATAACGTGTGATTTTTGTGGAGCAACTATTAAGGACGAACACCACCAAGGAGATTCTAAATTAATATTTTCACATCATATAAAAAATGCACAATTGCTTGAACTTGATTTATGTCCGGATTGTACGAGACAAATCAAATACTTCATAAATCAAAATATAAGGGAGATTTGATATGAAACTCACAAAAGATGAAATTAGAGATCTTCAAGCTTATGGATACGATACCAACATCAAAGAAACTTTACCCGGGCAAGAATTTACATCGATCCTTTTAATTTCGGGTGGAAGACGACCTCTTCATGAAAGTGGGTATCCATTTATAACGGTACTAGGAATTCTTGACAACTCACTATATAATATGGGAGATAATCATGATCATATTTGGCTAACAAACCAAGAAGGAACCATAAATATGGATTGTCTTGGTAAAAATATCTTTCGTTTATGGAAACATGAAAATATTATAGCCAGATATGGAAATCAATCTACAAGTACAATAAATATTGATAAAGATATAATTGTGTGAGGTAACTTGATATGACTCGAAGGGATCATCAGATGCGACATAACGAAGAATTGTCAGATGCTCTTGCACGAACACTCTGGTCATATAATACTGGGCAGCAGCGTTATATTGAAGAATTCTTTAAGTTAAATAAATCAGCATCTGACATGCTTCAATTGAACGTGTTTCCGAATGCTAAAGAAGTGACGGAATCCTATGCAGCTTTCAATGCTGTCCGAAACAAACTAAAAAGCGATCTGTCAGATCCAAATACGACTGTAATTTGTGTCGGTGATGGCCATACACCTCGAACTGCAACTCTTTTTGCCTTTCGAACCAATTGGCAATGTATTAGTCTGGATCCTGGATTGGATATCAAGAGGATTGCCCTCTGGGAATCAAAAATTAATCGGCTTCATTGTATACCGAAAAAAGTAGAAGACGTTGATCTAAATTTTAAGAAGGCTACAATCGTTGCAGTACATTCCCATGCAACTCTTGATGATACCCTGGATCACGTACAAGCCGATACTCGATCAATGGTCGCTATTCCGTGTTGCGTTTCATATAGAAGTAAAAAGTATCGAGCACCAGATAAAGAATATCTGGATTCTGGTATATGGTCGCCGAAAAATCGCGTCATGATTTGGAGGGACATTTAAAAAAAGTGATTGGAGCAGATTTAAATGGCACAATTCTGTCACGATTGTTCAATTAAAGTATTTGGAAAAGATTTTCAGGACTTCAAACACAACAAGATTGGACAAGTTAAAAATGTCCTTTGTGAAGGATGCGGATGGATCTGGGTAGATTGGTGTGGTAGATCTGTAGAAAAAGACAATTTCTATGAGTGGGTTAAAGAAGTTATTTTTAATTATTAATTCTTTTAATATACGACATATTTTTCAAAATTAGGGTACAAATCTCTTACCCTACGGAAATATAAAAAAGTTTTTAATAAATTCGTATTTATTTATTTCTTCCAATAAAGTTGCCTATTACTGGTTTTAGCTTCCTACTCTTATATATAAACAGCTAACGCTGTTTACTTTTTAGAGTATAGGGTATATATAGTAAGTATATAGCAAAAAGTTTTCGCGTAAAAACTTTTACGTAGTAGTAAATAATAAATTTAAGCTAATACCCTATATTAACGGTTACTAATAGCGGTTTTTAATATAGGGTATCAAAAAGAGTAAGGACAATGAATTATAGGAAGACGCTATCCTTCTATTTCGTTTGATTCTTCTTCAGGCAATTCTCCCTTATTCGTTGGATTCAAGGTAAATATTGCAATGATGTCTTCTGGAACCGGAATCATTTCAGATCCTTCAGCATCATAGAATTTGACGTGTTGGCCCAAATCCGACAAATTGTCCAAAGCAATTCTTTCAATCCTTTCCAGATAATCTTGATTCTGAGTTACAACACACCAGATCGCGGGCGCATTAAAAATTGTTCTTGCATACCTCTGCTTATATAATTCAGGAAGCATCTTGGTAAAGAGCTTTCCTCGCATATTTTCAATTGCCTTGACGGCAGTTGCCACAGATTTTATTCTCTGTTCGATAGGTTTAGTTTTACTCATAGAAATTTCACCAGAATATTTTTAAAAATAATAAAAATAAATTTATGTTAATGTTACAGTAATCGTTCCAGGGTCGATCCTCTGATCATTGGCCATTGAAACCGTCTGTCCAAATCCAGAAATCGACGATCCATTGGCAGTCAATATCACCGACGTTATCTGATCAATGCCTTCAAAATATTCCCCGGGATAATCACTGGAATCGTGACCCTTATATATATACTGGATTAGATCAGAGTATTCAAGATCAACACCAATGTAAAAGGAATCTAAAAATGCTTCCACGGAATTTTCAATTTTATCCGCCAAATCAGGATCCGGATCTGCCGTCTGAACAATATTAATTAAGGCGTTGCACAATACTTTTCTAGGTAGCAAATACAAATATGGATATGTTCCAAGGCCGCCTAAAATACTATAAGAATTTCCGCCCGTATAGGTACCATTATCGACGCTTACAACTAGATCAGACGTATTCTGTAAGGTAGCAACTACGATATCTCCTTCTACAGATCCAGTTGGAATGTCAACGGTAGCTACCCGACTTAATCCAGTTGTAGTTGTATAATTCAGAGTAAATGACTCATTAGGAGTAACCAATGGCGAATCTACCCGAACATACAGCTTACCGGTTTCCATGATACCAATGGACGGAGTAATAATGCCAGAAATGATAGTAGCTAATAATTTACCTCTTGAAACAACGCCGACAGCGATATTCTCCTCGATACAATCCACGACGTCATCGTCTGTGACTGAAAGCGTCGTTGAATCAGCGATAATTTCAATTTCACCGGGGGCAGCTTGATATATTTGACATTCCCGGACAGTTTCGAGATCATAGATATGTTGTTCCATGAGGGGCAGTGTAGCTCTTCCATTGATGTCGGTGGCATAAATATAACGGTCGCGAAGATCGTCATCTGATTCTTTTTCCGTGCCACCCGTCAATGGTGCTACATTTTCCACCCGACTAATACCGGCAATATAGACGGTCTGCGAGTTAATAGCATAAGCGGGCACATTTCCATCGGTGCCGGTTTCTACCGCTTGCACGTCAACAGCAGCCGACGTATATCCAATGGCAATTGTTCCAACTTCCGTGGTTTCGAAATATAATTTATCAGAAGTATATCCATCTACATTTGAAATGATATTAGCAGATACCAGGGTGCCCAAAGGAATAACAATATTTACGGTCGTTGGAGACGCAGTCCTAAACGTCACTTCGCCGGTGGCTCGCGTACCTTCCTGCCTAGTGATTCCTCGATCTTGTACCAGGATATCAAGGTCGCTTCCTGTTGCAGTCCAAACAGAATTTGCCTCTATAGCAGCCTTGGAACGTTCTTCCACGTATTGAACTTGAATGGCACACGCTTCATTAATTGTACTTAGGACTGAATAATCATTATAATCCCTTAGATATGGGTGTCTTGCTTGTTGATCCAGCTTTAAGGCATCCTTTATATCATCGATATCTCTAACATCTAGTGTCAATTTAAATCAGCCTACTATCAACCTTACCAGTTATGCCCTTCTGTATACATTATGGAATTTATCGTATCGTTTGCGCCGGCTATTTCATTCCAATTGGCGACAAATTGGAAAGAATCGTCACCAAGGGAAACTTCTATTTGCATTTCATGAATGCCACCTGAAAGTGGTGTTATACTGTCAACTGCGATATTCTTGATACTTAGGTCAGGAAATAACGCAGTCAGATCTTTCTTAAGATCCAGTTCAATGCGGCGTCCAATATTTCCGGTAATCTTTTCGTGAAAATAATCATGAAGACAGCATCCTAAGGATGGATTCAATCTTTCACCTTTAGGAAGAGCCATCCACATGAGGAGTCGTTGTCTATTATTTTCAGCTTCGTCCCGAGTCAATGCAAGATCTCCGGTAACTGTTGTCATTAAATCCCAAGCTGAATGGCATCCTACCAACCAGGAATGCAAATTAAAGTTGGAGAGCAGATCCCCGCCATTACCAAAAGACATAGAAATCTAGGACTCCTTTAGAGTAGTATTGGCATTTTTTGTTGTTATACTTTCAACATTTTTTATCATTATATTTTCAATTTTCTTTGTTACCCAGGAAGCAAGACATGTCACCGAACAAAACAATTTAGCCTTACCCGAAATACATATCTTTTCTGTATCCTTAAATAGGAAAATACTTTCTCCGTCATATTCCATCCAACCAGATTTTTCGGTCTGGTTCATCTCTTTATCACAAAAGTCACATATAACAATGGTACGAATACCCAAAACGATCACCAAATAAATTTAGTCATAATAATGATTGACGTAAATGGCGTTCGAATAAAACTTCGGTTTATTCTCGCTATATGAGACCAAAAACTATTAATACTTATAAGTATAAAATAGTTTTATGAAAAAAGCAAAGGACTTATTAATTCGAACTCTAACCGTTGATTACGTTTGGACCATGAAGAAATATCTTGGATTAGAATATGAAAATGTAGTACAACTCGTACAGGATATAGAGGTGTCAAGATGACTCTCCTCACCGAAACCAAGAAGCTCCGGGAACTGGAGCAGTGTCCCGATGTTGTGCCGGAGGAGTCTCAGCCATGAGCCCGGAAGACTTAGAGCTATTCAGAAATAAAACTGCTCAGATCGAGGCCCTAAAGGAGAAGCTGCTGTTAGTTAAATGTGAAAAAATATACTGGTCCCTTCACGGAACCGGACACCCAGAAGAAAAATCTACACCAGTCCAATATGAAGAAGAGGCCCGCCAGCAGCTCAATGCCGATCCTGATTTATAGATGGCGGGGTGGTATGGGATGAGTGAAATTGGATGGATTCAACTTGGCCTTTTGGCTGCATATGCGGCCGGGATACTGTCGGCGGCGGTGTTTGAGGCGATGCAGTAGAGGATGCATGACCGATGACATCCTGGCGCAAGCCGAGAAGATGTGTGACTATGATCGGATCGAAGCATACTATCGCCAATTTCGGGAAAAAGAGCGAGATGCACTATTTGAGCAAGGCCAAAAGATGATTGCCACGGGACTCTCCGCAATAGAGGAGGCTCTTGCAATTGCGCTTAAGATGGCACAAGATCGAGATGCCTGGAAAGCCAAGGCCATAGAGGAGCGGGCGGTTGCCGATTTTGGTGGGGAATCAGAGGGGCAGGATTATCATATACACTTCGCAAAATTGCCCGAAGAAGGCGAAGATGTTATTGTATGGGGAGATGTGCATATTCCAACAAGCAAAAGGGGCTGGCGAGAGCAAGCATCCCGCGAGCTTGAGGCGGAGATGAAGCATGATTGAAAAGTTTTGTAGTGATTGTAAGCATTTCGGTAATCATGATGTGCTTGGAAGATTTAAACGAATTTGCAATAGGCCGCAAGAGGACGAGACTGATCCGGTATATGGTGGTATAAAAACAAAACAGATTCTGCATTGTGAGGACGAACGAAGATACGGCGAGTGTGGAATAGACGGCAGATATTGGGAGGAGATGAAGCATGTTTGACTTGGAGAAAGCGAAAGAAGCCGATGAAAAATATAGATCAAAAGATGAAAATGTAAATAGTCTATATTGGGCGTTTGTGTCTGCCGATATGCTTTCTACCGCCCTGGATGAGATCGAGCGGCTGCAAGATCGCGAGCAGCAACTTATGCTCGATGTTAACAGAAACCACAAAGAAGCGATGACATATAAGGCTGCATATGACAAGCAGGCCGCCCGGATCAAGGAGCTTGAGGATTCTCTAGCTAGAAAAAATTCAGCAGACTTGGTAATCGAGGATCAGAGAAAGCGGATCGAGAGGCTGGAGGCGGCTTTCCTTGAAGCTAGAGCAGAAGCCGAAAGCGCAGATCGAGCCAGAAACCCATTAGAATCTGACTATCAAGTTGCCCGCGCCGCCCTGGAGGAGTTGAGGAGAAATGGGACTATTTAGTTATCTTTTCGGAGGCGTATCTGAGAAGGATGCCAAACGGATAGAGGAATCCATCAGATTAGATCGTGAAATGATGGCAGCAATCCGAAAATATGAAAAATCAGAGAGAGAAAAAAAGCTGGCATTGATAGCAAACATCAAAACCGGCATATCAAAAGAAGATGAGGAATATCTCATCAAAACCGCGAACTGCGAGTCCATTATGATGATGTTGATGGAGATCCGGGCAGGAGGAAAGGATGAGCGTTGAAACCGAAGCAGATAGAATCCGCGACCAAGCAAAAGAAAGCCTAAAAGATGCAAGAGTCGGATTGGCGAAGATAGTGTATATCAAAGACGTTTGGGGCGCCGATGACTTCAATGAGACATATAAGCTAAAGCTAAGGCAGGCACTTTCATTGATAGTTGATGCAGAGGAACTCCTATGATCCCCGCTGACCTGC